>Ga0123355_10006682_pt1 | contig 17149 bp, 17 predicted proteins | sample TergutEmb28metaG_3_FD_89872 | JGI IMG/M metagenome (GOLD analysis project Ga0123355, IMG submission 89872) | Embiratermes neotenicus P1 segment gut microbial communities from Petit-Saut dam, French Guiana - Emb289 P1 | ecosystem: Host-associated > Arthropoda: Insects > Digestive system > Gut ...
AGGCGAAAAGAAGGATTCTATCCGGCTCGTCAGGCATCACAAGGAAGCACCTGAAAACACTGGTACAAGGGGCGGAAGATGATATAAGAGAAGTCGCCAAAGTGTAAAGCGAAACGCCGCCAAAGTATAAAGCGAAACGCCGCCAAAGTATAAAGTGTATGCTGTAATACCAACATATGCACACGGGAACCGGGCGCATAGCCAATCAATCTGAATTAAGAGGGAATGCAGAAACAGCCTCTCGAAGCAAAACCTCCCGCTCATTTTCAATCTTACCGTCAATCACCATGTCAAGAAGCACACCCAAAACTCTGCCGATGTCAGCCCCTTCCGCTATTCCCACTGCGATTAGATCTCTGCCGTCTATCGCCAAGTCTTTTAGAGAAAAGCATTGATTTTGTGCGATGATTTCATCAAGTATCCCGGTCATGGTGTCAAGCGTATCCAAGCGCGGCTTGAGAAACTGTTCGGAATGGGCATAGGCATCTGCTCTCTTGACAAGAAGAAGCTGACGAAGTCTTTCTTCTCCGATTCGATTAAGCCATCGCCTGATAGTTTTAGCCCTTGGCGGAATTTCGGCATCGTGGTAAGTTATGAGCGTGGTTACGGCATGGACGGTGTGATTGTCATATTTTAGTCGTCGCATAATCTTTCGAGCCATTTCAGTTCCGACTTCTTGATGCCCGTGGAAATGCCCTTTTTCATTTTCGAAAGTATAACAAAGCGGTTTGCCGATGTCGTGGAGCAACATTGTGAGCCTAATTATCTTATCAGCGGGGGCATTTATTACGCTCTTTACAGTGTGACCCCACACATCGAGATTGTGATATGGGTTGTTCTGCTCGAAACCTATCAAAGCACTTATTTCCGGGATTATTGTCACAATAATTTGAACATATTCCGTCAGAACATTCAAAGCGTTATCGCCGATCAGCAGCCTGTTGAGTTCTTCACGGATGCGCTCCGAGGCGATATTATGCAGCAAATTCTTCTTACCCAAGATTGCTTCTGCGGTATGGGATTCAATAGCAAAACCAAGCTCTGATGCGAAGCGCAACGCTCGCATAATTCGCAGGGCATCTTCGTCAAAGCGTTTTTCGGCATCGCCGACACAGCGGATAAGCTGATTGTTAATATCGTCTATTCCCCCGAACGGGTCGATTATGCCCTTGGCGGGGTGATATGCCATTGCATTAATCGTAAAATCTCTGCGTGCAAGGTCGTTATGCAAGTCGCTGACAAACTGCACGGATTCGGGTCGCCTGTTATCTTTGTAAATACCGTCTATTCTGAAAGTTGTGATTTCATAAATTTCACCGCCGAGCAAAAGAGAAATCGTGCCGTGTTTCAGCCCTGTTTCGAAGATGCGCTGATCGCCAAAGCATTCAGCGGTTTGCCCGGGCAGGGCCCCGGTGCAGATATCCCAATCTTTCGGTTCCTTGCCCAAAACGGCATCACGAACACAGCCACCGACGGCATATGCTTCGAAGCCGTGTTCTTCAAGTGTGTTTATGATATATTGCACCTCATGCGGAAGATTTATATGCACGGATTTTCACCTCATTTTTAATTATAACATGTCATGGGTCAGACGGAAAGATATTGCCGAATATTTGCTATATTTATTTGCGTAGGGCGTTAACACAAATTTTATCAATATTTATACAAAAAATAGCTATTGCTTTTTATTTATATTAATGCTAACATCGTGTTTGGTATAAATGAGACCAAAAACAATAGAAACAGAAAAAAGGGAGATTTTAGCAATGGAAAAACGTATTAATAAGCATGTATTTACATGGGTAGGAACATTTTTGTTCGGATCAATCGGCGTGGATAGATTTATGAGAGGTCAAGTCGGACTTGGTATTCTTAAGATCGTTACTTTGGGCGGTATGGGCGTTTGGAGCTTGGTTGACTGGATAGTCGCTCTAACTAAGCTTAGCAATTACGAAGAAGATTTCGTATTCGTCGGCGGAAAGTGGCAACAATAAGGAATAATTCGGCGAGATTATAAATAGCATAATCTAATCAGGCTGTCGGGAGCTTAGTTCCCGGCAGCTTAGCTGTATATTTCGACAAAGTTTGCCTTGACTTTGGAATGATACCATGGTTTAGTATCTTTACGATTAAATATGTATAAAAATAATTAATATAAGGAGGAGAAAACATGGTAAGATGCTCAGTTACAGACCCCAATGCGTTAAGACCGGCGGTTGATAAGTATTTTAATGAATTTCCGGGCGAACTCATATGCGCACTGCAATTGTGGTACGAAGGTCTGGGCGGACAGGGAGTACCCAATGCGGACGAAATGACCGCAATTCAGGATGCTATAGTGGCGACACCGGGCTGGAAAGATATCGGCGATGTCAGGCACGAAAAGTTCGGCATCCAAAAAAGCTATAAGCTGGTGAAATAAGACTGAAAATACATAAGCAATTTACGTGAGATTTTATCAAAAAATACGATTTTGCTTAACAGACCAGACTGAAAGGAGAGACGCATACGTGGCAAACAAAATGATGGTTCAGCATATGTTCAAAAGGGATACCCTTTACAAAGAGCCGAATGGAACGATTTTAAAGATTGTTACATCAGAAGTATGGAATCTTCGTGCATTTGAGATCAAAGACGGCAAAATGACCGGCGGTATGATCAAAATTCACCCTGAATCCGACCGTGCAAAAGCTCTCGTAGAAGTATAAAGGAAAGGAGAATTTATTTAATGGCTGAAAAAATAACGCATAGTATCGTTGTGGGCGGCGCAATCACAATTCACACGGTCGATGGCGTAATCAGACGTGTAAGACCAATAGTTTTAGACAACAATGACCCTAAAGGTTGGGTTATTAAAGCTCGCTCAAAAGTTGGCGGACCGCAAGATGCAGAATATACTCCTAACAGGAAAGTCCAGCCCGCATTTATCGCTCTGACTGAAAAGAACAGAGCATATTCATATGACAGAATTCGTTATCCGATGATCCGTGAGGACTTCGTAGAAACTCCCGACGGAAAGAACCGCAACACCGAAAATCGTGGCGTTTCCGGATACAGACGTGCAAGCTGGGATGAAGCTCTTGATCTTGTAGTGCGTGAAATAAAGCGTATGCACTCACAATATGGCAAAGAAGCAATAACCGCACTTACATCTTCTCATCACTCATGGGGTAATGTGGGTTATAAAATTTCGACATTTGCAAGATTCTTCCGTATGCTCGGATATACCGAAGTTAAAGATAATCCCGACTCATGGGAAGGCTTTACATGGGGCGCACCGCATACATACGGATATTACTGGCGCTTAGGCTGCCCGGAAACATTTGACCTTCTCGAAGACGGTCTGCAAAATGTGGAAACAATGATCATGTGGTCGCACGATCCCGATACGACACACGGTGGCTATGCCGGCAACGAATCGGTTCTTTGGCGCCACTGGCTCAATGAAATGGGCGTTCAGTTTATTTACATTGATCCGTACAACAACTTCTCATCGATTAAGCAAGCTGACAAATGGATTGCTCCACGTCCGGGTACCGATGCGGCACTCTGCGAAGCAATTGCTTATGTTTGGATTACAGAAGGCGCTTACGATAAGGAATACATAGCAAAGCACGGTCATAGATTCGAAGAATGGTGTGACTTTATTCTCGGTAAAGGTCCTGACAAACTAGCAAGAACACCAAAATGGGCTGAATACGAAACAGGTATCCCTGCCGCTGACATTAAGGCTCTTGCTCGCCGTTGGGCGCAGACCAAGACAATGGGTGGCTCGGGAATGCGTGCCGGATTCGGTGGCGTATGCCGTACAGTTAACGGTACAGAATTTGCACGTACAATGGTGCTTCTGTTTGCGATGCAAGGCATGGGTAAGCCCGGTCAAAACATGTGGGGTGGCACAACAGGCGGACCAATGGATTATGATTTCTGGTTCGGCGGTTACTCCGATCCTCTTGCTATGATCTGGAATGAGCCTATAGCTGACAATGTAGCGGTCAATGATGTTACCCAAAGACTCTACAGACCGAACCTTCCTGATGCGATTCTCGACGGTCACTATGAGTGGTATGGCGAAGGATTCTGCGGACAAGGTATAGATCAAGAGTTTACGGAAAACATTTACCCGAAACCCGGATGCTCTAAAGTCCATATGCTGTGGCGTTACGGTGGCACATTTATGGGTACAATGCTTGACACCAACAAATGGGTCAGAATGTACAAGAGCCCTGAACTTGAGTTTGTTGTAAACCAAGATATCCACTTCCACGGCGAGGCACGTATGTCAGACGTTATCTTGCCTGCATGTACAAACCTTGAACGTGTAGATATTGGCGAGCTATGTAGCTCAGGTAATGGTGGTTATCAATCACACTCACAAACAGGTAACTCATGGCAAGTCGTCGTATTCCAAGATAAGGCTATTGAGCCACTTTGGGATTCACAATCTGACTACTGGATTTTCGCAAGAACAGCAGAAAAACTCGGCTGGGGCGAGAAATTTACAGAAGGTCGTACAGAGCTTGACTGGTGTAAGCGTTACTGGGAAAAATCAGATCTTTGTGAAAGAATTTCTTGGGAAGATTTCATGAAGAAAGGCTATTACATCCCACCTGTGCCTGAAGATCGTGAACGTCGTTATGGATTCCGTTGGTTTGCAGAAGGTTATCCCTGTGATACACCTAACCACAAGCCATTCCAAGAGCAAGGCAAGCTAGGTACATTTACAGGCAAATGGGAATTCGTCTCAGAAAGTCTTCTGTACTATGCTCCGCACGACGAAGTCAGAACGCCTATCGCAAGCTACAAGCGTTCATGGGAAGGTCATCACTCAATTAGAGCAAAGGCATATCCGCTCCATCTGATCTCACCTCACCCAAGATTTGACTATCACACCCAACACAATTCATCAACTCCGTGGTTCTGGGAAATCCCCGAAAACAGAGTTTACATTAACGGTAACCCATATCTTGTTGCTCGTCTCCACCCGAATAAGGCTAAAGAGCGTGGCATTAAAGATGGCGACATTATAGAGCTCTTTAACGAACGTGGATCTGTACTTTGCGTTGCGATAGTTTCATATCGTTGCGAAGAAAATACAGTCCATGCTTATGGCTCATCAGGCGTTTACAATCCTGTAAAACCGGGCGAAGAATCTATGGATATCGGTGGTTGTGTCAATATTCTGACACCGGGCAGACTGATAGGCGACATGGTTCCCGGCATGGCACCGAACTCAACACTTCTGGAAGTTCGCAAGTTTAAAGGCAAGCTTCCGAAAGGTCAGTTCTTCGAAGAAAAGCTTGATGCAATAGCCAAATCCGCTGACCCGGATGCGGAAACCTGCATTGAGATCATCGAAGGACACGGTTTTGAGAAAATCCAAGCCAAGGTTAGGGAGAATTATTTGAAGAAGGGAGCCGCAGCGAAATGAGATTAGGTATTGCAGTTAATTCACAAAGATGCATGGGCTGCTGGTGCTGCTTCACAGCCTGTAAGGACGAACATTGCGGATTCGCATCTAAGCTTTCTGCCGCCCAACCTATGATGGGGCAAAAGTGGATAGATGTCCGTGAATGGGAACGAGGCGACAATTCAAGACGTGTTAAGTCAGCATCAGTTCCGACTCTTTGCGCACATTGTAAAGACCCGGCTTGCCTCAAGGCAAGTAAGGGCGGTGCAGTATATAAAAGAGACGATGGTCTTGTAATAATTGACCCTGAGAAATCAAAAGGTCAGAAAGCTATCGTTGATGCTTGCCCGATTAAAGTAGTATTTTGGAACGAAGAACTCCAAATTCCACAAAAATGCACAGGTTGTGCCGAGCTTTTAGATGATAAAGAATACCTCGCATATCTAGGCGATCCGGCTCTTAAGCAACCACGTTGCGTAGAAGCATGTCCGAACCAAGCAATGTACTTTGGCGATCTTGATGACCCGAACAGTGACATTGCGAAGATAGTCGCTTCTGAGCGTGCAACTCAGCTTGAGCCTCTCGAAGGTCAAGAGACTACTGTAAAATGGCTCAATGTTCCGACTATATTCCTCGCAGGCACAGTTTATCAGCCGAAAGAGCTTGATGAAGTTCTCGTTGGCGCAAAAGTTAAGCTGACATGTAAGGAAACAGGCGAGACTTGGGAAACTGAGACCAATTACTTCGGCGACTGGGAAGTCGAATGGCTGCCCAAGGATAAGACAATCAGCATCGTAATCGAAGCTGAGGGTTACAAGCCGGCAAAGTATACAGCTAAGACTAAGGCAGATCACTATGTCGATATGACATACATGGTAAAAGCATAGACAAATTAAAATTTTGTCTAAATCTGTATCCAATGTAATCCGGGGCGGGGGCTTGCCCCCGCCCACCTATTAAACAACAAAGGGGACAAGATATGCGTGATGTAGTAATAGTAGAAGCATGTCGCACTGCTGTAGGCTCATTCGGCGGGACGATAAAAGACGTAATGCCTGAAGAATTGGCACGAGTTGTAGTTCAGGGAATACTTGACAGAAGCGGCATCAATCCCGGAAAGATAGACGAAGTTGTTATGGGACACTGCCGTCAGTCATCTGATAATCCCAACATAGCCCGTATAGCGGCACTGCGCTGCGGTATACCCGAAGAAGTACCCGCATATACAGTTATGAGACAGTGTGCCTCTGCAATGTCAGCAGTAGTAACCGCTGTTCAGAGCATTCAAGTTGGCGACAATGATGTCGTAATAGCCGGTGGAACAGAGAGCATGTCGTCGGCTAATTTCTATATCAGAAATCCACGTTTTGGTCTTGGAACAGGCAATGTCACTCTATTTGATGCAGTGACCGAAGGTCAATTCCAATCCCAACCTCAAGAGACCTATGGCGTATTTAACATGGGTGTAACAGCTGACAATGTCGCTGCTGAGCTTGGTATAACACGTGAAGAATCTGATAAATTTGCACTCCAAAGTCAAGAGCGTGCTGCAAAAGCTATAGCCGAAGGTAAGTTCAAAGATGAAATCGTGCCTGTGATTATTCCTCAACGCAAGGGCGATCCTATAGTCTTCGAAGTTGACGAATATCCAAGAAGCACCACATTAGAAAAGCTCGCCAAGCTACCGCCAGCATTCGGCAAAGAAGGTGTAACCACCGCCGGCAATGCATGCGGACGTAATGACGGCGCATCTGCTGTACTTATAATGACAGCGGAAAAAGCGAAAGAACTTGGGCTCAAGCCTCTTGCTAGATTTGCAAGCTATGCAACAACAGGTCTGGATCCACGCATCATGGGTCTTGGTCCGGTAGAAGCAACGAAGAAAGCTCTAAAAAGAGCTAATCTGACCCTCGACCAAATCGATCTGGCTGAGCTTAACGAAGCATTTGCAGCTCAAGCTATCGGTTGTGTACGTGGGATTGGAATTAGCGAAGAAATCACCAATGTAAATGGTGGAGCGATAGCACTCGGTCACCCTGTCGGATCGTCCGGTTGTCGCTTAATCGTGACACTATTGTATGAAATGCGCCGCAGAAAAAGTAAATACGGTCTTGCATCACTCTGCATAGCAGGTGGCATGGGACAAGCTACGATTATCGAAGCGCTATACGAATAAAATACAAAATCTATAATAAGGAGTAAATATTAATGAAACTTTTTGATCTAAAAGGAAAAAGCGCAGTAGTCGTCGGTGGTGCCGGCGGACTTGGCAAGGCAATTGCAAAGGGCTTAATCGAAGCAGGTGCTAACGTAATGCTTGCTGACCTTTCTGAAGACCATGTTAAGGGTGCAGCTGCAGAGCTTGGCGCAGGCACAAAATGGTTTGTAGGTAACGCAGCAGTAGAGGGCGATGTAGAAGCTCTTGCAGCAGCAGCAATCAAAGAATTTGGCAAAGTTACTATCTTAGTAAATGCACAAGGCTTTAACAAAAAGCAAGAAGTGCTTGATATCGATGTTGAGATGTTCCGTCAAATGCTCGATGCCAATATCACAGGATTTATGCTCACAGCGAAGCATTTTGGTCGTCATTTTAAAGAAAATGGCTACGGCAAGATTGTCAATCTTTCCAGCGTACGTGGCAAGATTGCAACAAAAGGCCCGGGTAATGCAGGCTACTGCGCATCTAAAGGCGCAGTTGACATGCTTACTAAGCAACTTGCATCAGAGTTTGGTCCATTCGGCGTAACAGTAAATGCTATCGGTCCGAACATCACAACCACTCCTCCGATGCTTGCGATCTTCGAAATGCGTGCAAAAGAAGCTGGTGTCAGTGTTGATGAGTATCTCAAGCAACAAGGCGAAGGCAACCCAATGCGCAGAATGGGTACACCTGAAGATCTCGTAGGCACAGCTATTTTCCTTTCAGCAGAAGCTTCAGACTTCATGACAGGAAACATTCTTTATCCTGATGGCGGTCTTACTGCTATCGGCTAAGAGTAATGTATTATGGGGGCGACCGTTTAAACGGTCGCCCCTTTCTATCTATTTTCTCAGCTTAAATGATATGTCTTTTTTTTCGGCAATCTCATTGAAAAGTCCGGCTGCAATTATGGCTTTTTCTTTTTTTGATGCACTTGAATCGGTTGATGCGGTGAGACGTGTCATAATATTGACGACATCTTCTAAATCTAGGAGATTGACAGCCGTGCAGAAATAGCTTTTTCTTCTGCCGTCGTCGAAATCACGAAGAAGAGTCTTGAGCATCTTAACTTTTTGGTCGAGCTCTGATTTATAGGCATCAATCCCGATTTTCTTCGCTCTTTCCATGTCACGGAGCTTATCTTTATGAGTAATAAAAGAATCGGTCAAATCAGCTCCTTCGTATTTGGTGCAAGGGAAATATTCACATTCAAAACAGTATTCCAACTCTTTGCGCTGACAACATGAAAGCGTTCCACATCCGCAGTGTACATCGGCAAATCCTTCGCCGCCGCATCCCGGACACCTGGAAGGACCGTTGGTATAATAACGTGGACATAAGCCACAGTTTAATCCGCATACTGAAAATAGCGGATAACTTCTTAGTTTGTGCTTCATATGAACGCCTCCATTCATTAGATAAGTGCTTTAGTCTTGCTTTATTTAGGGTTCGAATTCCCTCACCCTATACATTATATTCAGAGCAAGAGCGCAGCACAAGGGGAGAAAATGTATTTTTGTAGTCATTATTTGTCGCTTTACAACGCTAATGTGCAATTCCGTTAGTCAAGCAATAGTCTCTGAGTCAAGCTCAGCCTAAATTCACTGTCAATAATTATTTCCATCACTTATTACCTCCGTGGGATGTGGTTTTTAGAGATGCCCATTTATAGCTACTAATTTTGTGCTTTTAAATGGCTATTTCTATGGTACTACCATACCACATATGCTTTCTACACTTCAATAATCGTTTCGCAAGGAATTATGTAGAAAAATTCATCATTTTGTAAACAAAATTATACAAAAAATCGCAATTATGCGCATTTCGTGAAAATTTGGGTGATACGAACGTGCAAATCCGTGAAATTTCCTGCTAAAGATGTACGCATTGCTTCTATTGCTTTCAAATGGCTTCACTCATCGGTTGTGTCACAGTGTACAATTCGCAGATTTTAGATTTTGTTCCGCAAACTTGACAATAAATACGAATTTCCGGATTCGATTCCGCAAACTCGTTGACAAGCGCAATTAAGGTGCCTGACTTACCTCGGTTCGCCTTTGCATAATACCGTCACTATTATATTCTCGTGCTTTTGCACAATTAAGGAACTTTTTTAAATAATGGACGTCTAAATTAAGAGGTTTTAGTTTGAAAGAATTCAAACTAAAACCAAGTGCCTGTGCCACTCGCTCCCCTTGCGGGAACCGCGAGAGATGCACGAAATGACCATTCCTTTTCATGGTTGCTTTGTGCCTTAACGAAATACGAAAGGAATGATCATTTATATGAAAAAAATGATTCTTGGAATTATCCTGTTGGCGCTCCTTGTGACGAGCACATCTTGTATTAACTCACAACAAACAGACCCTCCGCAGGAATATGAACATAACAATGAGGGGCTTCCGCTAAGCGCAAGCCATACAGAAAACGATTTTGTATTAAGCTTGTTTTCCGACAAAGAAGTTTACCGCACAACAGATGCAATTCAAATATGGGCAACTCTTGAATATATCGGAAATTATGATGAAGTAACGATTTGGCACAGTTCTCCATCCATAGTGTTTACCATTTCCGACGGTAACCGCTTTAACATAGGAGGCATTGTTTTTGATGTATTAGAGTCAACAGACATAAAAAGAGGGGTAGTCTATCGCTTTGATTACCAAAAAATCGGTAGCTGGAGCGAAGATGCTCCTGATGCAGATTTTTGGAGAAACTTTTTTAAGGAAGAAAATCTGTATTTGCCGCCGGGTGAATATACTATAACTGTATCAGCTGAACATACTGTTACTGCGCTTGGTGAGTTTTTACCAACGGAAAATGTATTAGCCCACCCTACTCGCGATTTAAGAGTCGAATTAAACATCAAAGTTGTAGAGTAATTCTCTTAGCTTCAGCAAAAGCACAGTTTGCAAATGGTGGCGATTAATCGCATAATAGAATATGCAGAGAGAATAGGTAGTTTTAGTGAGAGAGTAGGCAATAATATCTTTAACATAAGAGTGCCGAGTAAGTGTAAGTGGGTGTTGAGCGATGAAGAAAATTATTTATATATTTTTGGCAGTAATAGTGATTTTTGCAGGTATGATACTTTTTGAGATTATTCAACATTTTGGTGAAATTACAGACGATAATAGAATAGTAATAAGGTCCCCGCATAATGAAATTACAGAAGATACTAGAGGGCAAATAAGCCGTCCGCATGTATTTGTCGAAGTGGACAACATTGAAGATTGGATTGCAAATGTGAGCAAGGTGAAATTCCATGAGAATATGACTCCGGAGCGGACAACCTCGTGTGAATTTATACCTTTCGATATGACGGAATTATTTGTGCCGGATATCTCGAAAGAGGATTTTGAGTTAAGAGGAATTTGGGCGTATAGAATGAATCATATGGAATTTTCATATTCTCATAGCGATACTGGAGATAATATCCGTATAACATGGAGTCGTCATTTTGGAAGTGACGTGACGGCTGATGAGGCAATATTGGCAGGCGCAAGAGGGGGCGGTCATATTTCTTCTGAAATTGTATTGCATGATGAAATTTCATATGGAATTTTTAAATTTAGGTCAGTAATCGATGACACTTATAATTATAGTTTAAGCTGGGTGCAGTATGGAAGAAGGTTTTCTGCGTCGATTCCTGCCCATTTTACTAGATATGACATCTTCGAAATAGCCCGCATGAGACGAGTAGAAACATGGGAACTTGACGGTGATGCGGTATCAGTGTCAATTCAAGGCATGGAAAATGTAAGAATATTTGAGCAATCTGTAAATGGAGAAGGAGTCGAAGTTACGGAACCGATAGTAGTTGGAGATGCCATTTATAATGCAACTTCGCGCAGGGATGATAGGGTAAGAATCGGAGATGCTCTCTATCGCGCAGGTCAAGGTGGAACTATGGAAAGAGTTGGATATCGCTGGCTGATAGATGAGGAGCTTGGCAGATATCAATATGTGCTTATGCCGGGAATGTATACGTTCCGCGCTGACGGAATAGTTGGCACACCGGGGCTTACCATTCGGCATTTTGAAAGCGGAGATGCAGTATCGGTTGCGGACTACACCGCAGAGCTTTCAGGACAGTCTTTTTCCGCTTTTTCGATTACCGTAACACCATATGGCAGTTCTTTAAATATTTATCAATAAGTATTAAGCAAAAAAGGTGGCATGATGAAAAAATATACTCTCTCTACAGAATAACTCTTGACGAATTAGATGAATTTATTCAATTCGCAGAACGTCTTGAAAAAGCGAATTGGTGGTCATCGCATGGACATTTACGACCGATAGCACGTCTATTAGCTCAACTATTTATTCCTGCAATAGTTTTTGCTGGCATAATTGTATGGGTTACTATCGTGCTTCTTGTACGCAGATATCGAAAGAAAAAAGCATCTGCTTCTACCACTCAAGAAGAAAAAGATTTTTTTAATACCGATAAATGACCATCGATAGTTTGTGATAAAAAATTTTATCTTGTCATTTGACATAATAAATGACATAATAAATGACACAATAAAAGAAAAGATAAACAAGGCGTATAACTTATGCAGGAAAATAACAGAGTGGAGTTCAAACGTGAGCTTGACGAAAACGAAAAATTTGAGCGTAGCATTGTATCGTTCCTCAACTATCCCGGCGGAGGCGAGGTTCTTATTGGTGTTGCCAATGATGGTGCAGTACACGGTGTAGATAACTGCGATGCCGTGCAACTAAAGGTCGTAGACCGAATCAGAAATAACATTCGCCCACAGACATTAGGATTGTTTGATATTGTTCTCACGCAAATGGACGGCAAAGATGTTATCCGCATTATCGTGTCGTGCGGTCAGCAAAGACCTTACTATATCCGAAAGTTCGGCATGAGCGAGAAAGGTTGCTTTATCCGTGTGGGCGCATCTTCGCAACCCATGAGTGAACAGATGATTGAAGAATTACTGTCGAAGCGACAACAGGTAACGCTTCAAACAATGCCTGCACCACGACAAGAGCTTTCGTTTAAACAGCTCCGAATTTATTTTGAGGAAAAGAATCTTGAGCCGACAAACCAATTCATGGAAAGTCTTGACTTGAAACAATCAAGCGGTGAGTATAATTATGCCGCCTATCTTTTGGCAGACGAAAACAATGTGTCCATCAAAGTGGCAGTATACGCCGGGCAAAACAAAGTTGACTTGCTGGAAACTCGTGAATACGGAAACCGCTGTATTATCACTTCAACTGTCCGCATACTTGACCGAATGGATTCTGAAAATCGCACTTTTGCTAAGATAACTTCCAAAAATCGCATAGAGCAGGAGCGAGTAAATAGCATTGCCCTTAGAGAAGCCGTAATTAACGCTATCGTGCATAACGACTATACTAAGGGTGTACCGCTTATAGAGATTTTCTCTGATAGGATTGTTGTCACCTCATGCGGTGGCTTGGTTAGCGACTTGACGGAAGAAGATTTTTTCAAGTGCCGCTCTATGCCACGCAATCGAGAGCTTATGCGTGTGTTCCGTGATATGGAACTGGTGGAGCAAATAGGTTCGGGAATGAGCCGTATTCTTGATGCTTATGACCGCTCTATTTTTGAACTGACACCCGGTTTTACCGTAGTCACTTTTCCGTTTGCGAAAGGATTTGAAAGTATAAATGACACAATAAATGACAGATTAAATGGTAAGATAAAATCTACTCTGGAAATCTTGAAGAATAATCCAACTGCTACAACAGCAGACTTGGTAGCGATAACAGGAAAATCACAAAGTTCAATAGCACGAGAACTTAAAGATTACCAAAATGCAGGCTTGCTCCGCCGTGAGGGGTCACGCAAGAGCGGAATGTGGGTCGTAACATAAATGAATATGCTCACAATCTACATGGCGATGTTTTTATGATAGTTTCGCTTTAAGAGTATATAGGGAACGATTGCATGGCAGTTCTTTAAATATTTATCAATAAGTATTAAGCGAAAGGTGGTATGATGAAAAAATATACTTTTTATCTGTGCATAATCATAGCCCTTGTCTTGCTTAGCGGTTGCGCATCAGCAAGAATTCACTGTTGCCGTCGTGCTGAAATCAGCTCGGAGCAATATATGACTGTATTGCCTTTTATTGATGGTAATTTTATTCTCACTCCTTGCGATTTTGATGAAGACAGAAGAGCGTTTTTAGTCTTTAGTGAGGAGAGCGAACATCGTTTCTCTCGTGGCACACATTGGTTTGTATACGTTGTAGCATCTATCTCTCCCACGCATGTAACAGAGTTTCTCGACATGATGAATGGGTTTTCGCCTGTTTTGATAAATTCAGCTACTGCTGATTGGAGGACTGACGACTATCCTTTTAGAGGATTAACATCTGATAATTCTCTCTACACTCTTTCGTTCTTCAACATTCCCAATCGTGTGTTCACTCATGAACTAGAGGGGTATACCGCATTTAGCATTCGTATGGCGGTTTTTGAAACAGGCGAATGTGGACTTTTGTATTTTCGTCTGCTTGGTCGCAGAGCACACCCTACATATTCTGTGACTTTCAGTGACTTGGGGTACAGTTCACTTTACAGGATAACCCTTGACGAGTTAAGTGAATTTGTTGAATTTGCAGAGAGTCTTGAAAGGTTTCGCAGTGAGCACCACGGCCATGAAAATTCCTTAATTCGTCTTCTTAGATTATTGGGTGTACCCGAAGGATTATATTTTCACGTAATATTTGGTGTTCCCATAATCGTCTTCATTGGCATTGTTGTTACTATCGTGCTTATTGTACGTAGATATCGAAAGAAAAAAGCTTCAGCTTCTACCACTCAAGAAGAAAAAGATTTTTTGACATAGTAACGCTTGTTTTTTATTACTTACTCTAGCATATACCTTGCCCGATTCTGTAACGGTACTTGTCGAATATAAATAACAGCGAAATCAAATTAGCCTAAAAAAATCTGTCGGTGCCCGAAAGGACATCGACAGATTTTTGAAAGTCAACTAAAACATATTAATGAGTAGATACAATCAATTTTTTACAATAGCCAGCCATAATCTTGACGGCAATCAACGACCAAATTTACATATACCTTGTCGTCTTTTATCTGAAACAGTGCCATATAATAATTTCCAAAGAAAATCTTCCTATACTTCTGAAATGGTATCGCATCATGTTCAAGCCACGGACAACGCTCCGGCATTTGCCCCAATGAGTTGGCACTATCAAAAAAATCGTCTACAAGTCGGTTTGCGGCGTCAATACTGACATTTGCAAGGAAGCGAGCATGTTCAATCAACTGTTCCCGCGCCGTGTCTGTGACTTTTACATCATACAAATCATCCATTAGCGACCTCTGCAATCATCCGCTTCATAGCCGCGGCTGTATCAGCTACCGTATGGACACGGTTATTTTGTATATCTGCCTCAGACTTTAACAACGCTTCACGTAATTTCAACATATTTTCCCGGCGCGCAAAAGTTTCCAAGTCCATAACGACCAGATCTCCTTCACCGTTTTTTGTAAGGTATACAGGCTCTTTAGTCTGCTTGCACAGCGCGGAAATTTCATTGTAGTTTTTACGGATTGCCGCTGACGGCTTTATATTCATAATTCATAATCACCCCTTTGGTAGCACTTTGATGCCCTGTTATGGCCCTTATTGTACTATCTTGATGTCGTTTTGTAAAGGCGGCAGGGGTAGAAAAATAAATTTTCTTACCCCAGATGGATTGCAGTTCGATTTTCTGCTACAAAGCAATCAAAGAATATGCAATAGTCAAACTCACGAGTTGCAAACTCGTGAGTTTGATTAATTGCTCTATAAACTATATCGATACCTCGCCGGCATACAACAATCGTTCTAAGACCTCCTCAGCACAGTCAACCATTATTTTATAGCTTTCACAAGAAATTCTATGCGAATGAGGCTGCAAATTATCCAATAAAATATTGCCCTTTGCAGACGGGCATATATCTATTATATCACAGCCGGTGCAAGCCTCTACTTTTGCCAATGATTGAACGTGGCTCATCTTTGCCATATCAAATCCTGTATATACATCACCCAACAACAACGCCTCATTGCCCACTGAACCGGGATACGGGTAAATTCCACCTGTCACCGAAATTCCCATTAGCGGACTAAACCCGGGAATGTCGTCCATAATAAAACGCCTTACATATAACCGCGTCATAGTTTCTAATCTTGCCAAACTAATATCTTCTCCGGCCTCTTTCCAACTTATGTAACTTTCCGTGACCTTCTTCCACTCGGCACGCAATACTTCCAACAGCTCCATATTCCATTCAGCATCATAATTAGTTACATGCTGTATTCTCTTAAACCCGGCATCTCTGAGGTGCATCACATTATCATGCAGAAATCTCACATTTGTTATATCTATTACAGACAATGCGCTCATACAGTGGTCTTTAATCCAGTCCTTATTTATAACCAGTAGCTCTCTATCGTCCTCGTTTACACGATTCCGTGGTCCATGAATCCCATCGTATGACAAAATTATACCTATACTATTTTCCTTCGCAAAGTCTACGAAACTTTGCGTGAGCAATGTACCATTCGTTATCATACTTAAATTAAATCGCCCGGGATATTTTTTGTTTATATACTCGGTCACAATTTTTATCATGCCCTGTTCAAGCATAGGTTCGCCGCCAAAAAAGATGATTGATTCCACGTTCCAATCTTTATCTTGCGCCATGTAATCTACTGCTTTATATGCTGTTTCTTTAGACATTTTCCGTGTTCCCAGAGACCTTAACTGTCGCATATAACAATACTTACATGCCATATTACATTCTTCCGTCAAATGCAAATATACTTTAGACATTAGTTAACCCTCATTCCAACAGATAATTTGTTAAACTTTTCTACACCAGCCTCCGGTTGCATAGGAACTTCTTCCCATTGTCCCATTGCGCCTCCAACTACCGGAAAATAGGTTTCATACATAAGGTTTGCAATATAATTGCAACCTGTGCAACCTGCGATTCCTGCCCCTACTCCTGCTGCTGCAACTGTGCCCACTGCCACATACTTCAGTATTTTCTTCCTTTTCATTTTTCGCTCGTCCGTCATTTCACGATGCCGATTGCTGGTTTCGTCTAATTGATTCGTAATTTTATCTTTATCGTCCACAATAAGAATCCTCCATAATATACTTTGCCATTTCGCATAATTGCAAAGCGAAATTTCTCGTTTAATTTTAGCACAATTAAATGAGAGTTGCTATCGTAAAATTATTTCGCCCATCGTCCATTGCCAAGTGGTCCCGAAATTTGCCCGATTTATTTGCCAAATCCAAGATGTCGATACAAGCTTTTCGGGAAGCGCTATGTGTTTGTGACATTGATGTGACACGTAAGGTATATACTGCTATTTTACTCGTTCTTGTGCAGAATTCATATAGAATACTTTTTGATAACTAATAGAACGATTACCTAAGGAAATCTCGTAATTATTATCCGATCTTTAAGATTAAAATAAGATATTGGTTGATTGCAAGGTGTCAAGTGTAGCAGTGATCTATAATTCG
>Ga0123355_10006683_pt1 | contig 17149 bp, 8 predicted proteins | sample TergutEmb28metaG_3_FD_89872 | JGI IMG/M metagenome (GOLD analysis project Ga0123355, IMG submission 89872) | Embiratermes neotenicus P1 segment gut microbial communities from Petit-Saut dam, French Guiana - Emb289 P1 | ecosystem: Host-associated > Arthropoda: Insects > Digestive system > Gut ...
CCAAGAATCAAATTTTTTATTCCCGTATGCGGCATCAGCTATTTTTATATACGCTACAACTTTACCTTTGTAACTTGAACACCATGAATTAGGCGACCTCCATCCGGGACTCATTTTGTTTTCCCGTAAAAAAGAAACGAATGCCATTGCCATTTCTACCTTACTGTTGTCAAGATATATCGGCAATATATCATCAATTTTGGGTTTTGTTTTTCTTTGTTCTATCGGATTGTATATATCTTTTTCCATTGTCATCCCCTGATGATATAAATTTTACGCACGTACTACCGTACGGTGGTACATATGTGCGCTCTCTAAGTTTTTAACATTATAACTGTTTTTCAGCCAGTATGTGCGTTATTTCCACTCTTCACAGCACACCCCATACAAAGTAAACGTCAGCAGCCTCAACCCTTTACAGATCACACCCCATGACCCTCAACTAAGAGTATAATAACCTTTTTACAAGAAATTGCCAACTGTGAATATTCTAACTACATCCAGTTTCCACATACCAAGTTATCAAAAATTTTTTGAACTAATTACAATCTGTAATTAGTTCAATTTTTCAAGAAGACAATCCATAGCATCATACCCGCAAGCAAACAACATCCCCAACCCAACAACCGGCCGCGAGGCGTACCAAATCGCCCCATCCGCATTTTAACGGAGTCAGCCCCACCGCAGGTGGTTACAGTTTTGTTTCAGCAGGAACAAATCTTGGAAACGGTCGTTATAGTGGGTGAACAAAGCATAATACTAATCTCAATTAAAATCGCCTCATTGTTCGCGGCAAGTTCGCCCCAATCCGTTGTTTTAATTTGAGATTAGCATAAACAAGAAGGGAAGAAAATTATGAAAAAATTATTTTTGGTAGCATTGGCAATTGGTGTAGTGGCGCTGGCAGGTTGTGTAAGGTATGAAGAAATCATGACCCCAGTAGGGCAAGTTGCGCCAGGTGCGACAGAAGGCACAGACGGTAATGGCGTTCAGGTAGTTTATGGGACATACGATGAAGCAGACCTGGCGGAAGATGTTGACTGGCCATATCACAATGGCGACGAAATGCCACTGTTTTTGTCTGTAACAGGCGAGATTACAAACATACGCCCATCAATGTTTGAAGAGGATCAGGTTTATGTAGAACTGGGTACAGCAGCGCATTTTGTGGTAAATTTCCAAACCGCGCTAATCTTGGACGGCCAGCTTGAAGTTGGCATGACCGTAACAGGCTACTTCGACACCATGCGCCCCACAGTAATGATTTACCCACCACAGTGCCACGCAGTGGCAATGGTATCTGAAGGCCGCGGCTTTGCAGTGCTAGACAGGTTTGACGAGAATTTGAATTCATTCTCTGGCATGTGGCTGCTAAATTATTCAGATGCAGTTGAAGTTTACTTCCAAGACGGCACATTGTTTGAAGGGGATATTTTTGAACTTGCCAACCGCAAATTCCTTGTGCTGTACGACACAGTACCATTTGGCGGCACAAATGTGATTGATCCAACCCGCATTTACGTGCTGTTTGAACATGCGGTAGCCCCTATCCTAATGCTAACCCCAGAAGACCTAGAATTTGACACAGATGACGGTTACATTGGTATAGAAGTAGACCACGGCGGCTTCCAGCTTTCTCAAGAAGAAATAGACCAGTTCTGGGCATCTATGTTTGACCCAGAAACAGTCGAAATCTTTGTAGACGACGAAGTAATTGATGCGCCAACACCATTTGTAGACACCGAGCACGGCGCAGTGATGCTGCCAGTAGCCGCTATAGCCGAAGCCATGGGTTATAATGTAATAGGCGAAGGCGCAGATGTTGTAATAGGTATGGGCATCACCTTTGTAGTAGGCCAAGACGAATATTTTATAGGCCGTATGGCTCCGCGCCCACTAGGCGCACCGCCCCAACTGGTGGACGGCCAACTATTTGTACCCATGGTATTTTTCCAAGAAATACTAAGCGGCGCTGCCTATATTATGGATGGGAATGTTCGGGTTGTTAGTTCTGTGGAATAGGGGTTGAGGCCGTCAGAAGCTTCGCTTTGCGAACACGGCAAGACCCGCCACCCGGTTTCTTTTTGGTTCGGTTAATAAAAAATTTGACAAAAACTTCAACATTAGACTTCTTCTGAAATTACGTTTTTTAATTTCAGAAGAGTTACATTTTCAATCTTTTGCTTCTTCTGAAATTGCGTTTTTTGCAATTTCAGAAGAACTTTATTGGGATAATGGACATATTCCAATGTTGAAGTTTTTTGCGTTGTTCTTGTTTTTGAAAATGAAATGGAGTTGTGTTATGGATATTTGCCAGCATTTTGGCTTTTGTGGCGGCTGTACTTATTTGGATATGCCTTGTAATGAAGAAATTGCTATGAAGGAGGCTTCCCTTGGGGAGATGTTTGCGCCGTTTTTGGGTGGCGCTACGGTGTCTGTGCTGCCTGCGCCGCGGCAAGAGGGATACCGCAATAAGATGGAGCTGGCCTTTGGCGACGAAGGCCGCGACGGCAAGATGGCGCTGGGGATGCGTAAGAAACGCAGCTTCTACGAGGTTGCTACCCCTTTGGATTGCGTGTTAATTTGCGACGATTTTAAGAAAATTATTGCATGTGTGTTGGAATACTTCCGCGAAACTGGGGAGGCTGTTTTCCACAGAAAACGCCACACAGGCGCGCTGCGGCATTTGGTGCTGCGCCGCGGTGAGTTTACGGGAGAAATTTTGCTAAACCTATCCCATGCATCCTGCCTGGAAGCCCCTCTTGCGCCGCTGGTGCAGCGGCTTCTTGCGCTGCCGTTAGATGGCCAGATAGTGGGCATTTTGCATGCCATCAACGACGGCGTGGCAGATGCGGTAAAAAACGAAAACATAGGCATATTGCATGGCCGGGATTATTATAATGAAGAAATCTGTGGGTTAAAATTTCGGGTATCGGCGTTTTCGTTCTTTCAAACCAATTCTGCCGGGGCAGAAAAACTCTACAGCCTAGTGTGCGAATACGCAGGCCAAGGCCGCCTAGCCTACGACTTATACTGTGGCACAGGCACAATAGCCCAGGTATTATCGCCAAATTTTGAAAAAATAATCGGCATAGAAATAGTGGCCGACGCAATAACCGCCGCCAAAGAAAATGTCCGGCTAAATAATATAGAAAACTGCTATTTCCACGCTGGAGACGCCATAGAACTACTATCATCCCCGCCAGAAATGCCAGATGTTGCAGTGGTAGACCCCCCGCGAGATGGCCTGCACCAAAAAGCCCTAACCAAGCTGATAGAGCTATCCCCACCAAAAATAGTATATGTAGCCTGCAAGCCCGCCTCACTGGCCAGGGATTTAACGGCCCTGACGGAAGCCGGGTATGTGCTGGAAAAATTGCAAGGCATGGATATGTTCCCCCGTACCGTGCATGTGGAGGCAATAGCGCTGTTGCGCAGAAATTAGAAGTTTCGCGTCGCCAGATTTCTTTCGAGTGATTTCTGAAAAATGATACGAAAAATAAAAAAAATGGTACCATACGGTACCACATTTCAGAGAAAATGGTACCGTATGGTACCATTTTTTTGACAAAAAACAGTGTTTTGCAGCAAAAAATGTATGCAGTCGTTCAGATGAATCCAGTAATCATCAGCTTTTTTGCTCTTGTGCTAATGTCAAATTAAAACAACAATTAAATAAGCACGATTTTTGCACCATTTATTTCACTATACCACTAAAAATATTCTTTCAAGAAAAAATCGACATAACCATCAGCACCCCAGGCAAAGTAACAGCACTAAGCAGCGTGCTAACCACAATATATTTGGCTGCCTGGGCAGAATCCGCCTTGAATTGTTCGGCGAAAACTGCCGCCAAAGCCGCCACAGGCATGGCCACAAGCATCACGATAATATGCAGCATAAGCTGGTTGGAAATAAGCCATTTTAATATGAAGAAACAGACAAGCGGCAACAAAATTAAACGTAAGAAAACTGCCGGCAGCACCCGGATGTCAATAAGCGCATCCTTCAGTTTTTGTTTGGCCAAGATAGTGCCAATAATTATCATAGAAACTGGCGTAGTAAGCCCCCCAACCATGGCGATACCTCCTTCCACAGGCGCAGGCAGCCGCAACCCCGTAAGAAAGAATGCAAACCCAACAAAAACCGCCACCAGCGCCGGAGTGTTAAGGAAAACAGCCTTGATATTAACATTCCGCGGTGCATGGTCAAACATTCGCGCGCCGTGGGTAAAAGCCAGCAGATTCCAAGCTGCAATGGCCATAGATACATAAATAATCCCATCCGCCCCATAAACCGCCGCCACCACAGGTATGCCCATAAAAGCCACATTGGGGAAGGCCGCCCCAAACCGCCAGCTTTGCCGCTCTCCATCCGAAGCACCCATCACCCGGCCAACCAACAGCCCCAAATATCCGCCAACTATGTAAAAAACACCCGCAATAAAAAAAGTAACCAAAGCCTCCACAAGCAAATCCCGTGAAAACGGCCGCATCATAGACATAAAAACCGTGCAAGGCAAAGCAACCTTAACCAAAAGATTAGCCAGCCCAGCTATATGCGTGTCATTCAAAATAAACCGCCGCCTACAGAAAAAGCCCACAACCATGCATATGGCCAGGGCAGTAAGGCTGGAGGTAAAGGCTTGAAGGAGGTATGGCATAGGTCACCTCTGGGAAGTTGATATGGCTATTGTGGTGGGTTTTGGCGGGGGTGTCAAGTACAACCCACCCAAGCCACATGCAACATGTATAGGGAAATCTAACAAAAAACACTAGTATCAAACGATGTATTTTTACAAATTTCACAAAATCTCACAAGTAAAATACAGGTAATTGCCACAATTCTTTAATTTGTGCAAAACATCTTTAGTTTGTGCATTTATAATATCATGAACTACGATAAAATATCATCAACCACCCACAGGACATTTTTCTGGGGAGAAGGAAAGTAACATATTATATTAAAGGAGGATTTTTTCAATGAGAAGATCTTTAAGCAAGCGCATGGTCGCCCTAGTGGTAGCGGTTATCATGGCACTAACAGCCCTTCCTCTAAGCCTGACGGCTTATGACTATGAAGGCGATGTAGGCAACGATTACGTAGTTGAAGATGTGAACTACAGTGATGCAGAAGTAGTAGTTGTAGCATCAGATGTTGCGATTATGCCACTAACAACTGGTGTAAACGGTTTTGCAAATCTACAAGGCGCACCAGGCAACTTAGACGCCGTGCGTGTAGCAAACGCAGGGGACATAGTGTTTGACATGCAAGACCTCGCTCCTGCGGCTGCGGTTACTCGTTTTGAAGGAGTGGGCAATCGTGGTGTTGTTTTTGGAACAGATGTTGCAGGTCAAACAATTGCCTATGTAACTCAATTTTATGGTGGAGGCGCAAACGATCCTCATGGATGGGGCTGGGCACCCGCGATAATTTTGCCAGCGGGTGCGGCTGGCGTTAGTGCCGGTAATGTTTTATATCTGTACCTGAGATTTGGCGCGGATTCAGGGGCGACGTTTGCGGGTGGTTATGCTGGAGTTAGGCGTGGGATTACTCCCTCCAATCCTCAAACAGTTGTTGGTCCGGTGACTGGTGCTCAAATAAATGCTGGCACGCCAGTGCGAGTAAGAATTGAACTGGAAGCAGCCGACATTACTAATGGCTTAAGCCTTGGTTGGAATACGTGGGGCGGTTTTAATACACTGCTGAATGATGGGACTTCAGGTTTTGTAGTTAGCATTGACGATATGTTAATAGTTGACACAACTCTCGCTCAAGACGTTCATTTTAGCCTTGCTAGTGATACAGTTTTCCAAGCGCATACATCTGACGCAGTTCTTAGCGGCATAGCAGGACTAAGCGGTGGTGGTTCACCAGTATTAACCGTTCGAGAATACAACGGTAGAAACTTTATCCATGTTGGCGGAAGAGCTAACAACTTTGACGGTTTGAACATTACTCCAGCAATTGGCTCTCCACTAGAAGCAGGTACACAAATTCGTATCACAGGTCGTACAGCTGCAAACTGGACTTCTGGTGCTGTAAGCCTGTTGCTCGAACCCGGTGGATGGGGTGCTTTAGTACATGTGACTCCTGCTGCAGACGGTACATTTTCATTTTCTCATACTCTTGCTGCAGACGTAACGGAAATTCGTATAATAGAAAATACAGGGTCAAGATTCGACTTCTACATTTACAGCATAATTATAGGTGAAGATCTAATGGATCCTGCTGGCGCATACAATGTTGCCACTGTAGAAAACTTCTGGCCACCAAGGTCACCAGAAGGCCTTACCGATGCAGAAGCACAAGACTTCCTAGATGATGCATTTGCAGCAATTGAAGCCGCAATTGACGATCTAATAAACGATGATGGCTATTTGGCCGTTGGTACAACCGCTGTTCAAATTGTTGCAGTCGTTGAAGGCGTGTTGGCAGCTTTCAGCACTGCTGAAGGTGTTACTGTAGCATTAGCAAGTAATACTTTAAGCGATACAGCATTTGTGCTAAGCGGTGGCATAGTGCTTTCTATCGCAGCTAGTGATATGTTAAGCGGAGTAGCCGCTACTCTTACCGAAACACTCGGCCCAATCAATATAGTTGACCCCGCAGCCCTCTCTCCAGAAGAGCTTATGGATGCTGCATATGAAGTAGTTCTGACAGCACTTGCAGGCCTTACACTAAACAATGACACTACACAGGCTGACATTGAAGCAGTGCTGGCAGGTTTGGAATTGTTTGGTGTAGATGCAGCTGTAACTGGCTTTGCATTAACTCCTGCGGGAGCCGCAGATGGTAGTGTAGTGTTTGGTGTTGGATTGACACTTGCCGGCGCAGCAGCCAGAACAATAACAGTAAACCGCCCAATTTTAGCACTTCCAGATGCTGGTAGCTTCTACCTGCAGCATATAACAGCCGAAGGTTTTGATAACGGTATTATGTTCAATCTAGCAAGTGGAGTTGCTCAACCTGGTGACGTAATTAGGTTTATGGTTGACGTTGTAGAGGCTAACGCCGGCGCCAACGGCTTGCTAATCCGTTCTATCACTGTAAGTGCCGACGGCACTTTTGGTCCTTATGGTGAGTTCAATATCCACGAAGGTGGTTCGGGTACTGCATTCCCAATGGCGCCTGGCCAAAGTTTTGTAATGGCAATGGCTATAACCGGTGCATGTATGGCTCGTGGTGCTGTGCATATGGCTGCACGTAACGGCCAAAGTGCAACAATCAATGTAACAGATATCACCATAACACGTGCCGGTAATGTAATTTGGTCTATGTCTGAAGAGCTTCCAAGCTGGCATGTGGTTGACGGGTTTGGCGTTGGTGCTCCTTTAGGTACGGGAAACCCATGGAATGATTATGTTTTCCACGGTGGCGGCGTAACTGTGCTCATGGCAGCTGATGATGACAACGGCAACGATAACGGCGACTTCCCAACAGGTGTAATTTGGACATTGGAAGATTACCTGGATGAATACGACTACGAGCCCGGTGATGCAATCGTTGCAGCTAATGGTTTCATTGCTGGCGCAGGCTCTATAACAGAATTTCAAGCTGATGGGTCTGTAAGGTTTGAGGCCAATCAAACTTGGGGTACAGGTTTTGATATTAACATGGCATCAGATGCTGGTATCCCTTTCAGAGTAGGAGACATTGTAACAATAGTAGTACGAAACGAAGGCGCTACAAGCTGGCGTGCACCATTTGCATATACTTCTAGTCAAGTAAACTGGGGCCAACTACAGCTAATAACTGTTCCAGTAGGCTCACCTCATACAATTCAGTTTACAGTTACTGCTGCGATGATAGCAGCAGATCGTATAAGAGTTGGTTTTAACGGTGGCCATGCCGCAGGCGATACTTTCTACTTGCTAAGCATGGAAGTGTATCGTGAAGCTCCCGTTGAACTTCCGCCACAAGTGGTTTCACTTCCACTTACTCCAGGCTTACTAGCAGCACCTCCAGTAACAACAACCCACAACGTACCAGGTCACGTAAGCCTAGTAACAGTAAGGGCTTCCGGCGCTGGCACAGTTGACGCAAGAATAGTAAGCAATGTAGCAACAACAATTGTCACAGCAGCAGATAGAGCAGCAATGATTGCATCTGGCGATGTTATCACTGTAGACGCAAGCGCACATGATATTGAAGCACTTCATATCCCAAGGATTGCAATTGCAGCTTTTGCAGCCGCTGGCAACTCTCTGGAAGTTGTATTGCCACTAGGCGCAATTACTGTTGGCCCAGAAGCTCTTGCAGTGCTTGCTAACAACCGCAACATCAACATCACCTTCCGTATAAACGAAGTTGATATTGAAGATGTACCAGTTGCAGCACGTATCGTTCCTGCAAACGCAACTCTGTTCCAAGTAGCTATTGCTGCTGGTTCAAGAATGTTTGTAAGCTTTGACCAGGATGTAACAGTTTCTATCCCAGGTGGCGCAAACGATACTGCATCTTCAATTCGTGTACAGCGTACAGGTAGAGTTGGTATTAGGCATATCCTTGTACCACTTGCATCAAGGCATGCAGCAGGCGAACTCACATTCTCAACCGACACACTTGGCCTGTTTGTAGTAGCATAATTAAACTTTTGCCCCCCTCGAAAGAGGGGGGCTTTTTTTGTTTAGAAAATTGCTAAGACATAACCCTATAATGTATAATGGGTGTAGGTTTAAAGTTGGTAGCATTGCGGCGAAGATATGGATGGAGCTGTTTAGATATTAGTTGATTAAACCTAGCGATGAAGCTATAAAACATAAATATTAAAGTTTTTGCCCCGCTTTTTTTAAAAGCGGGTGGTTGTGGGCGAAGCCCACGGTTTAAGCATAAAAAAGGAGGTAACTATGGTAGAAAAAATCACCGTAAACATTGTAGGCGCGGGAGAACATCAGATAGAAAGCGGTATTAGCCTGTTCGAGCTGAGCGAAAAATTTGCCCATGTATGCCAGCGGCCAATACTTGTGGCTAAGGTTGACAACGAGCTGCAGGATAACTTGGCGCGGCCGGTGTTGTATGATTCTACTGTTGAATTTTTGGATATTTCCGACCCTAATGGGTTTAGGGCGTACCAGCGCGGGGTCAGCTTTATGATGGTGTACGCGGCTAAGGCGGTTATGGGGAAAAAGACTCGGGTGGTGATTGCACATTCTGTTAACAAAAATTATTATTGTGAGTTTCCAGAGCTGCAAACGCCTATAACAGACGAGCTGCTGCAAGAGATTGAGGCGTATATGCATGGCGTGGTGGGTAAGGACTTGCCGATAGAAAAGCACACGATGCCAAAGGAAATGGCAGTAAAAATCGCCGAGGATTTAGGGCTTTACGATAAAATATCGCTGCTAAAATACCGGCATAATTTGACGGTTAGCTTCTATAAGCTTGGCTGGATGTACAATTACTTCTATGGCGAAATGGTGCCAAAAACCGGACGACTTAACCAGTTTAAGCTGGTGCGGCATTCTCGTGGGTTTATGTTGCAGTTTCCAAATATAAAGGAAGATTTCGAGCTGACGGATGTTAATACCGAAAACCGCGTGGCAGATGTTTTTGCAGAAAGTAAGCAATGGGCGCGTATAATGAAAGCAGATACTGTGGGTGCGCTGAATGACAAGCTCTGCGCAGATGGCGGCAAGGAAGTTATGCAAGTGGCCGAGGCGCTGCATGAGAAAAAAATCGCTCTGCTGGCAGACCAAATCATGCAGGAACATAGGCCTATTGTGCTAATTGCCGGGCCTTCTTCAAGCGGCAAGACCACATTCGCGTCGCGGCTTGGGGTGCAAATTAAGGTGAATGGTGCGCGCCCCCATGTGATTTCCCTGGACAATTACTACCTAAACCGCGAGCTATGCCCCCGTGACGAGCATGGTAATTATGATTTCGAGACAATAAACGCCATAGACACCGCCCAAATTAACAAGGACCTTAATGCCCTACTGCAAGGCCAATCTGTAGAAATCCCAAGCTTTAACTTCCTAACCGGCCAGCGGGAATATAAGGGTAATATAATAAAACTCTCTGCCAATGATGTGCTTATAATGGAGGGCATACACGGTCTAAACGAGCGCATAAGCGAAGATGTTCCTGCGGCAGATAAATTCAAAATATTTATATCTGCCCTCACCCAAATTAGCATAGATGACCACACCCGCATTCCTACCACAGACGCGCGGCTGCTACGCCGCATGGTACGCGACTTCCGAACCCGTGGCGCTACCGCAGCAGATACCATTAGCATGTGGCCAAGTGTGCAGCGCGGCGAGGCAAAATACATCTACCCATGCCAAGAACTAGCCGATGCCTTCTTCAACTCTGCCTTAGTATACGAAATGTGCGTACTAAAACAATACGCAGAGCCAATGCTTTTTGCCATAAACCCATCCGAACCACAATACACCGAAGCTCGCCGTCTAATAAAATTCCTATCAGGCTTCCTGGGAATCCCTAGCGAATCCGTACCACCAAACTCGATACTGCGTGAGTTTATTGGCGGCGGGACGTTCTATAAATAGAAACCGCCAGAGCCTTCACTGACCATATCATCGCTTTCTTTCATGGGGTTCGCTTCGCGAACTCGGCGCGACCTGCCGTTCGATTTCTTTCGGGTTGCATTTGAAAAAACAAGCAGACAGCTTTAACTCTTAAAACCGTCAGTGGGTTAGCGGCCCCGCCATCCCATTTTTTTATTAGAGTTCTTCCGAAATCAAAGGCGTGATTTCGAAATAAGTCTATTTTATATATGCGAATTTGAATGGCAAAATCATGCCTCGACCATTATTAAATGTTAAAGTTTTGCCAAGCTTTTTTCAAAAAGCGGGCGGGGCCTGTAACGGTTTTAACCTTTAAGGAGCCAATATGTTCCATGAATTCGAATATGAAGCCGGGCAACGGGAGGGGGTTAAGCTTCCGCCGCGGCCTGTTACTATTGCTAAACCTGACCCTGTGCGTGAGGTTTTTTATGATATGCGCAGCCTAGCGGGGGACAACCCTGGTACATGGAATGATGGGAAGCTTTTTTACCGGCAGGGGCGGTTTATGGAGGATTTTGCAGACGAATACGAGGGCGCGGATGAGCTTTTTCGATGCGCGGGGCGTTACCAGCGCATGGGTTATGATGATTTGCGGTCTTATTTTACTTTCCGCAGCAGGGTGAGGCGAGGGGAGACGCCGCCGGCTTATTTGGCCGGGTTGATGCTTTATGTTTACGAGCTTTTGAATGGTATTGGCGTGGCGAGCTCTCAGGAGGGTTTGGACAGGCTGATGGATTTTTGGGGGCGATATGGACTGGCGAAAAACCCGGCCGCTGGGCGGGTTTCTGCGCTGGACAGATGCATGTTGCAATGGCTTTTGGATTATCATATTTATTATCCGCTGCCACGGAGTTTTGAAGCTTTTGTTGGCGAAGTTGGCCTTGAAGCGTATTATGCCGGTGTTTTTCTTTACGATTTGGATAAGACTTCCCTTGAAGCTTGGGAGGGTTTTTCTAGCTACAGGGCCAGCCAGTCGAAATTTTGCGCCGCTGGGCATCAGCAGGTTATGGGGGATTGTTTCCTATGGGTGCTGGGGGAATTGCAGCAAACATGTGTGAAAAATGGCGCAGCTTTGCGGGATTTATTCGCCTGCAAGGCCGGAAGCCATCGCTGGCGGCCATTTAGCAGCGGCGAGAGATGTTTCTACAGCCCCAAAGGCGGCGTGGCGGCAGAAAATTGCAGCTTTGCCGGCGCGCCATTTCACCATTGGTACAGCCAGCCAAACCGCCAAACTACCCTGCCAAACGGCGATACCTACACATACGATGGCGGCCAGTGGACTGCTACAACTCGCACAGACTACCGTTTCCGCCGCGACCTTATCGGTTTCATAATAAAACACACAGAATCCTGCCTGCGCGCAGAGACCGGATTTAAGGCCAAGCTAACGGCCAACAAAAAGCCCCTGCTAGACGCCCACAGCACTCTATCCCAAACAGGTGTAAGCTACCACGAAATAATCACCGCAATAGAAAACGCCGTGAAAAACTATCACCGCGACCTACACAAAATTGAAGTATCCATAAACGCCAAATCCCTAACCCGCATCCGCCAAGAATCCGACTCCACCCAACAAAAACTAACGCCTGGCGGCGAGCAGCCCCATGGGAATTTGGATGAGGATGTAGTTAACGCCTCGCGGCCGGAGAGAGATTCCCGGGCGGGCATAGTCCTTCCTGCAGCACAAAATCATTTGCCGTCAAAGGTGGAGGAAGCCAACCAAAAACCTGAAGATGGTTTGCGGCCAGAACTTCCCTCAACGCAAGCTCCACACATTTATAATACAGAAGATGCCTCCTTCGCACCTGATGGCTTATCTCCAGAACCACGAGCAACCCAACCAAGCTTCGTAACGCAAACTCTGCCGCCATCTGAAGTAGAAGAGGCCAATCCCCTAACTAACGAGACTACCCCCTGGCAACAGCTAAAATCTGCACTAACCCCCATAGAAACCGAAGCCCTAACTCAATCCATTAAATCCCCAGGCGGCTTCACAGCCTTTGCCCAGGCAAATGGCATCATGCCAGAAGTCCTAGCCGATTCAATAAACGAAAAAGCCGTAGATATAATAGGCGACAGCATACTGGACGACGAGCTGGCAATCTATGAGGATTATATTGCAATAATTCAGTGATAGTTTCTAAAGGGCAGCATAAGAAATTCTGCAATGGACTTTTTCCGAAATTCCCGTAGTGGGTTTCGGAAAAGTTGCATCTTCAATCTTTTACTTCTTCTGAAATTGAGTTTTTTGCAATTTCAGAGGAACTCTAGTGTAGAATGATTAAGCAAGTTCACATAAAACATGGAAGTAGTGAAAAAAATGACAAAGCAACCCCCTCCGCGTATCGCGAGTATTTTAATAAACGCCCTTAAGGGCGGCGTAGTACCAAGGGTTGGCCTAGAGTATGTAACTGTAGGCCGGGCCCAAGAGATTGATGCAATCCTCCACGATGTAAGCCTGGTGTCAGATGGCGGCGCGTCTTTTCGCTTTATCGTGGGCAAATACGGTAGTGGCAAAAGTTTTTTGCTGCAGACTATCCGCAACTACGCCACAGCCCAGGGTTTTGTGGTGGCAGATGCAGACCTTTCGCCAGAGCGGCGTTTTGCGGGCACAAAAGGGCAGGGGCTGGCTACATATAAAGAGCTGGTGACCAACCTTTCTACCAAAAGTAAGCTGGATGGCGGCGCGCTGCCGCTAATTCTAGAAAGGTGGATTTCATCCATCCAGGCCCAGGTGGTTTCAGTTGGTCGCAATTTACGACCAACTGACTCTGCCGCCCAAGAAGCTTTCACCCAAGAGGTGGAACGCCGCATCTTCCAGGTAACCAGCGAGCTAGAGGGCATGGTAAACGGTTTTGAGTTTGCCAAAGCGGTGGCTCTATACTGGCGCGCCTACCGGGACGACGATCAAACCCTAAAAAGTAATGTACTAAAATGGTTTCGCGGTGAGTATCCGTCACGGCGCGAGGCCAAGGTGGAGCTGGGGATAAATTTTGTCGTTACAGATGAAACCTGGTATGATTTCCTGAAAATATTTGCGATTTTCCTTGTGGGGGCGGGCTACAAGGGGCTTATCGTGATGATAGACGAGCTTGTGAATATTTTCAAAATTCCAAATTCCATCACCCGCCAGAACAATTATGAAAAAATCCTGACTATGTACAACGATGTGTTGCAGGGCAAGGCACAGCATATCGGCTTTCTTATGGGCGGCACGCCCCAATGCATAGAGGATAAATACCGGGGTCTTTTTAGCTACGAGGCATTGCGTTCCCGCCTGGCAGAAGGCCATTTTGCCACTGCGGATATAAAAGACCTATCTGCCCCCATAATCCGCCTGGCTATGCTAACCCAAGAGGAAATGTACGTACTGGTAGAAAAGCTCCGGGATATCCACGCCGCGCTTTTCAGCTACCAGCCAACCCTAACCCACGACGACCTAATCTACTTTCTAACCGTGGAATACAACCGTGTGGGCGCGGCCACCCATATCACCCCCCGGGAAATAATCCGCGATTTTATAGAGCTAATTAACATCCTGCACCAAAACCCCAATAAAACCGTGGCAGAAATACTCGGTAGCAATAGCTTCGAGATGGCCAAAGCGATAGACCTAGATGGGGTAAGCGAAGAGTTCCAGGAATTTGAGGTGTAGCACCATCATCTTCAATTTTTTGCTTCTTCTGAAATTGCGTTTTTTGCAATTTCAGAAGAGCTCTAATGAGAAACGGTCTCCGCCCGAGCGGCACTTGAAACGCCGAGATAAGGCGTTTTGCCGCGATAGGCGAAACCGGTTTCGAATTATTCCACTATAGTTGATAAATATTAACGGTTGTTGTAAAATGCTGATAAACATGGTTTCCCAGCAGCGAAACCATTCCCGATTAGAGCCCACCATCGTTTGGCTGATATGACATGAAAGGGGGAGTATGTATGGTTTTGGGTGGCAGTATGATGCTAGAAAGGCATGACCTTCTACATAAATTTGACGAATATAGAAGCCGGCGCATTGTGGCCGCATGCGCCCCGGCCGGGTACGGCAAAACGGTTGCGGTTATGCAATGGCTAGAGAACGACCCGCGCCCCAGAGGTGTTTTTTCTGTGGATGAATATGATAACGACTTCGCCAGCTTTTGCCAGCGTTTTTGTGACGCCATTAGCTATTGCCAGCCCAACAACCAAGCCCTTATAGATGTTGTCACCCATTCGTCGTTCCATAGCGCGCCAGATAAATTTGTTATTCGGGCAATGGCGGCTCTTTCAGCCGAAGAGCCCACAGTGCTTGTGCTAGACGATTTGCACCTGATAAAAGAGCCAAAAGTATTGCAGTTGCTGCTGGTGATAATAAAGCGCCTTCCAGATAATTTTCAGGTTGTTTTGGTTAGCAGATACGAGCTGCCGCCTATTTTTACAGAGCTGCTGCTAAAGGGCCAAATAGCCAAAATAAGCATGGATCAGCTAGTTTTTAGCGCGGCAGAAGTTATTACCCTATACAAAAAGCGCGGTAGCGATATCACCCAGGCAGAGGCTACGGAAATCATCGACAAGACCAACGGCTGGGCCATTGCCGTAAACGCATATTGGCTGTCTAAAGGCCAGGCATATGGCATGGCCCATGAATATTTGGGCGGTTTTGTGCAATCCAATGTATGGGAAAGTTGGGATGAAACCGTACAGGATTTTATGCTGCGAACATCTTCACTTCGGCAGCTAACCCCATCACTATGCAACGCGCTTACTGGCCGCATAGACAGCGATAATTTCCTAAAAAAGCTTGTACATATTGGCGCATTTGTTATGCAGCAGGAAGAGGGCGTGTATCGCTATCACAATCTCTTCCAGCAATGGTTGCGGCAGATGGCCACAGAACGCGGCGAAGGCTTCGTAAATTCGCTGCTAAAAATAGAAGGCCAATGGCATTTGCAGCAGAATAATTTCTACAATGCCGTAGACTGCTTCATCCGCTCTAAAGACCACGAGGGCATTGCCACGGCTTTCGATATACTGCACCCCTCAGATTACCGTAATTTCTACATGAACAGGTTCATATCTATTCTAAAAAACCCAGAGGTAGAGGCGGTAATCCACGCCAACCCTCATTTGCTATGCCTGCAAATATGGGCGGCCTTCGCAGAAGGGCGCGACGAGGATATGCTCACATACATCGACAAATACTACGAAAAATACCCCGAAATGATAGTAAACAAGCCCCAATACCTGCACGAGATGTTTTACGCCCGGCTGCTGGATTTTCGTGTGCCAATAAGCAAAACCTTCGAGCTAGACGATGCCAGCAAAAACCTAGTGGCAAAATTGCTATCCAACATCGGCACAGTACCCGTGCTAGCGCGCTGGACCATGGCCATGGAAACCGCCAATATCCACCGCGGCATAAGGGATTTATCCAATCCACAGCCAGGTAACCTGCTGGAAAAAAGCGATATCATCCTATCCAATGCAGCCATGTTCATAGGCGAAAAATTTAACATTGTAGAAAACACCATAAAAGCATCCCTACTATACGAAGAGGGCCAACTAGAAGAGGCCAGCATATACGCCATGAGGGCCGTAGCCGCAAACAAAGAGCATACAGAGCCAGAATTCACCTTCACTGCTATGGCCGTACTGATAGCCGTGACGGAAGCCCAAGACAGAAGCAACACCGCTGAGATATCCAGCATGATAGACGGCATATCCCGTGTAATAGACCAGAAAAAAGCCTACCATCTGGCAGACAACCTATCAGCCTTCATCTTGCGGCGTAAAATATACGCCGGCAACATAAAGGCCGCCGAAGAATGGCTAGCAGAAGACAGAGTAGAAGTACCGCCCCTGTACAAAATATACATTGACCTAACCACCGCCCGTGCCCTAATAGCCGTAGACGAATACGCTGCCGCCATAACTCTACTAGAAAAAATCCTAAAACTAGCCACCGCCTTCCATCGCCCCCTGGACGCGATAGAAACAAAAATACTAATGGCAATAGCCTACTGGAAAAAGAAACGTAGCTTCCAGCACGACGCCATAGGCCACCTAGATGACGCAATAGCCATGGCCTACCCCTACAACTATGTACAACTATTTATAAACGAAGGTGCAGAAATAGCAGGCATGCTCCAAAAGCTAATGAACCGCACCAAGCAACAAAAAGACAAAGACATCCCCCTGGCCTTCGTAAGGCAACTATACACAAAAGCCCGCAACGCAGAACCTTCAACCAGCCCAACCCAAAGGCCTTTAAAATTCACAGAAAAGCAACTAGCCGTAATGAAACTACTATGCCAAGGCTACAGCTACGAAGAAATGGCCAACAGTCTAGACATAAAAAAAACTACCTTACGCTCCCATCTGGAGCTAATCTACAACAAGCTAGAAGTAACCAACATGGTAGACGCAATAGCGAAGGTAGAGGCTGCAGGGTTGCTGTGAGATAAGACCGTGGGCTTTGCCCACATCCATCCGCTTTTTTGAAAAAAAGCGGGGCAAAAAACTTTATAGCCGCTCCACCTAAAAATATTCGCATAGAGCGCAGGAAATTTTTCGCAAGGCGAGAAGCTGAAAACCGCCGCGCACTAGCGGTGCGCAAGGTTTTCAGCGACGAAGGATTGCGGGAA
>Ga0123355_10006684_pt1 | contig 17148 bp, 11 predicted proteins | sample TergutEmb28metaG_3_FD_89872 | JGI IMG/M metagenome (GOLD analysis project Ga0123355, IMG submission 89872) | Embiratermes neotenicus P1 segment gut microbial communities from Petit-Saut dam, French Guiana - Emb289 P1 | ecosystem: Host-associated > Arthropoda: Insects > Digestive system > Gut ...
GAAAAATTTGGAAACTGTACCAGGAAAACATTCGATAGATTCACTACAAAAGACAGCTATACTTGGAACATCACACATAATACGGAAAGTACTGCAGTGTGAAGTTTGAAGCCTGAGCGGTGGGGATCACCGTTGGTTCAAGAGAAGTACCAGGAAGAAAAGGCCTGTGACAAGAGACATCCATATCGCATAATAATAATAATAATAATAATAATAATAACGATTATTATTATTATTATTATTATTATAAGAGAAAAACTGTTTTGGTTTAAATAACTTATTTGAATATAAAGTGTGTTTATTCTTGACGTGTACAGGCCCGTTACTAAAAAGCAAAGGGCTTGTAAAGAAAATCCACGAAGTTAGAATATTGGGTTTGAAATCACTGCAATAGAAAATGCATCACGGAGAGCCTGGACGAGTAATTATTCGGCAGATCTTAATTGCTTTTCCCTAACTGCATTTCACCTGGGCAGCTACCACTGAAGGAAAACCTGCCGAGTTCAACAGGCTTGTAGTTACAATTCAATTACTAGTCATTCGTACAGACCGATACACTGAACAGACACATTCTATTATATCAGAAATGAGTCTTACAAAAGAACCAAGTTTTATTTGGATTTTCATCCAATAACTTTCATTGTTTATATCCTTAAAGCATGAACAGAATTTAGTATGGATGCGAATAAGCAGGGCCGTTCCCTATACTCGTGATTTATAGTGTCTAACTTATGTGTTGTTCTTCTTTATCCAGTAATCACAGCTTGCGAGGTAACCTACATACTGCCTTCGGCCAACAGGCGTGTTCCGCTTCGTATCTTGCTAGGATACTTCTATTGTTACATAATAAAAAAACAGAGGAAAATTCGTTACAGGAGGCACTAAATGGAAGTTGTGTCCACTCGTAACCAATTCTTTGCTTGTCATACACGGTCAGATAACCCTTGACGGGTATAAATCTTATACATTTACAGTCCACGTTGGAGGACACGTCGTCATTGGGCTTTTAAAGTGTTAGATAAGCAAAAACACAACTTAACATTATATTACTTTACCTTTATTTACTGTTAATAATGTATGTAGACAGAGTTATCTGAAAATACTTTTCGCAGTGGCTTCTGCACTGTAGTATCTATGCTAGCGGCAATGTTTCTCTCAACAAAAGTTCCCAAGGAGAACGGGCAGGTTGATTGTCATGTATCAGAATGAGAGAGCAAGTCTCTTTACGAGCATTCGATTCAGTTGGCTGAAATGTAAACTAACATTATCCAAAAAATAAAATAAAATAAAATAAAATAAAATAAGAAATTCGGGACGAAAATAATTAACTTTTATTCTGCTAACGTGGAGTATAGGATGAGCTCCTAATAATGCCAGTAAATGGCAAATGGGATTTACCTCGGCGTTTAAAGGGTTAAAAGTGCTGATTTGTAAATAAACTGCCAGTTTAGGGGGTCTAAAAGTTAAAGGACCGTTAATGAAAGGAAGAAAATTTCGTAAGCAAAACCACACAAATTTTCGAGTCCCCTCTCAAAGCAGCAGTTTGTAATTTACTGATTGAGAATTTTATTCTTCTAATGTGCATTTAACGGCTATATTGCATAATTCACAATTTAAAATTTCTGAATATTTAAGCAAATACAATTCAAAAATTACCAAAAGCTAAAAACGGGATACAGTACAATGAATCAGATAGGTTTGAATTAAAGTTCAAAGAAAAGCTCCATTGAAAAAGCATAGCAGAGGAAGAGGAATCTTCATATCCTGTAATATATGTAACGTAAAATAAACTGTCCGCTGCGGAAAGGGTTCTCCCCAAGATAAAACCTGCGGTACTCTGTATATCATGACAGCGAAGGTCGGTGGAACGGAGTGTAGCGGGTTGAAGGGTGAGATAGCGGAATGTGGCTGCAGACACAAATTGTTTCTGAGTTATATACGGACACAGTCTAAACTTTCTGACCAGGATGTAATATACGGATATGTTTCCTCTTTCGCTAATGACTCTGAGTCGCCAAATAATGCGTTAGGCCAAAGCATCTCAAGCTTTCGGAGTGAAAATCAGTTGCGCCTTTCAATATTGTAGGCCAACGGAAATAACGGTTCATGCCCTTCACTGCCACAAAGTGAAAAAACGAGGAAACCTCACGTCTTAAAAGAGGGATATTTTTTTAAAACTCTCCTGGGTGAATGCAGGTGTTAGGTAAAGTTGTGACGTAGATAAAGCCATAAAAGTTGCACCAGAGTATCTCAGTGTTAATGCACTTTATTAATACTTCTACGTTTTCGAGTATAGATAATACTTTGTTAGCGATATACAGACATATACAGTCCAGTAGTTCCACGTGCTTCAGAACAAATACATTTAGTCTCACACAGGTGAGACACGTGTTCATACAGCCATATATATAGCTTTGTAGGCACAGTGGCCAGGCTAAGGGCTAGACAACCAAGGAATTTTGGTTCGATTGTCGTAAAAAATTCTCTTTTCCTAATGGGCCACATCGGCTGTGCAGCCTATTCGGCCACCCATCCAATCGGTACCATTAGCGCTGTCTCAGGGACTAATGAGGCCAGAGCGTGAAGATCGCTATATTTGTGTCGAGAATAAGAATATATGGAGCTATAACCCTACTCCCCATTATGCCTTCGTGGTGCGAACAAAGACAATTTTTATATAGGCCTCTTTCTTAAAGTACTTCCGACTGTGAATTTTCACCTCCTAATGATAAAATGCAAACATTTCAAAATATCTAAATGCGTATCTACTTCAAGTATTCAACTTTTACATTAAAAATTCAGCGAAGTATTTAATTTACCTTTCAGGAACCTGTTACATTTCATTGATTATCAAGTCTCCAGCTCGCTATGAAAGTGTGCCTAAATTAAATTCGACGGCAGTGTCCATTTTCTCTTTGACTGCCACATTAACTCGATGCTACCCTGCCACCAAACGAACAGCGACACAACATTTTTCGTTAATGAGATATTTTCCGTGTGACGTGCAGAAATAATTTAGAACAGAAGGAAGTAATTTTGGTGCAACCAGACGACTCAGACATATCAATTGGTACATTCTGTACGCAATATGTAATAAGATTACAAGACGGCAAGCCATACTTACGCTCAATTAGACGTTTCGCACCTGCACCGCAGCATTTTACCCTTTTTTTTTTTTTTTAAAGTGACTCCAAACACGTTACATTTACTATCCTTCCCTTCATACGCGCACGAAATTACGTTCTGTTGTAAGATATTTCCCTTCAATTTCACATTATAATATGGCAATAGAAGGTTTGACGTTTGGAGTTGAGCGGGGTACATTGTCTTCATATCTGTGCTGCTGCCAATAATTTCGTCGGAAAAACACGAATATCATACAGAAAATTATAAACATTACGTCATACGCTTATGAGGAATTTGGTCTAAAAGTCTACCTACAGAGGACAATTTCTGTGTGTATATCTAATTCTTATAACCAGAATTCACGACAAAGTCACATTATAAACGTATTCTTAACCATTTGGCACCGGATTTATTTTTTAAATTTTAGCACACCCTCTATATAAAATGTGAATAACACAGGAACCAAATATGTTAGATTTATGGAACAAACTGCATTTTGAAGAGGAAAAAAGGGAGAGTATAAACCGTGTTTCAAATATTCAGTACATATATTTGTTGAATAAATATATAAAATGCAACGTTTAGAGTTTAGCGGTGCGGTACGACCACTACAGTCGTCGTTAGGCGTCAAAGGGTTAAACTGTTTGCTTCTCGATATGGCTCTACTTCCTACAGTTGGTTGGCTGGACAGCAATGTTTGCCTGGCTCTGTATTTGGTTTTATAAACCTAGAAATTATGCCTTCAGCAGTTAATGGAGCATAAACCCAGTTGTACACATGCGGAACCTTCAGCAACCGTACATACATACGCTTATACAAGCCTGAGTAATAGTTTGTCTTTCAGATATAACTCTTTAACGTTAGGAACTCTATGGATCAGAATATCTCCTCAAAAGTCAAAAGATGCTCAGCTACTCAAGAAATCCTCTCTGTTTCATGGAACTCGAAGGTTTATTACAGTTCGCAATAGCCTGTCACTTATCCCTATATAACAAGACAAATCGGGCTAGAACACTTACAGCAGGTGCAGGGCCTTCTGAGCTTGGCTCAACTTCGTTTTGAACAGAACCGATTGAGTTTTAGAAAGCTCATCTACGATGCACAATAAAGTCGTCTAATTATTTTAACGTAAGGAAACTTGAGGGTTGTTTGACCGTGCGTCTTCCTCATGAAATAACTTGAAATACCAACTTGATGAAACAAGGTAATTTTATTAATGTATTCTCAGTTCTACATGTTTCGGGTACATACGCCCATCATCAGGAGCATTAGATGTTGAGTTGCAGCATAAGGTTTTCTGCACCGAGTTTTTGGATGGGTGGTGGTCTTGAGAGCCGCTGCGTAGGTCGTGTGTACGGTGCGGATGGTGCAGTGCACGGCATCCAAAAACTCGGTGCAGAAAACCATATGCTGCAACACAACATCCAACGCTCCTGATGGTGGGCGTATGTACCCGAAACATGTCGAGATAAGAATACATTAATAAAATTACCTTGTTATATCAAGTTGACATTTCTAGTTATTTCATTTTAACGTAATTACTTCAAGTTTATCAAAATTTTAAATTTGTAATGTTGTGTGGTATAATGTCTGCGGACAGTGACGTGTTACGCAGAGATTAAACTGAAAAAAAAACAGTACGGTAAATTACACTAGACATTAAAATTGTATTATTTTTATTCGTGAAAATGCAAATAAACTACATTTACGTTTAGGACCTGCCTCTTTCTCTCTCAAAATACAGTCTCCCTAAGGCATAACAGCAAGACAAGGATGAAATGTTACACCATGATGATGTCAGATAATAAGGTTTTTTAGAACCTGTATTCGTTATCCTCTCAGTCCGCTGAATTTGTTATTGCAAAGGTCCCTTTAATTTATGACGTCAGTGGGTAGAGAAGTCTTCGGTACGCATACTGAAACAGACTTGTCATAAAATACTGCGTTGTGCTGCAGTTGCGAGGACTTATCTCATTCGAGAGGTTTTGGGTCCGAGTCACATAAGCCAAAAAAAATAATACTTATTATAAAGAAAACATTATCGATTCGCAGGCTTAAAGTAGAAGATTAATATTTCCCTTAGGGTACATAAAAACTTTGTGTCCCCACATATGTGGACCAGACACGGAGATAAATAATAATCGAAACACATTTCATTCGGTTTCAGAAAATATCTAGACAGCCTTCAAGATCGCAGAAGACACGCGCTGATTAGATGTGCAAGAAATTTATTTGACCTGCGGTCAATAATGTCGGTCGCCATCTGGGCAAATCAGTAGGTCAGATTCTCCAGAAAGCTTAAAACGCTGCTTCACGCAAGACAATATACTGTTCATTATGTTTCACGGACTGGCTTCCAGTTCTTAAAATTCCTTTTAATTTCCTGCTAATAAAATAATTTCGTGATATGTTAAATATAATCGGGGTGTGTTACCTAAAATTTGAAGCATTCTATGCATTAATACGTTCTGTTGTATAAGCACGGGCTTGTATGTGAATGCAGGTATTGTTCGTATCCACACAGAACACAATTCCGGGTGTAGAGTGACATCTGAGGACAGCAAAGCACAGAAACGTGTCACGTATATGGGCAAGAAAATTCATGTTATACAAGATGAGCTTAAGACAGCAAATTTTATTTTAGAGGAAGATGTGAATATAAGAAAACTTGAGGACGAAATTCTAATCCGTTTGTTGTTAAGAAATTGGATTTAATTCCGAAATTCACCGAAGCATTGGGGCTTACAGCACTGAATTTTAAATTTCCATGACGTATAATACTTTGAAAACTCAAAGAAAACCCTGTTTCAAACACCGTATTTTGGAAAGTGATTCATTGTGGTGCATAAGACGTTTCTACAAGACTACACAGTGCGAATCGGAGACGAAGACACAATTCACATTCAAATCCGAGAGAATCTAATACCTCGAAATCCGCTTTATTCTTCGTCTTACTGATCTTTTTCTTAAATGGCAGGCAATTAACATGAAGCTAAATGCAATACGTCATAAAGCGTTATAAGGCGTAACCTCTTACACGTTAGAGTGTAACATTTATAGTACAGTACAGTTTGCAAAAGAGTACTTGGTAATTCGTAGCTGAAACTGAAATAATTTGAATATTTCCTCCTGCATATTTCCATGCCCCTTTTTCACACTCATTTAATTATTCCTGCAAAACACCCCCAATAACGGGAGGGCACAGAAGATACAATTAGCCGCTTCTCAGTCATGGGTCACAGTACAGATTCTGAAATCAGAAAACAGAACAAACTGACAGAGTATGCCAACGAAGAATAAGACACGGTGCATCAAATCTAAAAATACAAAGAGCCTACAATATGCAGATATCTGGTTTATTCTAATTTTAGTAAATAATTTATTTTTGGTAGACAAATGCTTAAATGTGTAACTCGAACACACGCACTGTAAAATTGCAAATTATTTATATACAACTATGGAACAGAATTTGCAAAATCTTGGGAATATTGCTTTAAAGAACAATACACGCGTTATGCTTAAAAGCAGAAAAAACCAAAGAGGCGTTCTTGCAGAAATATAATTTTTTTCTTTCTTTCACAGAATTTGCTATTTTTTGAAAAGCCTTATAACTTATTTACGAACACCTAATACATTCGTGTTTGGTATTGTTTACATTTTATATCGAAAAATTTGATTTGGGTGACAGAATGTGGATCTTGTATACCCAAGCAGTCCTAGATGTCTTACTTTTGTCTTACTTCCATATTAATCCGTAACTACTGTTGAAGGACAGACCTTCGTACAGGAAAACCTGAGAAAATCTGAGAAATCTCACAATGAAGACAATACCCAGAAACTGTTTGCCACAGGAACTTCTACATCTCCCGAGTTTTATGTTAAACAAAGCTGTGTTAAAATTAAGCGACTCTTTCTTTGTGCAAGCATATTCAAAGCATTTAATTAAAACAAGAAGGCCCAGCGTTCCAAAGGCAGACTATTCTAGCTGCATCCTGTAATTTGCCTAGACACTGTCTACGGCATTTCCCATTTATTTGTTTCCATCAACAAAACCAACGCATTTAACAGAACTATAATTCACTTTAACTTAGACCGAGTCGCGTCTAACTTAATCTCTTTACCATGAAGAATGCAAATCATGTTTTAGAGTTCTATTATGACTTCCTTTCTTTCGTGAAAAGCAGATGTGAATAAAAAATTAAATGCAAAACCAAGGTGTGTGATTGTGGGACAAGTTTAAACTTGGAATTATTAAACCCATCTCATTATACAATACGAGCAGATTGAATTCCAGAAGTTTAATGGCATTACATCTTTATTATTAAAGTGCCATTAAGGAAGAACTGAGTTAAAGGGAGAGAATTTGAGGACTGGGGAGGAGGAGGCATGACTCAATCCAGGAAGAAAGCCGAGAGGCATTACTGCTGTGGTCCCAACTTCGGGTGTGTAGAGGAAGTCTTCAGTTTACAGAAGAGTCTTGAATGGGCTGTGCCTTTGAATGGGCTATCCTTCTTATACGGACTTAGCTACTACCTAATTATCACTTGAATGGGATGTATATGAGAACTATATTAGACTATTATTGAGTGGTAAGACAATTATACACGTCGTAGAAATTAGCGGTATTGCAGGAGACTTCGGAATAAAACTTTTCCGCCAAAACTTCCAATATCATCAACCGTACTTGCGTGTATCTAATACACTTTATACCAAATAAAGTCAAATGCGTCCTCTACTAGCTATCAGAGCGGGAAAGGATATGTAGTTTCATGTATTCTTAAAGTCGACAATAAATTGTGATGAGTAGTAGAACGCACGGACCGGACGTTCTGTCACCGGTTATGTACCAGTGCTTACTGCATTTTGGCCTCAGTGTGCCCTAGACAGTGTGGAGAAATGGAAAATCTACTTCCCCTACCGGAAATTGGAACACGATTCCCCATGTGGCCAGCCCACAGCCCAATGAGCGCTCACTCAATCAATATACTTTAAGTTAATTTAAAAGATTTTTGCTCTTGTTTTTGTCGCACTTTTAAAACAGCCAACAGTTTTCAGACATGCTATAGCGACGGGGGAATAAGACAGTGAATATACCTGCTTATAGTAAAAGAAATACAGCAAAGGTAATTAGCTGGACGTTCAGGCAGTCATATTGTATTGCATATTACAGTGTTTGAGGAAAAGGTCTAAAGGAAAATACACATACACGATACTGTTAAAATGACAGGAGGCTGGAGAAAATTTCGCTCTAAAGATATTCTCTTCTTGAATGTGTTAGTTATAAAGTTGTCAGTTGCTAAGATAGACGATAGATGATTGAGTATGGGGAACTGGAGACATTACACTGTCGGGGCAAACAAAACTACTCTGAAGAAAACCTGTCCAAGTGGCCCTTCGTCTACCACCACAATTCTCACGTGGACTAGCCCTAGACGATGCTCCGGCCTCCGCGGTAAGAGAACAGAGACGAGACGCGCGAGATATTGCACGGCCATATAAAGAGATCCATAAAGTTATAGAGTACTAGTCTGCTGGTACAAGGCGACCCGGGCAGGCCAATTACCTTCATTTATGTAGTTACCGTGGAAACTTTAAAAATATGTATATGTGTATGTATACATATGTATGTATGTATGTATGTATATATGTATGTATGTTATACTTTCGTAGTTGTGCACGTAATTAGCCTGGAAAACCGAACAATGTGTATGTGTGTATATCATACTGTGGTACTAGTGCCCGGTGACCCTAACGTGGAAACCTCTGTGTGTGTGTGTGTGTGTGTGTGTGTGTGTGCGTCCGTGTAAATTGTACCTTCTTATAGGTGCCTGCAGTTAGCGTGGAAACCCGAATAATGTACATGCGTATGTGTATATGTATGCATGTATGTAGTTATGTATGTATGTACGTATGTTTATTTGTTTGCTTGTTTGTTTGTACCTATGTATGTTATAGCGTAGTATTAGTGCCCGGCAATCCTTTAGGTAGTGACGTCACCTGCCATTCGGTGGCGGTCTGTGGAACTCCAACGAGGGAGTGTGACACGACTGACCTTCATAAAGTATATGTAAGATACGAACTTTCGTCTCGTACTCTTTGAGTTGCAGACTCAAGGAAGTCGAAATAATTGGGCGTATGTTGCTCATAGTACTGATGAGAATTGTATACATATAGGAATCTCAGAGACGAACTGATTACTTCGGAGATAGGAATATAAACAAGGAATCGTAAATTTTAAGGAACAGAAAGTGAGGATAGAAAATAGATTGAAGGGGGGAAACTTGCTGAAGATCTCAGCGAAATGAGCACCTCAAGAATGATAACATTGCACGCAACGATTAGTCAATAAATTAATAAAATCGGGATCGTGCATATAAACTTTCTTCTAAGGTCTCAGAATTTAAAGTATAATAAGCTTTTGCCTGTATTTGCGCGCGTGCATACATGCGCATTCATCTGGAACAACATACAGAAATTGCGTGAAAATAAAAGATAAAAAGCGTACAGGCGAATACTGCCAAGACATAGACCTATGTTGTAGCTCGCAAAGTTTCGTTCAAATACTTCACAGAACTAAACCTACGGTATGGATTACTGTGCAATTCAAAGCTGTAATGTGGCTTTGCTAAGGCAGTTGGATGAGTAATACCAAAAGAAGAATACTCCAGTACTCTCTTTTCCCAAGGACAAGAAAATCATACAAATAGCTAACTAGAGAAATGTAAACAACGCAAAAAACAGTTCTAAATGACGGGAACTAAGAGAGCGGAAATATAACAATACAAAGAAAAAGTTGCAGGAAGGGTTAAAAAACAGTAGACAATAAAGTACATCATGAAAAATTATAAAAGACCTTGAACTCTGAAACTTGTCCTCAATCCTCAATTATTATTGCTGCATAAGAAAAATTGCTCCTTTATGTCGCCTACTGCAGTTGATCGACTTCAACAGACATTAAAAAATCATCCTTAAGAATATCAAAGCCAATATGCAAAAGAAGCAAGAAGCAGACTGATAGTAGTAAAGGTAACATCGTCAAAATTCTAATTAAGTGATTTTTTCAGGAAAACTTTATTAAAATTATGTGACGACATATCTCATTTCTCACAACGATATTGATTAGCAATATTTTAGTTCCACATGCATGTCAGTAGAAGAAAGAGACCCGCTAATGTATTTGTGAGGGACAAAACATGTTACTGGAAGTGATACAAGTCTCGAAATATTACAGGTCACAAAGAACATAATGACAGATACTATTCTATATTGCTCGCAGCATACTTGAAGGAAATTCTTTTAACGCAATCAAAATATCCAGAATGGCTGCTTGCGTAAAGCTAATTATGGCATGGCGGGCAAGGAAATGTCATCTACATAACGCATAAAAATAATGTTATAGAGGAACGCAATTTTTCATTTTTCAAGCCTAAGAATGATCAATGTCAAGTAGGTAAGAATTATTTCAAAGTCAATAAAGGTTGAAATTTTGAAAGTACTATAAATTTATAACAGTCACGTAGACAGAACAAAAGACCGTAACGAAGCCAGGAATCTGGGCAAAGAAAGTGCAAAAACAGATCCATCATCCATTTCTTTAAATTTAGATTTTTAAAGTCATCTACAAATAGTTTGATCAGACTTGATCGTGCAGTAAGATTACTTCACATTATTTCGCAATGTATAATGCTCCTTCAACCAGCAGCGCTATTTTAATTGGTCTGAACTAAACGTCAATAGTAGTAGGAGATAAATATAAGTTGCTGTCGTTAATTGCTTGACAAATCTTCCATCGCATATAATTGAAGTTTCGTCATTTCCAGACACGTACAGCACCGTAAATAAGCAGGTGGTAAATGTTATTTGCTACTTAAAGAAAACCACTCATTTCCAAAACAGAACACAAATTTCTTGTGACTAATATATGTAATTATGTTCCACATTACGCAATGGGGAATGCAAAGTCCTTTGTTAGGGCCCCAGACAATGCTTAGAGTTGCGAGCACAAAGATCCTTGGCAGTACGATATGAACTGATGTATAATTACAACTTTGACTAGCCTGCAATTTCCAACAATGATCAAAGATAATGATAGCCACATACACACATATCAAACCGGTGAAAGTAAAACCTTGTGAGCAATGGAAAAGAAAATATGAAAAGACTGAGTAATTATTTTAATTCGCAAAGGAGTGAAAAATTCCAACACCTAATAAAAAGACGGCGATCACCTCCGTAGACAAATACCACCTATGCTGTAAACCGAATTGTTACCAATCTGCAGTCACAAAGAGGCAGGTGTAAGCAATGTGCCGCACTGACACTGTAGCTGCGTAATTGCACTGATGATGCTACATTTTAAGCCTGTTTACAACTAAAAACATCGAGAAAATTAAAATTACTACAGAACCTTTAGTTTGTGAGGGCAGTGAAGTATCCGACAATGAAATATGTGGCAAGAAACCGTTACATCTAAATGAAGAAAACTGCGCAGAATGTAAAGCTACGTACACGGTTGAATTCTGTATTATAGAAGTTTGAAGCAGTCAGTTCTTTTGTAATTAGATTTTAAATTACTTTATTACTAAAGTAAACAAAACAACATCTTGGGAACTCGTTGTTTCATTTACAGTCAAATTTTTAAAATCCATTCCTTGAAAATTTCATATGTGAGCTACGTTTTCTTCTTGGAACGTCACACGTAATAAATCTTTCACCTGTTGAAGTCTGTCGTGTAAATTACAGCCTACAAAAAATTGAGTTCGTTTCTTACAAGGAACACAGTCAATGTCCGTTAAAAATACCAAACGATTAGTGCCGTTTTGTTGAAGGAGGTCTTTATGGCAAGAGTCACAATTAAAAGTAAATTTCACCCTGTAACAGGACAGAAAGACAGATAGATAGAAGTATATCTATACTCTTTCTTTAACCTCGGCACTAGAAGGGAGTGGGTGGTCAACACCACGCTCCGACCATTTTACGCCCGGGAAAGACCTAGTAACCACTGTATAGGGGGCTGGCTAGGCCTGGACGGGTGCGGAAAATCTCGACCCCATGGGGATTCGATCACCGGAATATCCAGACCCGTAGCGAGTCGCTATACCAACTGCGCTATCCAGGCCGACAAGAGCCACACGTAACACATAAATATACCGAGTGAAAAAAGCAGGGCTGCTTAACATTACGAGCATGTTATACACATTGTTATATACATTGTTATACGCATTGTTATGCACATTGTTACATGCATTGTTATGCATATTGTTATACGCATTTTTATACGCATTGTTATGCACATTGTTATACGCACTGTTATACGCATTGTTATACACAATGTTATACGCATTGTTATACACATTGTTATACACCTTGTTATATACATTGTTATACACATTGTTACCAACTGGTTTTAACCTTTCAAATAAATACCAGAAAAAGAAGCACCCAGCACTCGGTTACATTTCTCATGTGATATATAAGTTCTTCTGACTTAATTCCCCCACTTCAATTCTTACTGGCAGTCATAACACTTATTTACTCATTACATTATCAGCACGCATACCACCCAATAGGGTATGAGTTGACTGAAAAATAAGAATTCAAGATCGCCATCACCGCGTGTTCCTTCGTTCCATTCAGGTAGTACTGTGTCTTAATTGAATATCTAAATATTGGGAGCATACATTTACATTTCCCGGGAAAGGTCGGAAGGTAGTACCAAGAAAAACAAATTAAGATACAAGGACTGTACGCAATACATTTACTACACGCTAGTGTAAACTCCCCAAGGCGCCAAATACATTTCCCCTCAAATAAGACGAAATTATGTCAACAAAGTCTATCGACATCATACACGAATAACAACAGGGCAGCTTAACCATCACAAACAGAGTTTATGATGATAGGGGAGAAATTTTCTTTCCCCCCTCAAGTGTTTTTACAGACCTCGATGCAATCGAATCATAGAATAGGGCATACACGGCTATACAATAACAAGGGCAGAGTGGCATTTTCTTTTTGGAAAAGTTCCAAATTGACTCAGTCTCACTGCAATGATAAACACTTGTTGAAAGTCCATCGCATTGTGCGCACGCGCGCACACGCTCACGTGTGTGGGTGTGTGTGTGTGTGTGTGTGTGTGTGTGTCCAAATTAATTTGAATCTGTGCCAGCACAACTCTTTTCTATGCGCTTCGTTGCTGCTGATTAGACGAAAAGACCCGTCCATATGTGACCATTGGAAAATTATACGCCTAAAAAAGGAAGAAAGGGATATCCGGAGAGCTACGAACACATTAAATTAACCATTTTTACTGCCGACTGCTCCCGTACTAGTAAGACAAAATCACAGAAAATACAAATTGTTACTGCCTCGTCGTTTATTTAGTGGCTGTCACTACCTCAAATATAATCCGTATATCAGGCGCATAAAAGTGAACATGGCGTATTCGCAGCAGACAGACAGCAAATACCAGTACCATTGTCACATTGTACGCCACTAAGCCTGCATGAACTGGTCTAGGATCGAATTGGGCCCTGTATTCTGAAAAGCCGGTGACTTTCCGCCTAATATATTGGACGGTTAGACATTGAAACGTATTTATTGGGAAAAATAGCTGAAAAAATATACATCGTAAAAAGTGTAATTTCAAAACTATATCGCAAGTACTCAGCAATAAGGTCGATACGCAAAGTGTGAAGTTTTCAGGTAAACACGCGGATTGTTGCTCTCTTGGTTGCGACGTATTGTTTTCTGGCAGATGTGCACAAATATTTCGGAGGAACGTGCCGCTCCTTTCTTCAGGGTACGTCTTCCACACCGAAAATAAAGGCTTCATATGCCTCCTCAAAGTCGGCATAAATACCAAGCTACACGTCATAACACTCAAAAAGAAACCAATAAAAAGAAGACCACTGCTCTCACTCTTTACGTTCTGCGGTGGTGACCGTGAAAATGGGCAACCGAAGTTAAAAATTGAAGTTTCGCGAACGTTTTATTTAGAACTAACTCTATAAATAATATTACGCCAATTTATTCACGCTCTTTCTAATGAGCCAAATAAAATGTTGCCATTTCATTAACGGACGACCTACAATAACAAAACCAGGTCTTTATTTTGAAACTCTGAATCAGTCGCCAGGAAGACAAAGCAGAGAGATGAAAGTTCAGCTTAAAATACAAATGCAATAAGGAGGAACTGAAGAAGAACGAAAGAAATAAAGAAAGATAAAGAAGGAATTGAGTCAACAGACAATCTGTTGCTGTTCAATTTGTGGGAACTGTTTCTCTGTAGCAGTATTTTATTATCCCGTTGCGGGCTTGGCCACAACATGATGAACTGTGGTTGTAAAAATATAGTATATGTGTGCGTGTATATATATATATATATATACACACGCACATATACAGGGTGATTCTGTCGCTAGAGGCCCCAAACTGTTGTCTATGTATACAATCGAACAGCGTGGGTTTCTCCTTCGTAAATAATGGCAAACAGGTTCATTTAAAGCATGCCAGACGGCATTTCGAACAGAATTTGGTGAAAGACGTGCACCATCGAAGTGTTGCATCCAAAAATTGGTTAAAAAGTTAGAGACAAGTGGAAGCCGATCTAACGCCTGCCGACTTCTTTCTATGGGGCCTATTGAAGGGCGAAGTGTACAAAAATACACCCCGCACAATCGAACAACTCAAAGACGCTATAGGCCAAGAGATTCAAGCCGTCTACGTCGACACTTTGGGAAAAGTATTCCAGAATTTGGAGAAAAGCATTCAAGTGTGCTTGGATGTGAAAGGAGACCAGCTTCAGCATCGATTGTGAGCAGGCCCTGTTTTGCATCGTTCCCAGTATGTGTATATAAATTTTCAAGTCATTATCTCAATAACATAATTTTTATATACAATTGTTTGGGACCTCTAGCGAGAGACTCACCCACGGCACTACACCGCACGTGAAAAAATACCACTAAGTCGTCAGCTCCTGAAGATAGGCACAAGGTGGCCCGAAACATGTTTAGCAACTTATAAAGGAGAAATAAATATAATACTAAGTGACATCTAGTTGGTTTCTTATTCCACATTGAACTACGATGCACGGTCAACCATACATCAAAAGAAGAACATCTTCGTCATGTTTATTTTCGTCTTTAGAAAGCATTGCAGACTAGTTGGAACACTGAAGCCGACGGAGAATTGTCAAATATTTAAAATTCTGAACCCATATTTAACCACCGAATAGAATAATTTTTGTTCTATTGATTCCTTAAGAGATACAGCTTGACGTTAATAAATAGTATGTACAGTGTGTACCAAGCCACTACTGCAGTAATATTTACTACGTTTAAAAATTATATGAAGCCAGCAAAACTGATTATATGTTGAGAAAACATATTTATTTATTTATTTACGGATTTTCTATAAGAGTAAATAATTAGAAGGCAAATGTAAGAGGACAGGTAAATACAGATGTAATAAGACTATAAATTTGACTTGTTTCTTAGAATGAAATATTATTGATAGGTAGACCGAGTTACTATGGTTGTCTACAACAAGCCAGCCAATAAAATATAATATTTAAACCATTTATTATTTAAAATTGTTACTTGAGCAGCGTAAATCTAAAAGTGTGACAGTTAAAAATACACAGCAAGTAACGTTCATAGTAGAATTCTTGACTTCAGTAACCCCTGCCCTTTTAAAAATACGGGCAACAACCCCAGTATTAATTCCTTGAAGTGGCGATATATGTATCAGCGTGGAGAAACTAACAGTCGGGGCACTTGTTGTTCACAGTTTGAGGAAGTTCCAGCAGCCATCGCCTAACTGATGTTGACTAAGCACTCTGACATCCAAAAGCTGTCCCATACCGCAGCAGAGTGGCATACTACCTTGTGTGTTTTATCACTCGCTTGACAAAATATTGACAAAGTACGCAATGGAGACCTAGGATCAGCGTCTCCATGCTGTACAGGGTCTCCCTTACTTTGTCCTGCGAATACATGTTCTAAAAAGGAAAATAAACTGCAACAAAATGATTTTAATGTTTTTCATTCAGAACACTGTCGTATTCAACTTCGTGGTACGTGCTGTAACCGAAATGTGCCAGACGTTCCTTAATATGTTGGCAGTTACTCAGCTGGTAAAGAAATGTTCCTTCGTTTTAAAGAATCCGAAGTTTCAAGCACCCCGTAGCTTTGGCCTGCTTGTAGCCAGTCCAATCGAATACATACTATCACACCCAATATTTTCTTTAAAAAAGCAATTTAATATTATCCACAAAATAAAGTCGCGATTCGGGGGATAGCCCACATGTTTCGTGTTTTGAAGTGTCTTCAGCTTAGAACATAATTGCTTCCATTCACACCCTATACAATTAATTATCCAATAACCATTTGGCAATGTATAGTAGTCGTACCAACAAAATGCACACAAGTATAATAAAATGCAGCCATCTGAGACTTTGTCGCGATTGTTGATAAATAAACCACAAGTAAACAGGTAAAATAAACTTCAGGCGGCTTCTCAAATTCAAAATCTTTGGCCCTATTTTGTTATTCGCTTAGCATTTTCCATGCGAGAGCACATCGCTTCCATAGCATTCTCTTTAACCTTCTCATCAGAACTTCGAAGTAAACACTTCTCAAGTTTTCTCTTACTTCTCAGTATGTAAACCCAAACATCCACGTTCTCACTTTAAGCTCCATTTGAAAAGGTTGGGCTAATCTAAGCGTAGCGACCTACTTATGGGTATAAATACGAGTAAACACAGTAAATTGTTCTTTTTGTGGGTCATTTTCCTCTGAGTTTAACTGAGCTCTGTCCGACATTAATTATCAAGATTCTGTCATTAATTTCTCAAAACAGATAAGAACGGAATACAAACTCAAAAAATTTAAATATGTAAAATATAGTTGAAGAATAAGAGACCAACTTGATGTCACAATTTATTAAGTTTTATTTCACTTCTTCTATGCTCAACATGTTTCGGACATTAATACATCCATCATCAGGAGCCTGCGACTTTTC
>Ga0123355_10006685_pt1 | contig 17148 bp, 7 predicted proteins | sample TergutEmb28metaG_3_FD_89872 | JGI IMG/M metagenome (GOLD analysis project Ga0123355, IMG submission 89872) | Embiratermes neotenicus P1 segment gut microbial communities from Petit-Saut dam, French Guiana - Emb289 P1 | ecosystem: Host-associated > Arthropoda: Insects > Digestive system > Gut ...
ATATGAAGTGTATTTGCTGGTAATGTTGTATGTGGCAGGTGGAGGGGCTAAAGAGCAACACAGCACCGCAACCTGCCACATACAACATTACCAGCAAATACACTTCATATGCAGTAACACGTGGTCTTTACTCCTGAAGATGGGCATAAAGATGCCCGAAACATGTTGAGACATTGTCAATAACCAACATCCATAATTGACAATGAACCATCTATATTGTTGCATCTCGTTGGTTTTCTTTCCTCACAATATACCGTTGATTTGTATGCTGAGTACTGAATAAAAATGCGGGACAAGTGTGGAACGAAGGGACTGTTGTCTAATATGAGGTAATACTCTAGAATGTGCCTACAGCAACCGAGAAAGACCACAAAAATTCAGGACATACAGCCCGCGATTCGAGATATGAATACTGGACGTACCGCAAAAGGAGAGGCAGTGCTGCCAAACTGGGAAAGACTTGGGTTCCGTTAAGAAGCACCAGCACAACTTTCGAATCAAAACTTCGTTTTGCGACTATAAATTCTTAAATCTTCTTCCTGTATTTGATTTATTTATGAACGTTTTAATATTGTCGTATTTTCCGTGGTCGACTAAAAGGTGATCAGTTGAAGTAACCATTGTTTAGCGTTTGCGGGTCTCTGACAGCGCTGAAATACTAGTTAAATTGAAACACAAGTTACAGTATTGTTCTTACACATCTTACACTCATCTTACGTGTTAACTGCTCCATGCCTACCACTGCCGTCGTCTCCTCTAAGGAAAAGTCACTAATGAGGCCAAAACAGTCTCCATGCTGAAGAATATGAAAAGGAGGACCAAAAAAAAAAACGGGAAAAAATCTGCGACAAAGTTAATCCTCCACTGATATTATTTCGTGGACTGTCCCCCGAAAACCTGGGAAGAATTGTCATCCTACGGTTAGTGAAAAATAAACTGTGACTGACGTGGACTTAAGATGACGTTATTCTATTCAAAACATAAACCCTGAATTCTGCTGCAATAACTGATGAATAACAAACTTTCAGTGTTTTTACATTATTCACCCAGCTGTGTGTCATTATGAATAAAAACGGTAACTACTTTAGTCGAGCAAAAATATTTTCTTAAATTAACACAGCAACACGTGTCGGCTAAACACAAGCCTCTCTGCCTCAAACAGCAATACGTGTCTGCTAAACACAAGCCGCTCTGCCTCAAACAGCAACACGTGTCGGCTAAACACAAGTCTCTCTGCCTCAAACAGCAACATGTGTCGGCTAAACACAAGTCTCTCTGCCTCAAACAGCAACACGTGTCGGCTAAACACCAGCCTCTCTGCCTCAAACAGCAACACGTGTCGGCTAAACACAAGCCTCTCTGCCTCAAACAGCAACACGTGTCGGCTAAACACAAGCCTCTCTGCCTCAAACAGCAACTCCCATCAAATCCCGATCCCTAAATCGATTATCTAAATAACAATAGGAAGTGTAAATCATGAATTTCCTTGTTACACAGCATCCTGAATCGCTCACTTGCTTTAAAGTTCTTAAATCCCAATACGCAATTATTCCTTATGTAATTGTCACATTTGTGCCGTCGATATGGCACAAAATCTCTTTCTTTACACAAAGTAAGTATTTTGGTTATACACGTGATAAGAATAACTTGATCAACGTTCATCGTGAGTAAGTAGAAACCTCGAGCATTCCATAACCTATTTTTCACAACCGAAACTACATTAAATATTCAATGGATTACGTAGTTAAAGTCTATAAGCACCATGACTAAAAGCTTAAAGAGGAAGTTGATACGATGAGTGTAATACCAAAATACTACGTTAAATAACGAAACTAAACATCTTGACCTTAACACATGTACTAAAACCGTACTTAATTTTGCAACTGAACTACGAAAATCCTGCTGATATTAAAGACAAAATTAAAGCATAACATCCATGAATAGATTATATCAGCCTTTTAACAGATACGCTGTAAATCATTATTTATAATAACAGGAACACATCCAATGACTTCGCCGAAAAATCTTATATCCTTTTAAACTGAGAGTCAGTGAAAGAAAGTGGATCTTATGAGGCACAGATGAAGATGTTTTCAACGCTACAACGAATCTGAAGTATTCGCTTTCAAGATATAAATATTTAATGCATCAGAGAATATATATATCGTAAGAATGTTACACGGGACACATGGGGCCAAAAACCAATTTCACTTTCACATGTTGTTTACATTTAACGATGACACGAAGCTGGAAAGTCTGAGAGATGCTAGATTATCTGAGAATATGTTTGTTTGCTTCAGCACAGTGGTAATGAATGCACCGGATTTGGTCCCCAGAGACCATTCCGACTTACTAAAACAGTCAAACTTCAATTTTTTTAAACTACAGTGAAGGAAGAAATAACTTTTCCACCTACATGCAAGAAGCCGGCTTCATTAGTGGTAGAATTCAGAACCTGAGTTGCAGAAAGGACTATTCCGAATCGCGGACATTTCGCTGGAACTGATACGCCGTGTGGGTAAGGACAAACTTATACCTGAGAACTGTAGTTTGGGTACATAATTCAGAATCTGAGACATGAAGGTACAAATATGGTTACATAATAATTTTATGGAAGATAATTAGGACTTTTTATACACTATTAAAACCTGATATACTTTTCAGTATATTTCAGTCCAGACTGTACGTTCTAAGAAGATCTCAATATTCATACGTATTTTTAAACCACATCATATATATAAATCTAAAAAATTACGCCCGATTTAAGTACATAGTTATAATATTCCGAAAGTCCTATTTACAAGAACATTTAAAGGCAGACGTCTTATTCTTAACACTCAAGGAAATAGTGTCATTTAGGCTAAACGTGTAGATACACATGGAACAAAATAAAGAACTGCTAGTCATTTCGACAACAAGTGTTTATAAACAGAGTCAACAAAAGAAAGAAACAAGCAAAATAGTTGACACGTATTTAAAGATTCAGAACACATATAAACAAATTATCCGTACAATCCTTGTAGGCCAGCACCTGCTCTTGTACTGTTTCTCGTATTCCGTGAACAAGCTACACGTTGTAACTTGCAGACAGGCAGCGGTCGACCCGAAATTATCACACCTCAATAAGAGGAAAATTAAGTTTGCCATAAGACCAATAGCGACACCGCTGCCATAATTTCAGTACCGTGAGCTGCTCCGAGCAGCTGTTCAATATCCAGCCATATGGTCAGACCTACTGCTGTGAGCTGATGCTGAATTATCCAAATTGCTCTAGCAGCTCCACACAGGAAAGTATGGAGCTGCTACTAGCAAAGAGGTGCTTGTAAAAGAATTATGGCTTCCGGTCCATCGTTTTTCCTCTGTAAAGAAGTAATAACCTGAAATATTTCCTGTCTCACGAGGTATTTTTATGTGTAATGTAACGTGGGACAATAACCATTTGCCGCAAAAATTACTTCGTGTATATGAGAAGTGTGAAGTTCGTTCAGTATCCAAAGGCTCTCAAACACTTGGCTTTCCATTTTACGCAGTTCTTACATAAGTGCTTTCCTAATTACAGCCATTTCGGAAACGAAAAATTTAATATTGTATCTATTTTTGTTGCAGTTTGAGAAGTTTAAAAATGACGGTGACTCCTTATCTAGATTATCCGTAGCAGTTAAACTGTTACCAGAAAACAAGAAGGAAATATCTTGTAGAATGTCCTGCTTTACTGCTGCTGAAGAATTGGATATTTCCGGGTATGTCCTTCTGGCAAGACAGTACTTTGAAGTGATTCTGCAACTGCCTCATTTTTCAATGGCAGTATTAGCGCTGAGAAGCTAAAATACAGAATCGAAAAACGACATTTGAGAGGCCGCGGTAATATGTTAATTCTCTGCATAAATTAACGACATTTCTAGACCATAAAAAGAAACAAAATTAGTTGTCCTTTGCAAATTGCCCGTCGAAATGATGCGCGTTATGCACAAAACGTAACAAAGGGCACATTTATCTTTCAAGTTTCGGTTTACAACGAGATATTGAACGGGTGTGAAGCCCCGCATGTCTTTGGAGGCTAGAAGGAGATGACGTCTCTTCTTTAAAGAAATTGAGCGATTGAGTGCACCTCACACTGTCTTTCTGTCTCTGGTTTAAGATTTAGAAATAAAAACTATTAAAATAATACACCACTTTGAATCCTTCCCTTCTGTTTACGTTCTTATGAGGACAAAGAAAAAATCGATACACCGCCTGATGTGCTCAAACTGCTGTTGCCTTGATGGCCAGCCGTGTTTGTTTATTCATGAGAGCAACCAAAATTGCGGTAATCCTGCTTCCGTGTTTCGTGAATGTTGGCAGAATATTGCCGAAACATACGAATATAGGAAACTTTGGTAGCATCAACTTCCATAGCATACTTTTCAGATAATGTACTTGTGTTTCTGTCATATTGTGGCATAATACAACTGCCGAAACATGCTGTAAAAAATAAATAAATGAAAGTCCAGGGTTCAAGTGTTGTATTGTCAGGGTAAAGGTAAAGTGATCCCGTTACAAGCCCTGTGTAGCCCAGAGAGTGGGCAGAGGTATAGCTCTACTCTTCCATGACAGCGGCACTAGAAGGGGGTGAGTGGTCAGCAGCACGCCCCGGCTGCACTTTACCCCCGGGAGAGACCCGGTACCCATTTTACAGGAGGCTGGGTGGGCCCCAGGGCCGGTCTGGAAGGACGGAAAATCTCGTCCCTACCGGGATTCGATCCCGGACCGTCCAGCCAGTAGTTAGTCGCTATACCGACTGAGCTACCGGGCCCACTTGTCAGGGTAATAAAACGACATAATTATACAGGGTTATATGAGTAGATTAACTAATAAACTACAACACAAACGTCAAAGTAAATTTCACCCTCGAATAGCCCATGAAGGTCCAGAGGTAGAGTTATAACTGTACTTTTTATGTAACCTCGACTCTAGACTGGGGGGGGGGGCAACACCACTCCCTAGCCGCTTTTCCCCTGGGAAAGACACTTGGCACCCACTGTACAGGGGGATGGGTGAGCCCCACTGACTCTCTGAACTAGCGCGGAAAATCTCACCCCCACCGGGATTCGATACTCTGAACGTCCACCTCGTACAGAGTCTCTATACCGACTACGCTATCGATTTGAACACTACTGTATTAAAAGGGCTTATAAGTTTGTTTCGTGAGCAGAAACATAATAATTATTATTATTATTATACGTTTTATAATATGATTTAATTGCTTTTCCACAAAAATGGCATTTTGGGAATTCAATTACTTCATACCCATTGATTTTAATACGTTTCACTCCTATCCGAAATTTAAATTCGGTTATCATTGATTGCGACGTCAGTCAATCCGCATAAGCGGCTCAGAAAAACATGGACTGGTGTTGCCCAGCGTGAAAATTTACACTCAACCAAACATTTGTCACAGATGTCCTCAGTACCGAAGCATAAAAAAATTGCTCCCTAAAGCACATACTTTTTGATGAGTACTGAGTCAAAAGTAAATAATCGAAAATAGTTATAAAAAGTCTGGTCGAGCTGCTTTTTATTCTTGTGTGCTCGTCCAAAAGGTTCTTTCTATTCGTGTTTCACACAGATTTACCGTACGCTAAACAAATCATTATGCATAGCTTGCGATATATCGATCATTTGAAGTTCATGTCGCTTCAGTGGTGATCGTAATTGCATTAAACTGAAATTAACAATGTGTTTCATCACAAAATTTAAAGCAAGTGACGCTGCAAACGCTTCACAATGCACACAACCGCAGACGAGTATTAACTACGGCCACACACCGTACACCTGATGAACTGGCGAAATGTTGGTATGGAAAAGAGAAACACCATAAGCCACGCGGAACACTGCTGGGTGGAATGCAGGAAGAGCGGTGTATCCAATTGAAAGGAAATGGAATGACTATAGATAAATTAACATAGCTTTCCAATATACAATGGAATTAATTGCATGGAACTTACAGACTTTCTTGAAAAGGAACAGTCGCTCTGCTGATCGAAGAATTCGAAGCCTTTAAGAAAGTGGGCGTTTAACTGTCATGCCCAATACAATGTCACCAGGTCGCTACTTGTGGCAGCTACATCCCATACACATTATCTCACAATATGTTATATATCCAAAAACCGCTTCAATATCTTCCTTCCATCTGCTCCTAGGTCTCGAAAGTAATCACTACCCTCTAGATTTTAGAATTAAAATTTATAAAAAATTATCATTTTAGAAGTATAAATAATGATTTGAGCCGTCAGATGTTTGTGGTTCATATAATTGCGCTGTCAGTAGCTAATATTAATTAGCGTCGATGGTGGACCAATGAAGTATGAGTACAAACATTGGTGGCAAGCTGACGGGGGAAAATCGAAGTACTCAGAGAAACCTGACCCAGTGTCACTTTATCCGAGAACCGTAAGTAAATTAAGGAATATCATCAGGATAGGATTTTTACGTTTTGTTGACCGTGCATCCTAATATAATGATAGTCTTTTTTACCAACTTTATGCACAAATTCTTTATTTTAATACATTTATTACATTCCTCTACATGTTTCGAGCACTATTGTGCTTATCTTCAGGAGGACAAACTGTATTAGTACAGCATCCGGTATCGTCACTCTCTTTAGGTGACTGTTCAGACCACAAGTGACGAGAGGACTCTTGCAACCTGTGTACTGAACAGTCACCTAAAGAGAGTGACGATACCAGATGCTGTACTAATACAGTTTGTCCTCCTGAAGATGAGCACAATAGTGCTCGAAACATGTAGAGAAATGTAATAAATGTATTGAAATAAAGAATTTGTACATCAGGTTGGTAATAAAGAAGACTATCATCATGATAGGATGTATCTACTGCACAGGGAGGCACTAGTTTCCCTGAAATTTTGGGACCATTCTACCAAAATATACGGTATAACACACGAACCAAAAAAGGGTCTACAAACGTTATACTAATCATCAAATTTAACACAAATCGGTAATATCACATTTAATGTGAATCTAATCAGCGACGATACGTTTGGTAATAAACCGCGAGAAAGACTTTATATACACATAAGCTTCACAGAGAGGCTGACTAGCAGTATTTATTAAATTGCTTTTCTTCAATGCGTGCGGACAAAATAAATTACTACTGATAAATTCTAGACGTTACGTTCTAGAATATTAAAAAGTTCTGTGACGTTAAGCTGTGCCGACCGATAGACATCTACTACTGCAAAGTCGTAACGTTTTCATTTTCAGGCGCAAGCAGGTCAAGAAATGTCTCTTCTTGGACTGCTTGAACAGAAAGAAACATCGGCAAATATTTCCCAATAAACACGGCATTATGCCCCAGCAGATATGAGTCCTCACAGACTCCGCTGAGCGAGTCTCAAAACGAGTACTGCAGGAGCATTTATGAATATAAAATGATGTGTCAGTCAAACACAACAAAACTTTATTACGTTTATTATTGTACTAGGGCAACATGGTTCGAGCACAATAATAAACAAATAAAGTTATGTTGTGTTCGACTGACACATCATTTTATATTTATATATGTGTTAAACACTTCGGGATGGCAAACATTAAAAACTGCAGGAGCAAGTCAGTGGCACCAGATATTTGGCTTCCCGCTCCGTACGTCCTAGCGTTTCAACTACGAATTAGTGGCAACAGATCTGCGGATTCGAGCATACTGAAGTGTGAAGGGATGTAGTGCCGAAGTGAGGCGTGTGTCCTCTCTGTTTTGGAAGGAACAGTAGCCAGAAAGATCCCCTACATGCAGTCAAACATTAAGTGCAAATTACATAACTGTTTGGTAATTCTGTTCCCCGAACTGACGGCGTTTAGCTTTAAATTACACGGATTCGGCCTAGATGTTCCAGTTTAAAGAGGAATTAAACACGTTTCCTGTTCTCACTCACTAGACCGTTTAAGAGGCGTCCTCTCTGAAGCACGAGCAGCATTTCATTTTCAATAATTCTGCAGCAAAGTTAAGTTTATGGAATAAGTAAAATTTCAGTTATTTTTTTAAATGTTTTCATTTGTTGTGTGCTAGGTTCTTGGTTCAACAACCACTCGTAACAGTGAATGAAATCGGCGTGACCTGAAGCAAAATAACTGCCCTAAAACTGGAAATAATGAGTAAATGGAAGGTAAAGTTGTCCCTGTACAATCCATAAAGATATGCGAAGGAGCAGAGGTACAGCTCCACCCATTCCTAAACCTGAATCTCCATGGACTTGAGTGAATAACTTTTAGGTCCTTTCGTTTTTCCTCCAGAGGAAGTTGGAGGCTGTTTGTGTCCAGCGCATGACTGATCACTGGAAAAGGGAAATATTTTTTTTTTCGGCCGGATATCGAAACAAGATTCCTCGCACGTCCACCCTGAAGTACAGTCGCTATACGGATATGCCATTCAGACGCAGATGAATTATTTCGATACACATTACGTGCAAGAGTCAAGTGATTACATTATATTTACTTATTTTTTCGTCGTATAAGTGACGACACTCTCAGTATGTGAGAACATACGAAGTCCAGCGGTACAATGATAATGCACTGGATAGGATACGAATGGAGAAAGACGTTACATAATTTAAGGTACTCTGTGGACATATGACTGGATATTTATCACAGTAACTAACCAACTTGATGCACGACAGTTTTGTTTTACAATAAGTTTATTTCATGCCTCTACATGTTTCGAGCACATGTGCTCATCATCAGGAGGTCAAAATTGTATTACACAGCCTCTGGTATCATCACACCTATAGGTGTGATGAGGTATCATCACACCTATAGGTGTGATGATACCAGAGGCTGTGTAATACAATTTTGACCTCCTGATGATGAGCACATGTGCTCGAAACATGTAGAGGCATGAAATAAACTTATTGTAAAACAAAATTTTGTGCATCAAGTTGGTTAATTACTGAGATAATTATACTGAGATGCACGGTCAGCAAAACGTCAAAATATGACTGGATGTTTTCTCAATATAAATCACAAAGAATATCAATCAAGCTATTCAATCTTCTGGTCGAGACTCGACTCGGATACTTCCTCAGTACAAGTCATAATGGGTGAAACCTAAACCAGTTTGCTCGATAACTAGTTACATACTCTGCACTATGATACAGAATATTTCAATACTCTCGACAGCTGATCATCAAGTAAAAACGTTCCCCAATATGACGACAAAGAGAGAGAAAGTGAGAAGTATTTTCTATTTAACGACGCTGTCAGTCGCAAAAATTATATAACATCAGTGAGAGATAATTGAGTGAGTATTGAGCATATGCGAAATGATTTTGACTGGGCAAAACCGAAGCATTCGGAGAAAAACCAGCCCCAGTGCCACTTTGCCAACAACAAAATCCACATGAAACTGCAGTGCTTCAATACTGCTTGTTTAAAATCACATCACTTTGTGTTGTCCCGAATCATTTCAGTCCAATCCAATCCAAGACACAAATTCATAAGCCATTTTAATGTTAACTTGTCATCGTGGTCTAGGTCTGGAAAATGGTCTCTTACTTTCATATTTGCATCCTAAATTGTGTATGCATTTATTACCACCATCTCCGCGTTAGAAATTTTCAGCATTTCATTTTCCTTGATTTTATAAAAGTAATATTTAATGATCTATAGTCTGAAACCCTCCTTAACCATAATTTTCATTTTTCTCTGTTACGTCTTCTTCAATGCTTTCAGACACTCTTTTCACATTTTTTTTCTAAGGAGCCCTCAATTTCCAACATTAAGTTAACAGACATTAAACGCACATGACAGCGAATAGCTTCTACAGTCTTATGTATATTGGACCGTGCATCATTGTGATAGTTGAAGAATAGGAGACCAACTGGATGTCACAATTTATTCATTTCTTCTATGCTCAACATGTTTCGGACATTAATACATCCATTATCAGAAGCCTGCGACTTTTCTATCGTATCACCACATTGGTTTTGTGTTCTTGTTTCGATGTGTGTTGGAGTTTTGGTGTGGCTGGGTTGGGGTGGTATCCGTGTGGCAGGCTGAAGCTTTTGTATAATTAACCCTTAAATCCGTAAATGAGTGGCGCTCTTAATGTACCCACATCAGAAGTTCGTAAAATCACCATATTATTTCTTTTCAGTAGGGAAGAAAAGGAATACATGCATATTTTAGATGGAAACGCTTATTATAAATGTCGAGAAAAGGTTGGGAAAACACTATAAATTAAGTCCACAATCACTAGTTTAATCAGTCCCTAACAAATTGTGAATATCTTGTTTTGTTTGTACGATATTTTCTTGTTACTTGGCCATTTCAAAATTAAAATTTTTGGTGGCATCCGATCATCTCATCCAACATAAGAGCCATATTTGATGTAACTGAGTGGATGCACTGAAAACCCTAAGTCGTCAGGATCATGACGTAAATAAAGTTCAGTGTCTGAGCACTTTCCCTGCAGGCTGAACTGCGCGCTAAATACACACGAACCTCTCTCTACGCAAGCATTAAAGCTTTCTCGAAATTGTGTACCTTTCTGTCTGCGTTCTCTGTTTAATAATACAATGGAATGTTATCGGAAGGATAAATAATAACATCGAAGAATACATATCTAACGAAGAGACTTGGTGTTCAATTTTCAACGGGCATTATTTCAGCAATTAATAAGGAGCACGGAGAGAGTCAAAACTGAAAACCACCATCCATGATTATTTGCTTTGTGCCTTCTTTGAAGTGACGAAATTACTGTAGGTTATTGTGAAATCTACAAAGGCCAAAACAAAATTAAACAAAAAGCAATACTCCATGGGGGAATGTCAAGAAAAGCCGGAGAAGATGCAGAACACCGACAGACAAGTAGTGAGAGCTTGTTAATTGCGAGAAGCGCAACCCAGAGTTAACGTTTAAATCCTACTCCATGTAGTTAGACCTAAACAGAGAACAACGGTAATACAAAGAAAATCTTTCTTGTACCCTGCAAGTATATGAATTTGCGTGAAATATGGGTTACAGTCTCCCTGTTTCTGACACCATGTAGTGTGATAAGAACCAAAGGTTTCTTGCAGAACTGGTCTCATTTTCAAAACTCCTCCCAGGCTGTTTCGATTCATGAGAAGAGGCGGGAGTGTGGCCTATGACGGCAAGTTTAAAAAGACCCAGCGGCTCATTCAGCTTCTTTATCAATTCAGTATCGTGAATTATATTCCCACGGACAACGAATGAGGAGGCTGAAGCTAATATGACTTTCAAATACGCAGCAAAATTTTTAGAAACTCATTTGCATTGCTTCCACCCTTTCAATGTGCATCTTCTTAAATATTTACACCTCACTTTCCTATTTCAAATTACTTCCGCCGAGATGGAAATATAAGTTCAAGCTATTTCTAAAAAAAAATTACGCTTCAGAACTCGTTCCTTTGGTTCTAGAACTTGAAAATGGGGGAGGAGGTAAATATTAAATTGTTCTGGGCTAAAAAGATTAGTTCTAGCTCTTGTCTTGATATTCAATAGTTCTTCAAAGTTCGTATAAAAATAAATTGGTAAATGTTAAACTGAACCGCAACACACGAGGTAGGATTTCACTTTGTTATTGACACTAAGAGCTTGTTTAAATTGCGTTGGACGTAGAAAACACAGCAAGAGAAATAGAAGAATCATCTGACTCTCAGCGCCACAAGCACTGAAGAGACAAGCGGAGAAGAGAGTATAAGAAAAGAACTGAATGAAAAAGTTCTGTCATTTAAATACATATTAAGCTACGGCTTCCGGCTACGTGAGTGCCCCGGAAATGGGGCGGCACCAGTCACATGTTTCCGAAGATTCCTAGCACTTTCTACACTTTTCTCACATTTTCTTTAACTGTGAATCCATTTCTACTTACTCAAATATCTAAGATTTATCTGTATTAATTTTCAATTCTTATCTCCTTACATGTAATATAATGCAATGTGATGTAATGGACTCCTTACAAATTTTGAAGTTAAGGTATTTACATTCAAAAATGATTATTCTAATATAGTGTAATTTATTAACAGAAAACCGTGCTCTGAAAGAAAAATCATGTGCTGGAGAATTTGTAATACGAATAAAGCATCGCCTAAAGTTATTTGAATATTAGTACCCATGTGAAAATTTAGGCCCATCCATCACTCTTCAGGCTGTTTCTCCAAAATTAATTTTACCGAAAAGATTACTGTAGGTGTAAAGCTATGATTGTACTCAGGAGGTACCTGTTTCATACCCTCGTATACCTTAAGGGGATCAGGTTAAGTCGACTGATATTGTAGATTTACTCAGGTCTTCCCGGCCAACACTGTTATAGTACCTTGAACAGACAACAGTATTTCCTTCCAAATTATTTATCATCCATCACTCAAAAATCATCTTAACACTGGAAGTCAGACAGCCTCAAATACTGATTGCTTCATAAAACAGACCACTGGAAACACCGATCTGCCCTATTATGCCCCATCTTAAACCTACGTCTCTGCAGTGGTCTTTCCGGATGACAGTTCCCTAACCAGCAGTTTTACCCATTTATCATGTCGCCTACGATGCCATGCATATCTTTCAACATTTTATTTAATATTCCTTCCGACGTTAAATAAAACCACACTATATGAACTTAGCGATTAAGTAATTTTTGTCTTGCTGACATTCCTGTCACTTATTTCCACGTTCTCTTACCAGTGTGTCACTCTGAGTAGCAGTTATCATCTCCACGTTCTATTACCAGTGTGTCACTCTAACACTGTTATCCCCACGTCCCATTACCAGTGTGCCACTCTAACACTGTTATCCCCACGTCCTATTACCAGTGTGTCATTCTAACACTGTTATCCCCACGTTCTATTACCAGTGTGTCACTCTAACACTGCTATCCCCACGTTCTATTACCAGGGTGTCACTCTAACACTGTTATCATCTCCACGTCCTATTACCAATGTGCCATTCTGTGTAACACTCTTTTCATTTTCAACGCCCTCAGTTTTACTAGTCAAACCTGATTATGGTCTTCCTTCAAATGGCAAAATTTTTTTGTCTCATAATTTATTTTTAACCCTCCTGTTTCGAACCAGTTAGTTAAATTTAGTGGGCCCCGTGTTTAGAATTTTGGTGAGGATACACAGCAAAATGTATGCACGACAGTTGACACAATTTAAATTTTAAAAATTAAGCTTAAACATATTGTATATATTTTGATAAGTTATCAGATATTAAGTTAAGAAACTTTATCAATTAACTTAAATCTAATCATATACCATATTTCACACTAGGTTGTGTTTTATATGTTTTTATGTGCGGATGCTGTCAGCCCTCAATTATTGTCCACATAGTGAACCCTTGACAAAGAACCACTGTTTCGAAAGTTACCTGGCGTAATAAAATTAGCAACCACTAGGAAAACCCTTTATATTTTGCGAAAGACTATAACCAGTTAGGAGTATTACGTTCATAGAATATTAGCATTAAGAATTTAGTGCAAAACTGAAACACACTGAATGAAGTTATGTCTTCTTATTTTATCTAAAATTTTTGGACTGATTTACTTATAAAAATCTCGCAATGACGTATAGTCATGCTAAAAAAATTAAGGTTGTGTTGTAAGCCCGCGTCAAATATGTCCTGATTCATTAAATGCTGTACAACACACGAATTCGCGAATCTAAAAGTTTAGCGACCCTCCGTTACAAATTAACACACACACACACACACACATATATATATATATATATATATACGTATATATACGTATATAATTATATACATGTATGTATTTTATTTTGACTTCTACCTAATCACTGCCGGTGTAGAGGGTTTTTATTGTGCCTGACCACACTAAGTAGGTCTCTCGTGGTTGGTGGATCGGATCACCGCAGAGACCTCTACCTGACAACACACGAGACTCACGACAGACAGCCATGCTCCCGGCGGCATTCGAACCCGCATTTCCAGTAAGCCAGCGACGGCAAACCTGCGTCTAGGACGGCGCGATCACCGGGATCTCACTTACTTTATGTCTGTGTTTAATTAATTATTACGCAATTACGGCACGTAGACGAGTTGAGATAAAGCATCATGCATTCCTACGTTAGGCAGCAGATGTGTCTGCCCATCAGAGAGGAGACTGTACAGGCCCCACAGTTGGACCAGTTGTTGTGGAAAAGAGAAAATCCCCCAGCTCTACCGGAAATCGGAATGTGATTCCTAGGTAACACTTCGGATATACGGCCAAAAAATGTTACAATTTCATGCTATTTTTCGAAATAAGCATATTCTTTTACATAAACACATCAAAAAAGGATTTGAAATTTTAAATTTCGTAAAAGAAAACTTAACCAATTTTGTCGTTTCTATTATTTTGCGCCAGCAGAATAGAAGCAGCTTGTTTCACAGCAAAATGAACACACTGGCTCTAATCCCCAGTGCCAGTTTCCTCTGTGTCACATTATACGCCCGCGTGATGTGGGTGTCGATTTCAGTATAAATATTTGTCGAGTCCATTCCCTCTCTCCACAGAAACCAGCAGGCTTATTGCCACTAGATGAAAGCTTGTATCATTTCACTGTGCACTGTCTGACGAATATTCGTTATAAGGGGTCTATGTCAGATATAATCCTCAATTCCTAATTAAGTGGGGCAATATAAAGCACGCTGATAAAACACCCACATCCAAAACCCCTTTCCAACTTGGACTAAAAACAACATGTGCGTTCAATCCGTAGACATCTAACGTCCATTCATCACCGTCACTGTCTGTCTCTTTCTTTAAAGAGAAATAGGGTTCACGTGCATATAAGACTCATGTTATAGTACTGAAATAAGGACAGAGTCGAAAACAATTTTGTAACTGAAATTTCTATATTTAAAGCGTGGGTTGCTTGGTGTGAGAAGAAGCAGTAAACATGCCGGGATACAGTACTGCGACTCTTATATAGTTCAACAAAAGTAGTACAACAAAAAAGGTAAAAAAATAAAAATTAATGTCCATACAGGGAACAACGGAATAGAAGATTACAAATAATTCTTATTCACGATATAGGCCTATACACGACATCGATAATACATGTGACGACTATACATAATAATAAATTTGTCGCTGTCTATCCTCAGACATGTCACGCACGACAAGAAACAACCACCTTACTTCACGTGCATCTGCTCACAGAATGTAACATATCTTTAACACATATTAACTAACCACCAATACATACATATATATAAAATTATTGTAAACAATTTTAACCTATCGATGTTCAATATGTATTATTACAATTTTATTTTAATCATATTTTTGCGATGTGAGCTCCCACAATATACACGATATATTGTATTTCCGGCATGTAACTGCATTTTACCTGCAATTAAGACCTGTATCAGCCCGATGATCGATTATTCAATCCAAAACATGTAGCTATTTAGAGTGAGAAAATATATGTTGTGTTTTGAATGAAGGTCTATTAACTTTTAATTAAACTTGGCTTATATGTTACAGCTTTCCCGAAAAAACATGTCGAATTTAAAAGAACGTTTAAACATAAAAATAACGTAACATAAATGTTAATCACACTGATTTTGGTTACGTATATATTGCCTTTCTGGAATCTACATGAGACTTGCTAACACTATGCGAGTTAACACACAGTTAATTCGTGGCGAATTTAGAGCAAAGTGCCACTAAACAGAGCACATCACACAAAGGTGTCGAGTTTCTGTGCTTTCGGTTGATTTCGTTATTGCAATATATTCACAGGATACAATCAACCTTAGCGCGTGTAAATGAATTGATGTATGTAGAAGTTAACCTTTACCCACATACTTGTTTGTTAGAGCAAATATAAGGACACGCGATAATAACCAATCAAGACACATGGAGTGTTAGAAAGTTCGCGATAAATAAGGTTCAAAATACTGAAAAATCTCACGAAATTGGATGCAAATAAATGGAATCAAATAACCTTCATCCTGGTTTTGAATGTTGCACCGTGTCTAAACAAGCTATGTTGCTGATATTTCTTAGTGGTATGGTGCCTCTTAATGTAACTGGTGTCGGCAAACTGCACTAATATAAAGACAACGCAGGAAATTTAAAACAGAAGTAGATTGTAAGAAACCCAAATTTTGGTTTCATTGTATATCTCAAACAAACAAATGAAGAACAATTTTTATTGGCATATACCGGGTCGTTCACACAAATGTCGTACGTAATAAGTAAAATATTAGAGTGTGGATTGTTCATTCTTAAGAAAAACCGAACATAACTGGTTGTATGTGCAGCATCACTAGGAATAGTTATGTTCTGGTCCACATGACTGTAATTTGGGGTTCGGAAATAAAACTAATGTTTGATCACAATGGACAAAACACTCATGGAAATAAGAATACATATAACTACCATAATTGCAAAACAGTTGATATTAAAATCTAATCAGGAGTTTGTTCTAAAAACAATCACACGAACAAAACAGAGAAGTCCATAAACGTTAAGTTTGCGGAAAAGGCAGCAGTTGTTACGATAAAATACTTAGAAATATTTGTAATTAGAGCGAACCGAAATTACATCCACGACGAAGCTCAAAATAAACAAAATTCCTTTATTTTTTGCTGCCATTCAATTCAGAATCTGGTGTGCACTCTTTCGCCAAAAGACGAATACACTAAAATATATATAAAAATTGCACTAATCGGTAAAAGGCCGTCAAATACTACACGAGGTTAAATTAATTATTTTATTTTAAATTTAGTCCTTGATATTTCATTCTTAGTTTCGTCATCATCATTCAGATAAATTCCAACATCCTGTCTGCAGCTGCAGATGACGTATTGTAGTAAATGTACTCGATGTTGACCCTACTACTGAAACTTGTGGGGCAAAAATCGAAAATTAATGATATAAAATCTGTTCCTGTTTTAGTTGAAGAATAAAGGACTAACTTGATGTCACTTGCTATTTTATTTCACTTCTTATGTGCTCAACATGTTTCGGACATTAATATATCCATCATCAGGAGCTTGCAGTATTGCAGGCTTCAGGCTGCAACACGGATACCACTCCAACCCAACCACACCGAAACTCCAACACACATCGAACCAAGAACAATACGACCAATGTGGTAATTCAACAGAATAGTCGCAAGTTCCTGATGATG
>Ga0123355_10006686_pt1 | contig 17146 bp, 11 predicted proteins | sample TergutEmb28metaG_3_FD_89872 | JGI IMG/M metagenome (GOLD analysis project Ga0123355, IMG submission 89872) | Embiratermes neotenicus P1 segment gut microbial communities from Petit-Saut dam, French Guiana - Emb289 P1 | ecosystem: Host-associated > Arthropoda: Insects > Digestive system > Gut ...
AGAAGTGTGTGGAGTCCCAAGGGAACTACTTTGAGGGTGATTAGGTGTCCAACGCTCCAAGTAAGCCAGTTTCTTTTTCCCGGCCAAAGGTCGGATACTTTTCTAACAGACCACGTATATTGGATTTGTTTGTCGTAATACCTTCGTATATGGGCTGCCCCAAAAGTATCTGTCCATTTTGAATAACTCAAGAACCGGTCATGTGGCCTTGATGTAACTTGGCAGCCGGTCAGAGGAGACCTTACTGCACATCCATGAACAGTAACTCTCCCATGGGGCTAGTCAGTCGGCAGTGGGACGCCGTTGACTGAGATTGTGTACTGTGTGACCGTCCCATTCAAAATAGCCGAGCGAGCAGATCAGCTTCATCACGACAATGTGCCTACCCATTCTGCACCTCTGATGCAGGTTTTTTTGGCAAAGCATCACATCACCCAGGTCTGTCAACCCCCTACAGCCTAGATTTGGCTCCCTGCGACTTCTGGCTTCTCCCAAAGCTAAGATCACCGTTGAAAGGGAGGTGATTTGTGAATGCAACGGTCACAGTACACAAGCTCATTCAACGGTGTCTTACTGCCGACTTACTAGTCCCACGGGAGAGTGACTGTTCTTGGATGTGCAGTAAGGTCTCCTCTGACTGGATGCCAAGTTACATCAAGGCCACTTGACTGGTTCTCAAGATATTCAAAATGGACAGATATTTTCTTGACAGCCCTCATACATAAACACAATGCAGTCCTGGGGCTTTGTAAATTGAAATCTTGTATTGTTTGTTTTGTGAGTTGTAACAAAGTTGATGGTGATCTCAGTATGTAAGGTCACAGAACCCCTTTATCAGCTATGTACTGCATTATCACAGTAGTGCATGACTGTATTATACATTATTACAAAACCAACATATTACCCACAATAAATTAAATTTGGGACAACCCAGTTTATCTCATTATGCATACAAGGTTGTTTTTTAATCATGTTTAATTTGTGGTGAGTACTTAGTGACAATGTAACAATGTAAGTTCCTGTATGTAGTTCAACAGACCAAGTGTCGCATTTTTCAGTACTGATACCGTTACCTCTGAAATTACATTATGGTTTCTTTGCTTGATCCAATTATGCTGTAGTGTCATTGTATTTCACAACAGCAGCTCACTGTGTGAGAATAAGTACAGTACATCAGTTTTCTCACAAGAACTGCAGTGAAATTCAATGATGGAAGTTAATTTGTTTTTCTCTAATGATGTGTTTATCTGATCAGCACAGTTGATGGCTAAACATGTCAGCTTGTAGTTGCATTACAATGTATATTTTCTAATAACAGATCATGCTATAAAAATGGTGGAAAATAATGCCAAAATTGTTGTTTGCTTTCTTCTGGGTAATTCCCTGGCATCTGAATTCAGATGCCAGGGAATTACCCAGAAGAAAGCATACAACATTCAGAACATGGCGAAAGTCTGAAATCAAGAATAACACTGAAATTTTTATGTGCTTATACATGTAAGGTGTGTTGTCTCTGAACAGGTCTTCCAGTAGGTCAACACATCCATTTGTCTGCCAGAATTGATGACCAGGTTGTGATTCGCTCTTATACACCAGTTACCAGTGATGAAGATAAGGGTTACATGGACCTTGTCATTAAGGTGTGCAAATTAATCTTAAATAAAAGAGCAAGTACATCTCATGTGTTGATGGTGGGCTTGTGGCCCAGGTGGTAGTCGCTGGCCTTTCACTATGAAGGCCAGTGTTTGAATCCAGGCCAAGCAATGTGGATTGTGGTGGATGAAGTGTCAGTGGAACAAATTGCTCTCCTTGCCAGCACATCAGCCCAACAACACTGTTTTATGTTACCTGTAGGGACTTCGAAATAAAATTACTTTGAACTCTCTCCTTGTCATTTCTTTCCATTCCTGGCAAACTAAAAGAAAATTTATCATCCCATTTGTTCTTCAAAGTAACACTATTATTGTCAATGCCAGTTCTTTTCCAGGACTAAAATAGTTTTGTCAGTGACAGTTATGGAGATGTTTTTTAGGAAAAGCCTGACAGATGTTTAGGCACCAAAAGCAGTATATTTGAATTGTTTCCCCATCAGTTTTACACTTGGACTGACTGTGGAGAAGTTCGTACAAGTTCACACTATGTGGTGTGAAACACCACACATGTTTGAAACAATCTGTAGCTTTTCCTGTTCAGTTTATTGAACTGGTTGCACACCTCCTCAATCTGCACGTAGATCATACTTGTCCTAGCTCTTAGTATGCTCACATGTTCCTAGGTCATTTTTGTGTGGCTCTCTTGTAGTTTTCATGTTAGATACAGAGTTACATCGTGAGTGTCTTGGGGAGGAAAAAAGTGGCTTCTCAATATAGTGGTAATAGAAATAAATTGAAAGTATTTGTGTATAAGTTTAATTAAATATATCTTCATCATTGTTAATAACACTCTTGAGTTCATGATCTTGTTTTAACTAGTTAACTGATATTAGTAATTACATGATTCTAGGGGTAGTGCAGTCAGTATAGTGACTTGCTGTGGGCTGGACAGTCTGGAGATTGAATCCTGGTGGGGTGAGACTTTCCGTGATGTCTAGACCAGTCCTGTGGCCCACCCAGCCTCCTGTAGAATGGGTACCAGGTGTTCCCTGGGGTAAAGCGGCCATAGCCTGGTACTTGCCATCCACCTCCTCCTAGTCCAGTTTGCAAATGGGTAGGAGCTATACCTGCATCTCCCCTATGTGCCTGCATAGGCATGTTATGGCATGCCCTTTACCTTTATATGATTCAAAGTCACTGAGTGTGTAAGGGGAAAGTTACTGTTCCTCCATTGTCTAATTACATGTGTATGTGTATAAATATATATATATATGCCCTGTTCATTGCATTCACTAAAATTTGACAATTGTTGGTCAAGTAGCTTAGAAATTGTATAAATCTTTGTGAGTGCATATAAATTTCTGATATTCACAAGTATCCTGGGGCTGTTTCCACCACAGAGGTACATTACCTGTATTACTTGCTCGAAGAGTTGAGGCTAATATCTTGCAGAAAGTTGTTTGAGTTGACTAAACATACGTAAAGGAAACACATTGATAAGTATCTTCATTATTAGTTTCTTGGCATGCAGTTTTTAATCGAATGCAGTCACTTGACTTTCTATTCTAACTGCATGGAGGAGAGTCCTTGAAAACCTTGTAGTTGCTCAGCTGTTGAAGAAATAACTTGCCTTTTAATGAAAACATATTTTGATTGTCATTGTCGTAAGTACACCACTGGAACCTACCTTGCATCATGTGAATCACGTTTATGTCAAGACCCTTTTCCTTTCTGTTTTATTTCATTGTATTATCTTCCCACCTATACCATTATTATATAAGTGGTCTCTTTCTTGCAAGTTTTCCCTTAAAATTGTGTGTGCATTTGTCATCACCCTTGTGGATGCTACACAGTCCATAAATTCTGTTCCTCTCTATTTAAGATCAGCAGTTAATTGCTGTATATTAGTTTGTGATTTACTTGCTTGTATGTAGTTATCACTTTAGATCCTGTAGCCACATCCTTGACATTCTCTGAATAATGCAGGTGTACTTCAAGAGTGTGCATCCAAAGTTCCCAGAGGGTGGAAAAATGAGCCAGTACTTGGAGAATATGAAACTTGGAGATACGATTGATGTTCGCGGCCCTTCAGGTCGGCTTGTGTATCTTGGAAATGGGAAGTTCGCTATTAAAGTTCTTAGGAAGGATCCACCAACTGCTGTTTCAGTTAAGAAACTAGCAATGATTGCTGGTATGTATAATACAAGTAAACCTGTGTTGTTTACCTGTGGTTAATTCCCATTTCCATCTGATTCAAAGTGTCATTCCCTGCTCTTCAGAATGTGATGTATACTTCTTTTATTTCAGAATTGTATATTGTAGATGTAAATGTAGTAGGTCTTTGCGCTATTGTACACTGTGGAACTTTCCCTGAACAGTGGAAAGTAGTAGTTGTGGAATGACGTATGACACAAGTGGCTGCCAGCTGAGGTGACCTGGCGGATGGGGAGTTTGGCAGACATTCTATCTAAAGGGTGATTATTCCTGCCATTGTGAATGATATTCTAGTTTCTAGAATCTCAAAACCTGCATTAGAGAAGTAGACCTTATGAATTCTAACCAGATCTTCTTGTTTTGGGATGGGTTTTTTGGAGAAATTATGTGTTTCAGGTGGTGAATTATTATTATTATTATTATTATTATTATTATTATTGAATTATGAAAGACAAATATTTTGTTAATGAATGGAATAATGAAATGCATAGATGTATACTTAGTTTGTTGATGGATGATGACAGCTATTTAATTTATAAGCATGTAGTTGTGTACCCAACTTCCATTTTTGTGAGTATGATTACGAGTATACAAGAAACAGCTTATGGTGTCATATGTTATGGTGAAAACATTTTTTATGAGAGAGCAGCGCTGTATGTGTAATGGATTTGGGAAATATCCTCCTGACAACAAAACAATATTCTTGTTGGAAAGTTGTTTTGGTTTGGTTGCTGCTGTCAAACATTTGTTGCCAAAGGTGCAAGTTGAAGCGTATGTGGTAATTATTGACAGGTGGTACAGGAATCACACCAATGCTTCAGCTAATTCGTCACATAACTCGAGACCCAGATGACAGCACTGAAGTGTCCTTGCTGTTTGCTAATCAGTCTGAAAATGACATTTTGCTGAAAGATGAATTGGAAGAAGTGGCAAAGACACACCCTGCACAGTTCAAACTTTGGTACACAGTAGACAGACCACAAGAAGGTAAAGTTTTTGTTAGGAACTTGACTTATTTTAAGTATTTTAATTTTTCTTTCTATTTCTCTGTTGATTTTGTATGTAGACACCTGTTCCCTTCTTTGTGTCAATGCATGAACACACTGGTGTCCTACCATAATGGAGTCTGTATTCTGAGGTACCTTTGCAACAAGGTGGTTAAATTAACAAGCTTGTTGGACAGTCAGAGGACCGTGCATCATGATGTATTCTTATAATAGAAGCCAATGAGATGCACTATTTCTCAGATTTATTTGATACGATACTCTACGGTGGACCTGTCTGAAACATGTAGAGTACTTTATCAAATAAATATGAGAAGTAGTGCAGCTCATTGGCTTTTATTATAAGAAACTGACAAACGTCAAATCAGTGAAAGGGGATTTGGGCTCAATAACTTGCCTGTATTGTAATGATTTTGTAAGGTACTTAATTTTTGTTCTTATTGAGGAAACCTGTTGTAAGCAGGGAAGTGACCAGAGTGACTCAAGCAATAATGCTTTTGACTTATATTTCAGGTGTCATACTTTCCATATTGTCCCTTAGACAAGTGTCTGGATTCTATCTCAAGTTAGACTACAGACATATACATCTACATTGTTTCCAATTCATTACCACGATCATCATTTAATACCTATATAGTCAGAAGTAGAACACCATTACAAAACATAAATAGGTATAATAAAGATGTTGGACAAAAAAGTGGATGTAACCATTTGTAGGAAGAACTTAATAAACTGTTGCAGCATTTCCATTAATATGGATTTAAAAAACCTAGCTGTTGTGAAGTTGAAATTATTGAAAGTTAATTTGAAGTCGCATCATTTGCTATATAGATTAATTTTATATTTTTTAAAATTTGAATACACTTTAATGACAACATTAGGTTGCTTTAAGTGCCAACACAAAAATGTAAGATCTCTGTAACACATGAATAGAATGGTGATGATCTTTGAGCACTTATCGCAGTGATCCTCCCAGGCAAACATGCATGCACTGGCTTTAGTGAATGATGGATTCATAGTTACACTGGATTGACTACAGACATAATGTAGTACTGAAGGATGAACTGTAATAATATTGTGATTTCAGAGGGATTTAGAACAAAATGACCAGGATGTTTTATGGTACTCTCTGGCATTTTCCTTACTGGTTTGGAATAACTGCGAACTGTATCTCAAGACATCCCCTCCTAATCATGACTTCTGAGTGTATGTACAATTTAGTTTGTTGCGGAAATAATTTATTTAATTTCTCCATACCTTGACCAACTCTTCCATTCTCTTAACACATTTATGCCATTATCTCCTTTCTTCCCTTTTCCATTATTTACTTTCTGTAATTGTTAGGTGCATTTGCAAAATTGCAAAAAGTGACTATTAGCTTCATCGTGTTCATGTGTTCATCCATCCCTCTGTCCACATGGAACAGCTTGGCTCCCACTGGACAGATTTCCATGAAATTTTGCATTTGAGTATTTTTTGAAAATCTGTCAAGAAAGTTCAGGTTTCTTTAAAACCTTACAAGAATAATGAATACTTTACATGAAGCTGAATATACGCATATGATTATATCATGCTTACTTCATGTTAGAATGGGAGATTTTTCAGACAAAATTCGTAGAGAAAATCACAACACACAGTTTATGTTCAATAATTTTTTTATTCGTGCTCTTTATGAGATAATGCGGAAAAATATTGTAGAGCCAAATAGGCCGCAGATGACAGTGTGGTGCATGTGCATTGCATGCTGGATACCTAAAGCTACAAACACACACTCAGAATATGTTATATTTAACCTTTTGGCGCTGGAATTATTTTTTTTTAATTTTAGCACACCCTGTATATAAAATGTGAATAAAACAGGAACCAAATCCGTTAGAATTATGAAACAAACTGCATTTTGAAGAGGAAAAGACAGATAGTATATACCATGTTTAAAATATTCAGTACCTATATTTGTTGAATAAATATATAAAATTCAACGTTTAGAGGTTAGCGGTGCGGTACGACCACTGTAGCGGTCGTTAGGCGCCAAAAGGTTAATGCTTTTCCACTGCATGAACGCCCCTCATTGTTATGTTATATGTGTATGGCCTGTCTTGTTACTTGTACTATTTTCATTCCCCTCCCCCTTTCCTGTCTTTCTCTCTGTACATTACATTAAAACACTAAAAATGTTTTTATGTGCAGGATGGACATACAGTGTTGGTTTCATCTCTGCTGAGATGATCAAGGACCATTTATTCCCTCCCAGCCCAGACACTCTTGTGCTGATGTGTGGACCACCACCTATGATCAACTTTGCATGTGTACCAAACTTGGACAAGCTGGGCTATGATTCCAAACTTCGATTTGCGTATTAATTTTGTAATCAGATGTTGCGGTAAGGTGAAAATGTGGCTGTGTATTGTTAATGTAGTTGGTTATAAAAGGTGTAAAAACAATTCAGGCAACTGTGATGCTAATTACAGGTGGTAGAGTGGGTTTTTACAGTCTGTGTATCATTTTGGGTATGCTACAGTTCTGGTTGTTCTAATTGTAATTTCAGTCATTAAAAGCAGCAGGTATGTCACTGATAAGTTACTGACACAGTATTGAAAGATATGACAGCAAACATATCTGGCCTTTTATTATACTTACAGGATCTGAAGTTCAGTAGGTATTGAAGTACATACAACACTAAAGAGCAAGAGCAGATTTTGGACTGTTAGCGTAGAACGTTCTGATTGTGATATTTTTGACACACTTTGAGCTTGACTGTTGATGAAAATTGTCCTGTACTTTCCCATGGTCTAAATTTAAAGCCAATAGCTACTGTTTGTCAGCTTTTGTTTGTTTGGCTGTGGGTAATACAAGTTAAAGTATGGTACTTACTTGATTAGGCTTACAGGAAAGTATGAAATTTGGAACATAGGAATTAGTACTGAAGAAAAAAAATTGTTATTTTTGCCAAGGATTGGATGGACAGTACAAACATGTACTTGACCTCTAATCTTGTAAATATCATATGTGGATATTCAGTACACATAGGAATATTGTTGACAGTGAAGTGCAGTACGTGAATTGCTTGCAGGCTCATGTAATAGCGTATGGACCAAGACTAATGTGACAAGGTATACAAGTTTGTTCTTTGAGCACAGGTTCGTTTGAGTATAGGTACATACCAGTATTGTCAGTCACCATCATTCTGCACAGTCGTGAATATACATATATAAATGGTGAGGTGGGGGTATTTTCATTTGCAGAGGAAGTCTTTCAAGTAATGTGGATTGCTTCCTGCACAGTTTAGTGTGAAAGGCAAGACATTTTATTTTACTGCTTGGGTAATTAATGAATTGCTGAAGCAGGAAATGATTTCCTGAATTCAAATTTGTGAGATGCTATAACTTTAAAAGTTTGCTATAACCATCCAGTATGTAATGTGTATATTTAAAGGCAGCACTTTTAAATTTCTTTTTGTATCCAACAGTACCATCAAAAATTAAATTTTTGTATTTTTGTTGCACTCATTCGTAAGAGTTTAGTTGTAACTACATACATTTCTGGAATGTGCAGTTGCCTCACATGTTGCATACCGTGGTCCATCTGTGTGAAATGCAGCTTCTTGCTGGGTGCTGTATGGTACTGGTGCTAATGGTGTTGGGTACAAAAAAATAACAAATGCATTAAATGGTACTTGTACCATGTTTCTTGTCTTCTTCATGAATAGTCATATTTGTTTAATCTGCGTAGTGAACAGAGTCAAGATGTTTAGTGCTTCCTTGAGTATTAATTTTTTTTAGTGAGAACATTCTCCCTGTTTCTGATTAAAATTCTTGAATGGGTTATGTAAACTTTGTTTTTGTAGAGGTTTCTAAAGTATGTAGACACTTCCTTTTGGATAGAGTTTCTTACCACACACACTGTGACATGAGTTGTATACAGATAGAGGACGCTTCCAAATAGCAGTGTACAGTAGTCTCAAAGTTGTGTACCTCATTGTTCAGGATGTTGACACTTTGTGAGTGGCTGCAATGACATCACATGACTTTTTTAGTTGACTTCCTCCCTTCTGCTACTACATAGACAGCTTTTGGATAAGCCCACTCAAGCTCTGTCTTTTATTCAGTAAGGCTGATGGCATTCATAATTCCAGTGTAAAAGTACTGTTTTATATTTTTGTGCTCAATTTGACTGTCGTTTGAGTGTTAAATCCAGGCAGAAGTCCCACAGCACCTCTGGTAGTACTAGTCTGCTGGTCTTCAGTTGCCCATCAGGTAAAATACCTGGTTATAGGTGTAGTGTTTGAGTAATAGATGTGTTTCAAGAGGAGACAAAAATTATTTCTCCCAGATAAAAAAAAAGTTTAAATCCAGTGAAAAAAATGGTGTGATGAATGTGGTTCCTATAAGAAAAACGTGGGCCAGCATAGCTCAGTTCGTATAGCGACTCACTAGGGTCTAGACAGTATGGGGATTGAATCCCAGTGGGGACAAGATTTTCTGCACCCGTCCAGACTGGCCCTGGGGCCCACCTAGCCTCCTATACAGTGGGTACGGGGTCTTTCCTGCAGGTAAAGTGGCCAGGGCACGGGTTGTTGATCACTCATCCCCATCTAGTGCCTTCGTGGCCTGTTTTAGGGTGAACTTTACCTGTAAGAAAAACGTATAAAAGTGTTATATCCTTGTAATTAAAGATCTGTAAACTTTGCATTTTGTAGAACAGGTTGAAGAATGTGCATGCACCACTGGATTTATAAAACTATTAAAGGCTTGTGAAGATATTTTCTTACAAATGAAAAAAGCATCCAATGACCTGGATTCGTGAGAAAGAAAAGTGTGGAAACCCAGTCAGACATGCTTTCATTATAGAAGAGGCTGAAAAAACTGGGAAGTTTAATAGGAAGAAATGCAGAATGTAAATCCATATTCATTTCTAGTGGTGGGTGGTTTGTTTTCTAAACAGAACAGGTATGCAGCATTTATTGATGCATGATGAAGCAGCTTCAACAGATGTAGAAAGTGCAAGTAAGAAGTTGAACTTAGTGACTTAGCAAATATAAACAAAAGCAGGCATTTAATTTTGATAAGACTTGGTTGTTTTGGAAATGGGTGTCCAATACAATGTATGTACACCAATCTGAAGAAAAATTACCAGGCCACTAGGCTTCGAAACACAGGCTGACTGTAATAATTGGATCAAATGCAACTGATGATTTTAAAGTTGAACCTCTTGTGTATCACAAGAGATTTAAAGAATGTCATCAAAGCTTATGCACCATTTATATGGCATACAAACTGCAAAGCTTGGGTATTTTAAAATATTGATTATTGGTTTACACATTTCTTCGAGTGTGCATAGAGCATTATTTACAAGAACAAAATTTTGATAAGACGGGACTATTTAGCAATGCACTTGTACATTCACCATTGTTAGATTCATCCAGCAAAGTTCCTTCCACACAACACATCCAGCCTTCAACCCATGAATCAGGAAGGCATTGCTAGTTGTGAAAGGTACTATTGTAACATTATGCTTTAACAAGAAAGACATTGTTTGTACAATGTTAGAGTGTGTTGCATTCATGTAACCATCTTTGCTATGGAAATGCACCAACATGCTCCCTTTGTATTGTTGTCGACATAGATGTAACCTTCAGCAGTTTAAAAAAGTTCATTGTTGCCATGGAAATGTAATACTGGGTTACTTTTGCACCATTGTGTAGCCACAAATTATTTCGTACTGCTGTTAACAATCAGTATAAAATATGAGTGTATGTGTCTATATTCTTGCTGCCTTAGTTATTTGGCAAGCATGTTGTGTCTTTTCTTTGCTCTGTTGTTGTCTGTACCATATTTTTCCTCAATATCTCATAAACAGCATGATTTTTTGGAAAAAAAAAATTGGCTGTGCAATGTATGTTTTGATTGTCTTTGCAACTTTCATATGAAACATTTCATATTCCAAGAATAATTCAGCAAGATATTATAAATTTACATGGGCTTTCACATAAGGTCCCCATTATTTGTGTCAGATTTAACATAAAACTTGAATTTCCTCAGCAGGTTTTAAAAAATTGCTCAAAATTTCAAGTTTCATGAAAATTCATCCAGTGGGAGCCAAGCTGTTCCATGTGGACAAGCATACAAGACAAAATCAGTAGTTATCTTTCACAATTTTGTGAACATGCCTACCAATGGTTGCATGTAACTTACTGTGTTGGAGATGTTCTAACTGTTGCCTAGTTTTGGCAAAAATGTTGGGGTTCTGCCTGGAAGAGTTTGTGGTCATAGAGTGTGATTCCTTTTTCTGAAGGTTTTGAGCCTCAGCCTCGACAAATAAACAGAGAAATAGTGAAAATTGGTAATAAGTTGTGCCTCTGTATTGGTGAATTTCTTGTTGAAGACTGTTCAAATTATGCAGTTAATGTATGACTTAAGATGACATTCTTGACATAGATGAACATAAAGTATCTGACTTAATAGCAGCAGATTTGAAGTCAGTTTTCACTCGTATTGATTCCATCAACACAATCATAGGAAATGATCCTCTACCTTTGAATGTTACAGTGCTGTTCAATGAATCTCCCATACAAGACTATTGAAAAAGACTGAAACCAAAATGAAACAGGTTTCAACATGTTCTTTAAACTGCAGAAAGTTTCTTCTTCTGTTGTTTCAACAAGAATACTTTCTCAAGTTCGTTTGTTTTTAACCAAATTACCTTCAAATACTTGGTGAGGATGGCTAGCACCTCATCTTTATGGAATGAGACTTGATAATCATATGATGCATTTCATGAAGAGTCAACTTCTGTTTTTTTTTTTAAATGATTTTTGAACTTATTTTACATTATTATTGCTGGTATTTTATAATAAGTTATTGGAACCAGACAGACATTTTGCATTGGCAATGGATTCTGATGTCTTTGACAGTTTTGTTGCCAATTAATTACAGTTATTGAGACACTACTGTCATTCACCAGCAGGCCTGGGATCGTGTGATGGGTAAGGGTCCTTTGGGCTTTTTATTTTTGATTAAATTCTTGAATATCCTCTCTGTTGTTATGTTCTGTAATATATTGTAAATGTTGTATTTTTTTCAGTTGAACTTAGTGATTGTCTTTCAATATCCAGATTAGAAATAGTCATATTTATGACATACATTATAAATATGACTATCATATAGCAATGTGCTGTAAGAACTTGAAACAGTCTAGTATATCACAATGAAAATATACAATTTCATGGCAAGATTGCCAAGATATTCAGAAATACTGAAAAATTCAGCTTGTAGATTGTATTTTGTCACCTCTGACCAAAATTGTACACATATAATTTACAAAATGACTTGTCTACATATAATATACACATATTAGGTGATTATAAAATTGAATGAGCGTGTTATAAATAATGGCACAGAATTATGTAATTGTACTTTGTCAGTACATAGAAGAATGTAAAATACAGGTATTACTTACCTACTTTGGTAAGTGCCGTAGTGTTTCTTTCTCAGGTATGCTGTAATAAGACATAGTCTGGCAGTATCCAAGTTATGTTCCTTACTGCTGGCAGGAGTCCAGGTAGGATTTAATGTTACATTTGTAGAGTACCTATCCATAGCAAATGCAACATTAACTATCTTATCCCTTCGATATAAGGGGTAGGTGTGATACGGATTGTGATTAATGTGGTTTGTTATGAAAAAAAAGACAACACTGCTAGATGAAAGCATTTAGAGAGTGAATAATTTTGTAATCAACAGTTTATTTTTTACTAACAAATATTGTGTGGTAATAGCTGTAGTGCGTACTGTGGACATTAAATGCTGCTTGACCCTAACTTTATGTTGTGACTCTGTATTACCTGTTGGTGGTAGGATTAACCCTGTATCTACGTGTATATACATCAAAAGCCCTCATAAAGGTAAAGTTGTCCTCGTGCTTAATTAAGCACTTCACTGTGAAGGCATATGACTCCATGTGCAAGAAAAGTGACACAACTCAGAAAATGATATATCATATTAAGAGATGACAAAAATTCAGTGTTTGAAAAACAGCAGGTTCAGTTATTTCACAGTATGGATTCATACTATCATAGCCTTGGAAAAGGTTGTGTTACGGTATTATTAAAATGTATCCTGCAAGGTAAAGAAGCAAAATTTTGAAAATACTTAGAGTGATGCCACTTTTCATGCATAATGTGTGAACGGTTTTCATAATTGACACATGACAAAATGAAATATGACAGGACATTACAAAATTGCACTACTTGGTGCATTATGACACAATGTCATGGGGTGTTGTTATTAGTTAATCACACTGTAGATATAAAATTTGAAGAGGGAAAAGTCTTGGTTTCATTTACTGATTTGTTAGCATTTATAAGAATTTGATCTTCATAGTTTCATGTTCATGGCTTGCAGCATGGTTCTCAGTGCATCACACACATACGTATCCTATTCTTGTTTGGCTAATGTAGAAGCGTAAATCTTTCAGTGGGTGCTGAGTTGTTATAATGAAAAATCTTAATTAAGAATGTTTTATATACAGTTCACTGAAATTTATCAGCCTAATTATTCCTTCTTTATCACTTGTCCATATTTGATAACGCTGTAAAGTATTCATGCTGATTGCTTATTGGAACTATGTGTTTCAGTCAGCACTTCTACTCAGCATATATTTAACAGAATTGAAATGAGTTCCCGTGTTTCTCAGTTTTTAACTTAATCCAACCTATAACCAGCCAAAGTATTGCTGTTAGTAATTCAACTGTTATTGTCACATGTCAAGACCTCTTATGCTGTTTGCTCACCTTTAACACTTGCCCCTGGACATTCTCCATGGATATAAGTAAGTGTGTGGCCCTTCATACCTGGCACCTAAGCCTGTGGGATTTTGTGCCCTCTGTGTACTGCACAACTGTAAAACCCTTTAGCCTTCAAAATGGTGAGACATGGGTTATGTATAGTATGAGAACAAAATGTACCCCTCACAAGACATGCAATAACCCCTGATTATAAATTACTAAATCTTGAGGGGGGGGGGGCATATCCTAACAGTATGGACAAATTGGAAAAGAATACTAATAAAAGAAGATAAGAAGAGGTCAGGAGTTCCCTGCCTGGCTGGGCAGCATCCTGGTGCACCTTGACTTGACCATACCACTCACGAATTATTCTCATTAGTAATATTTCTATGAATTTCCAATAAAATGTAATCTTGTTTCAGTGTGTGACCAATCACAGGTTCTAAACTGTCAAGGGTGAAGCTACTGAACTTAGGTTTTTGCCTACAGTGATGTTTTAACTCACAACATTCTCTTCAAATAAATCAGAGCAGTTATTACGAAAGGAACGTAAATACACAATAAAGAGACGAAAACATTTTATCTTGGAAAATATATATTGTATAAAGCTGAATTTTTAAAGTCACATTAATATAAAACAAAATACAACCAAACTCTGGTTAAGTTTTCAGTATAAGTATTGTGTCTTGAGTGAATGTGCTATATACAACACTACCTTGTATGAAATATTACCAACAGGGACGGATGGAAAATACCTGGTACAATGATATACAGGAAGTCCCTGTTTAACATTGAGGTTACATTCTTTAAAATTATAATGGGGGGGGGGGCTACAAATTTGTATTTTTTCATATAAGAATTAAAACACCGAAGAGTCTGGCAGTTGATAATCCTGCCAGCTGCCTGTGGAAATAACAATCTAAATCTGGACAACGTTAAATAAGGACCGTCTGTGATACCAATACATAGTATATGTGTGTACATTTCTTACAAAACTGAGATATCATCTGTGTTGCATTATATACATATATTACTGCAACTAGTTAAACAATGCGACTAGGTTATTCTAAATCCTCAAATACAACATGCAACTCTTCAGTATGAGATTCATCATCATTTAATTTCATTAATGATCTATAAAATTATAAACTTTTACAACGTTCATCTTCTTAAAAGAAATACAAATCATGACTAAACAAATTTTATGCACTACTGTATGTACTATATGGACGGACATAGCTGCTTACACCTCTTTGCAGTACAGAAATAACGTAATTTAGGGATCTATCTCTTAATTCATTTTTCTGTATTGGCTACTAAAGCCCTTTAATTTAAAACTGAACATTGAATTCATTATAATTTCTGTTTCAGCTTAAGACTTCATACACGAATGGGCTGGAACTGTCTGAAATGCACATGTGCTCCTGTGCATTACTCGCTTCATATGCAGGAACACTGTAAATACTGCATGCAATTTTCATATTTTTGGACCCCTGTTCTTGTCTTATGGGAGAAGCCTGTACTAAGGGAATCCTCTGACTTACAACTTGAGGTATGTAACACATTACTCAGGTTCAAACCCTTAACTCTGCTAGTATGTTGTGAGGTGAAGTATCATGAATCTTGATCACCTTTCATGTTTGCTGCACATTATGTAATCAACAGTGACAGAGCAGAACACAGTTAAGCATCAAACAAAGGACATGAATTCAAAATTCAACATTCAGTTTTCATTCGCAAAACACCCACTGTCTAGAAAATTGGCATTACAAAACTTGACAAACTACAAATTCACCTCTCATTGTGTATATAATCATAGGTACTCAAAATGAGATACAGACAACTGAGTTACATGAAATGACAGTAATATTACCTGTTAAGGCACATTGCACAAAGGGAGCGTGTTATATGAAGCAGGTGACTTTGTAAAATAGGGGGAAAAATTCATCCTGAGTAAAACATTCATTATAGTCACTCTGCAGAAGAAAAAGTTTCTTTGCTCAACATTTGTATTGATTCAAAATGTTATTTTGGACTTTATCTGCTGTCACACTTTAACAAAATCATTACATTTTGGCAGTTGGTTCTACTTAAAACATGCTGGTTTTAATAAACAGTGAGGACTGACAAAGTCCAAAAAAACATTCGTAACTTCTTACATCACTGTCAAGAACTTTAAAGTCAACACATTTATACTGTTCTACAACAGTGTTTTAGCACTTCTGGAATGCCTTAAAATATGAACATCTCACAGAAGTCTTAAAATATAGATAATTCCAAAAAGTGAAAATGATACAGCATAAGATGGTGCCCCATTACATCTGTTGTCAAAGTAGCAAAAACACCATGTCGTTTGATCGTAGAAGTCCCTGAAAGAAAGACAAGCCAAATTACTCTTTTATTAAATATTCTGGTTGCATCTTGTACAGCAAACACACACTATTTGTGTGGCTTATGTTCTTTAAAAAGAAAAAAGACCATGAATGGTGAAACCATGATGCATGAAGTTAAGACTTTATGGAAAGAATAGTGTTATGGCAACTGAAGATACATGAACCCTGGTAATACATACATTAATGATTGAGCTATTAAACACAAAAATATCCATTGGTATTTACTGGAATTACATCAGCACTCCTGGTCAAACGTCACAGTGACTGGAAGACATACAGAGTGCACTGCACAGGGACAGAGAGAAGACTTAGTGAAGAAACAGGTGATCTTCACATGCTCTGACTTCTCCACATCTTTATATACCTCCTTGTATGGTGACAGGGCAGGCTTCACTTCATGCTTAAATTTCAGGCACCTAGCCATTAAATGACTGACCTCAGAGAAATGAGCAGTTAAGTCATCTGCCATCAGAAGGCATCTTTTAAGAGCAATGGTACTCAGCTGTGCACTCTCAACACCAGTGTAAGCATCTTCTCATCTTGTGGTTCAATGAACACTGTCAGCTCTTCAGGCTCTCCTCAGTTCACTTGGCAGCAAGTTGTGAACTTCCTGAATATGAGCCTCATCCAGATGTGAGAATCTGTTTGGAACATTACATGCCTGTGGTGTTCCTTATTTCACCCTGCTGGTTCAGGAATCTGAGAGAATCATTAACTGCTTCAGATCAGTTCTTCAAGAAGACATTCAGAGCTGTGGACTTTAGATCATTCATGGGCTCCTTTAGGTATTTACCATTCAGTCACATACGCTGTGCAACTTCCAGCCTCTACCGACACTAACACAGGGTCTCCTTATTTCTATCCAAAATACTGTAGAAGGTGCAGCAGGTACAATAGCTCTTCAGCATTTTAGTCCTTGCGTCCCTCTCTAAATCTTATACACCAATTGAAGACAATACATTAGGAGACACTTGCATTTCTGGGAGGAGTTTTAAGCATTTTTGCTATTTTCTGTGATGTTCAATCATGCTGTTCCATGCTCAAAAAAAAAAAAAAAAAACCAAAATTTGGGTGCCACCCAAAACAACCCACAAAAAAAACATAAATCCCAAAAATTAAAAAAAAAATGGGCCCAAAATTTAACATGTAAAAAAGAAAAAA
>Ga0123355_10006687_pt1 | contig 17146 bp, 12 predicted proteins | sample TergutEmb28metaG_3_FD_89872 | JGI IMG/M metagenome (GOLD analysis project Ga0123355, IMG submission 89872) | Embiratermes neotenicus P1 segment gut microbial communities from Petit-Saut dam, French Guiana - Emb289 P1 | ecosystem: Host-associated > Arthropoda: Insects > Digestive system > Gut ...
ACTAAATCGAGAAATAACAAAGGCGATAAAAGATGCCCCTATTCCAATAATATATGTCATTGCCATCAACAAGCTAAAATATTGCCCAAAGGTAAATCTAAAAAAAAGTATTGTGCCGGGATTAGCAAAGGACACCACTTCATGATTCCAATATCTAAATATACCCGTAGTACTGTAGATGATGGAAAATATAACAAGCAGCAAAGTAGAAATAATGATTGCTGAAATTGCTGTTGCCGCAAGTTGACGATGTTTAAGCTTGCGTCCTATGGCTGTAGAGTATTGTAACATTACAAGGTTTCGCATACGGTCATATGCTAAAAATGGCAGGATTAAAACAAAAATTACCAGCAATTGCAACCTGCTAAATGCTCTAAAATAATGTATAGTATTCCTAAAAGCCTGTTCATCCATTACATTCCAATATTCATTGGTTTCTAATACATCAATTACTCTATACCGACCCCTGTCGCTCAAAATTCTACCAGCAACAAAATCTTTCCTAACGTTTAAATGATAAGAAAATATATCACGATTATATGAGAAATCATACATGTCTTTTATGTTTATCAGGTCAATAATTTTCCAATTCACAAAATTATTTTCCTGCCTTGACAGATAAACGTTCATATGCGATCTATCTCGGGAGGCTACAGGATAATTAATAAGGCCAGTGCTACGATATACCAAAAACTCTTCATAATTTGTTATTTCGTATTTTGCAAAGAGTTGTGAGTTTTGTATGAGTATATCCGCATGTGCTATTAAAAGCGCAAGATGTTCATTTATGAATGATGGCACATCTTCTTCATTAAAGACATCTTGTAATATTTGCAAATGCCACATATTATAGTCTACAGAAGCAAATTCCCCTAGCTCAACTCTTGTTTCATCCCAAAAACGTTCTATGTTGCCAAGAGCTTGCATTCTAAAACGGAAGTCATCACCCATACTAATAACATTCAGCTCTTGCCCTTCAGTTTCAGATAATAATTCCAGCCATTTTTCAGATAAAAAATATTCTATTTCATCAGGCGTAATGCGTGTACCATATTGGTCAGCCAATTCATGCATAAATTCCACAAGTTCTGAGCCATGTTGCCATCCGGGGTAGTATCGAATCCGAATATCCATAAGTATCAGATAGAATACAATGCATACAGCCGCAATTGCTATTAAAATTCTTATGTTAAAAATTTTTTTAATTTCTTGAAATATTATAACTATGCTAAACACTCCCACCATTTCAAGATGCAGTAAAAAAATGCCATCCATAATCAAGAGTGGCTACTGACAGCTTATCCGCAGTAGCCATCTGCTTTTGAAAATCTCAATTGCTTTAAGTCAACTTAGCGATTAATGAATATACCAATCATACCACTGCCACTGCCAGAACCACTTCCCATCATCACGGTATAGCTTAAAGTACCACCAGTAATGGATACATTTGCTCCCTCTCCACGGTTTAAAGTTCTCGCGCCCAACAGGGTGTCAAGTGTATTTGTACGCACTTCAAAACGCACTGATGGTAAAGTTCCATGTTCATACTCAATGCGAAGCAAATAGGCACTTCCAGGAAAAGAACTTGCACTTGCTACATTTTGCATAGCAGGAAAAGCTAAAGGAAAATTTATCACCCTTCTTATGGGTATCCGTGGTTGGATTACGCTGGTAGCTTCTTCTTCAAATTCTTCAACAGACAAAGTTACGTAAGAATACTCTGTGCTTATCACATCACCTGTATCAAGGCAATAAATTTGTATTGTTACCACTACATCAACATATTCACCTAAATCTTGTGTATCTGCGGCAACAACAGTAGCAGATAATAACGTCACCAGCAAAATAGTAGTGACAACAACATTTAGCCTTTTGAAAATTTTTCTCATAATTATAAATCTCCATTCTGTTTTTTATTTTTACTTTTTTGAAACTTGTAACATTACTTTCCATAATCATGCAGTTGGTTAAATGGTACCTATGTATATCCCCTGTTTAAGCAACTGCAAGGCTTCAGATACCAATTGGATCCAAGGTGTAAGCTATAATTGTAAAAACGCCCCCCTTTGTATAATGTTTTGCGCGCTCACGGTAGGATAAAACAAGTTTTCCAAACTGTCAAGTATCTTTTAAGGATACTTTGTATTTTTATCTTGCAAGCAATTTTATTTAAAGAAAAGCATCAAAAAAGCGGGTTTGATGAATAAAAAATATTCAAAAAACCCGCTCTTTTTTTTCGCCAAAGGGGCAACGTTCCCCCGGCGTATAGGTGATTTTTATTCAATTTTTAGGGTGCCATTCCGGTTTTATTTTAATATCAGAATGGCAAGTTTTCATTTCATTGGACTCACCTCCATCAGCCCAATTTGTATAAGATTATACAAAAAAGGCGTACAGGGATACCGATCAAAAATCGATCAACATCACCTGCACGCCTGAATATTTTAATTTAATAAAATTAATCTACCCAAACAATTCACTATAAATAACCCATAATGAATAAACACATGCTATACCATACACTGAAGTATTCCGGAAGCAAAATACAACCAACCTTGCCCTTGTAAAAAAGGCAAAACTAAGCTATACTGTTGCCTACTACAGCGACAGATTTTCTGTGTTTGCAGGTGATGTCCGTTTAACATCCCCTCAAGCGTTGGTTGATGTTTTTTGAGAACATCAGCCAAACGTTGTAGTGCCACTTGCTTTTTTTATTACCTTCACATCTTATCATCATTTGCTAATTTTGGCAATGATTTTTCAAATAATTCTATTATAAATTCAAAAAATCCATAAAATACCAATTTTTGTACTGAAAATACATTTTCATCTACTCTGCTTTCACACTTATATCACATTTTCTTCCAATTTTTCATATATTTAAAGGTTTTTTGTAGTATTCAGGACAAAAAACGTATTATTCATGACAAAAGTGTGTTGTTAACATAAATTTGTTGTACTATATTTCGTGAAGAAACCATTCGTACATACTAGGATGTTATTTTTTAAAAGGTGATTTTTATGGAAAATGAAGTATATGATTTTGGCAAGAGACTAAAAAAATTAAGAGAAGAATCAAACTTAACGCAAGCGGAAGTAGCCAGATCATTAGGCGTTCAAATTTTGACAGTTAAAAGATATGAAAGTAATGAGCAACAACCACCAATTGATAAACTGCAAGCAATGTCTTTAATGTATAAAACTTCATTAGACTATTTAAGAAATTTAGAAAAAAGAAAACCCTTGTTTATTTGCGACTTGCCCCAAAGCAAACAGGTAATGGTTTTAGAAATTATTAATTGTGTTCGTAAAGAAGATAATTTTTCAAAAAACAACAATATAAGCGATATTTAAAACAAACAAGGCAACAAAAGGAAAAATTATTTACCAACATTGCCTTAGTCACGCCAATAGTATATAAGAGAACGGTGGACAAATGATATAGTACCGTGATATAATCCATTGAAACTTTCTTTGGGTATAATTTTCCTTATATAGAAGGCGGTGAGTTAATGGCTGAAAGTGTTGAATCGCCCGAGCATATAGAACATGAAAAATCAGAACTTGTAACATCTGAAGGATCCGGCAATTTTCAGGAAAAAGAACGGGAAAAAGTAGTGGTTGGCAATATCTACACCGGCAAAGTGTTAAAAATAAAGCCCTTTGGGGCAATAGTATCACTGCCGGGCAGTGCGCCAGGGCTGGTGCATATTTCGCAAATCGCCGCCGGATACGTGCAAAATGTAGAAGATGTGCTGGAAATTGGAGACGAAGTTAGTGTTAGGGTTTTATCCCAAGATGCTGCTTCCGGTAAGATATCTTTATCTATGAAAGATGTGCCACAGTTAGGTTATGATGAAGATGATCCTGACGGTTATGGGCCAAGGTATATTCCGTCCCCGCCGGTAGTAACAGCGGCAGCGGCGGCGGCTTTTGAAGAAAAATTTAAAGCTTGGCAAAAAGTCTCTAATGAGCGCATAGCAGGACTTAACAAGCGGAATAAAAGGCGTTAATTTAAGAAGTCCGATTTTATATCGGGCTTTTTTCATACTTTTGCAACGAAGTCAGAAAGGAAATGTTAAGATGAAACTAAAGTACATTCCATTTGTTATCGCAATATTTTTGATAGTATCTACAAATGTATATGCCCGCCATCCTTCAGATTTTTTAATACGCAACTATTCAATTGAGCTACAGGTAGAAAATCTTGAAGATGCTTTTCTGATCCTAAATAATTTGCCCGGGCTTAACCTTAACAGCCATGTAAATATCCAATCCGGCTGGGGCAATATGGAGCTAAGGGTAAACAACCGCGATGTAGACATGGTATTATCAAGCTTGCGAAGTTTAGGGCAGGTTAGGGCATCCAATAACAGATCTCAAAATGTATTTAACTCTATAAGCGAACTACAATTGGAATTTGAAGTCAGAAGCGATCAACACTCCCGTTTAATGGACTTACTTTACCAAGTAGATACATTAGATAATTTCATGGTTATAGAAAACCGATTAATTCCACTTATAAACGAAATTGAGCAAATAAGAGGTAATCTTAATTATTTTAACCTTGAAGCTGCTACTACACGAATACACATTACCGTATTTGCTACAGATTCGGTTATTGCAGAAGAACCACTTGGAGCATTTGAGAGAATTGGCAATGCCTTTGTTAGCTCTGCCGGGGGCACATTGGCAGTAATCCAATGGATGTTAATATTTTTTGTGTATATAAGTGTACCCGCAACTATAGTTGCTATAATTTTTTGTATTTACCGGTTTGGAATACGTAAAAGGCGTAAAATTGAGCAAAAAGGAAAGATTGGTGAGCAAAATGAAGTTGATTAGAATTTGTAAATTGGCTATGGGCATTTTGGCCATTATGTTATTTAGCACTGCTTGTGGGTCCGGTGACACTAGCTCGGCACCACCGGCACCGGCAGCTACTGCGGCAGAATCCGCTGCGGCAGGAGGCACGTTTTTACCTGAACGGCGAGCTTTAGGAGGAAACCATTTTTATAGCGCAGATAGTTTATGGGGCGGCTCATCTGATGAGTTAACATTTGGAGCAGGGACAACAGCTAATAATGCACTTCTTGATCGAATGGTTATAAGAAACGCACAAATCTCTATGAACACTTTATATTTTGAAGAAACTGTGGCTAATATAGCGGAAATAATAGCAGCCTATGGTGGATTTGTAGAAAACTCTAACATGTGGATGCTTACAATACGCGGAGAAGATCTTTGGCGTGCAGACTATGTATTACGTGTACCGGTTGATTATTTTGATTCAGCAAACAATGCCATAGTAAATCTTGGAGAAATTGTGAGCTTTTCTGCTTCAAGCGAAGATATAACCACGCAGTTTCAAGACCTGGAAAGCCGCATGAATATTAGACTTGAAGAAGAACGACGGCTTATAGAAATGATTGAAAACACAACCGATTTGGAAGATTTATTGACCTTAGAAAGGCGTCTTTCTGATCTGAGGCTTACAATAGAAGGCCAGCGTAGACGTTTAGACAACTTAGATAACCTTGCTTCATTTTCAACCATAAACCTATTTTTACAAGAGATTACAGAAGAAGAAGCCGGAATCATACCAACAGGAGCAGAAGGAGACGGAATCATTGCTCGAATATCCACTGCATTTGGAGGTTCTATAAACTTTAGCCTTATTTTGCTTGAAAATATAGCAGTGGCTATAGCAGCACTTATATTGCCGGTAAGTATAATCGCAGCACTTGTTTTTGTCGGATTTAAAGTTGTAACTATGAAAGTGCAAAAACGTAGTTAGAACAAAAAAAGCCTGCTAATCAGCAAGGCTTTTTTTGTTTTTATTTTATAATAGTACTAATTATTACTTAGCAAGCAAAATCTCCAAGCCGGTACGCAAAGCAGCATCAAGCTCATCAGCCTGTCTTGAACTTGTTACTTCAATACAAGGAATTACACCTACACCATTGATAGTTTCTCCACTACGGCGAAAATACTCTTCTGTTGTTAATACAAAAGCTCCGCCGGTTGGCACAGAATACAAACTTTGCACTGAACCTTTTCCAAAAGTAGGTTCTCCTACTATAACTGCCGCACCACTGTCTTGCAAGGCAGAGGCAATTACTTCTGCTGCTGATGCAGTAAAACGGTCAACCAGCACAACAAAATAGTTGAAAGGCACTTCCGGCAAAAGAGATGAGTAAATGTATCTATCCCCGGATCGGTTTACAGTTTGCAAAACTATCCCATGTGGTACCAGCATGTTAGCAATATCCATAGTAATATCTACATAACCGCCGGCATTACCACGCAAGTCTAATACAATACCTTCAACGCCTTCTTCCTGCATTTGCAACAAAGCTCGGCCTACATCTTCGGCTGTGATAGCACCTACAGAAATAATTTGCATAATTCTAAAGTTATTAACATTACCCAATCCTTGCGCTTCCGGAAGTTCTTCCAGTCTTTCTACAATTACCGTAGGGGTTATAATCTCTGCTTTTTCGATATTAAATGTATATGTGTTTCCGGCACGATCAACCCCAATAAGAACCCAATCCATTTCCGGATTAACAATAAGAGTTCTGATAAATTCTAAAGACGCACCCACTACATCCACATTATCTACTGAGATAATAATGTCACCTTGGCGTAAGCCTGCATAGCTTGCAGGTGTATCAGGTAATACATTGGATATTTCTACCCGACCATCATCTTGCACTGTTAAGGTTATGCCTACTCCACGCATACGCCCTGTTAAAGAGTCTCTGAATCTTTGGAACTCTTCAGCAGTCAAATAGCCGCTGTATTCGTCCAACACATCACTTATACCATTCAAAGCGGCTTCCAATAACTTTTCAACAGTCATAGGATCGCCAACGTAGTATGTCATAATAAGATCAATAACTTCTGCCAGTTGCTGGCCTGCTGCTATAGGGTTGTTTCTGACACCGGAAGCTTCTACAGAGCTAACAGTACCTAAAGCTAACAATAACGACAATGTAAAAGCGACACTACATTTTAAAAAACGAAATTTTTTCATTAATTACCTCTCTATCCTCTATAATGGAACTATCATGAGTACACAATTAACGGACTATATTAACAATTTGATCAGCGTAGTCACTAACCAAACCTACACGCATATATTCAATCAATTCGTTTAATATATTGGCTGCTTCGCCCATGGTAAGCTGGCGTGTTGGATGGAAAAACCCATTTTGGTCCGGTATAGCAATCCCAATTGCCTGTGCCACAGAAACTTCACGCCTGGCCCAAGGTGCAACCAAAGCATCATCAACAAAAGATGTTACAGGCGTAGGATTAAGTCCCATTTGTGTTAATCCCAAGGCTCTAACCATTATCATAAAAGCCTCTTGACGATCTATAGGATAGTCAAAATAAAACATATTATTGGCACGGCCAACTGCAAGCCCTGCTTGATAAGCTGCCATAATCCATGGATATTCCGGACGATGACGGGGCACATCATAAAATACAGATGTATCCGGCTGCAAAAGTGCTGCTCGCTGGCGTGCATTTGCCGGTTCCGGCTCTAATGGTAATCTAATGGCTCTAGCTACGGCAGCAACAAACTGCCCTCTGGAAATGGCGTGCCCCGGTTGGAAAAAACGAGGATCGCCGGTAAGTACCTGTGTACTAAATAACCGTCGTATATCGTCCTCAGCAGGGTTTCCGCGCAAGAATGTAAGGTCATGAGCCGGAAGCTGTTCAAAAACGTTAGGAATATTAAGGCTAATACTTCCACTTGTGGGTGCATCCCACATAAACGGCGGAGCTATCATAATATCATAACGTAACCCCACAGTGTTAACCATAACTTCACGCAGGTTTCCTTCAAAGCTAATTGCCATAGGCTCATTTTGAACAAATTGCAAAACTTTATTCATGGTAATACTGGGGCGCAATTGGTATTGTATGCCCCAATTGCCTGCTAAAATCGTAACATCTAAACGATGTGTTTCTGTAGCAGACCAAGGACTTCTATAACCATGAAAAGATCCTTGTATACTCTTTTCTATAAATTCGTCTGCATCATTCGTATATACCAAAAGCCCTGATATATCCCCCCTATAATAACTAACACCGGGGGTAATATCTTGAATAATACTGATATTGTAATGAGAAGATGCAGGAACCAAAGTAAAAGTACTGCCGTTTACATTAATGACATCCCGCCAATTATTGCGGATAGCATTATAAGTAAATATTACTTGACTGCCTTCAAGCCGATAATTTACGTTAAAATGAACCAAGCGATCAATTGTTACACCATCACCGGTAGCACCACTTGATAAAACTTGATGTATAACCGTAAAGTTGCCTACCGGCTCCGTTACATCAACACCACCTTGCCTGGTAACTCGCAAAGTTCCCTCAAACAGTTCAGGTTCTCCACCCAAAAACACTAATTCTGAATACGTAAAATCATTAGTATCACGCCTGTTACGAGAGCGGCGTTGAGCTTCCGTATCTGCTATCAATATCTCTGTGGTCAACGGAAGGCGTTCACCTTCGCTGATACCACCAAAAAAGCTCATATCCCCTATCCGATTGTTTACACGATTGTTTATCATGTTTTGTGCCGGAGTTAGGTTGTTTCGGTTTGCCATAGCCTCCGCAGGGAAGGCCAATAGCATAGTACCGATAAGAAAAGCCGATGTTACAAGTCTAAATTTCAACATAACACGCCCCCTATCTTTCTACCAAAATCACATAACCGTCAACTATTACACCATTAGGTGGGCGGCGGTCCGGACGATCAAGGCTGTCATCTCTTATTGTACGATAATCTGTCATAATACGAATTTGGTCGCCTACACGCAAAGCGTTTGTTCCTACAACTTGGTTGCGATCTACAATAATAGAATTTGGCAATACTGTAATTTCAGCAACAGAGCTGTTTGGCTGATCACGCAGACCATAAGCCGGATTTGGCGCATTTACGCTAAGTGGTACCCAACGGCCTGAGAATGTGCCCCATCCATCTTGTCTTGCCCAGTTGCCATCATGGAAATGGACATTACGCAGGTGAATTGTATCTCCTTCAATAGCATGGATAGTGCCACGCAACGCTTGGTTAGCATAAGGAGTATCCGATACTCTGGCGGCTCTGCTACCATCAATTACAATGTTATATACATTAAAGAAAACTGAGTCAGGGCCAAAGTCAATAAAGTCATCAATACTTGTCATGCCTGATTCATCAAAGAACAAAGTATTATGGTCAATTGCAAATTCCCGTTGGATAGGAGTGTAACGCCATTCAGTTCCATCAAACAAGGCTATAGATTGCACTCTAAAGCTTCTACCCTGGTCTACACTGTAAATACGCCCACGCGCAATCATTACACCTGCATAACCCGGTGCATCAGAAATATCCACTACGGCCGCATTGTTAGCACCGTTTAAAGCTACAACAGCATGATCCCAAGGCATAATATTGCGCCCGTCTACCAATCGACCATTACGGCGCACAATGGTTCCTTCATCCGTTTGGATCAAACCATTATTGGTAAGTACTTGAAAGCCTCCATGGCCATCTATACCTAATACAGTGTCAGGATTTAAAAGTTCATCCCGGCCTGTACGGAATGACATCATGCGTATCCGCTCGCCGCCATGGTGATTTTCCAAAGCAATATAAACCTCAGCACCGGAAAAACGAAGATTATTTTGAACATAACCCAAAGTAACAGGACGGCCATTGAAGAAATACTCTATCTGCTGGCTACCACCAATGTTATACGTAACAATCTGCTGATAATTGATCCAGCGACCGGTACGTTCTAAAGATTGAGCATTTTGAATTTGCATTTGATTTTGAATCCCGTTAATAGTTGTCAATTGGCCACGCACAATATTATTAATATGTCGTGCATCTCCTTCAACATCCATTGCCCGTACAGATTCCAGCACTTGACCGGAGCCAACTACTGCTTGGTTAACAAGTATCCTTGCCCAGTCTCCAACTTGAATTTGTGCCGCATTAATAGGACGAGCACTTTGGCGCACTGATACATCGTTAGCCATGGTAAACCAAGATGTTAAGCCATTTTCATACTGCATAAGAAAAGTATGTCTGTTACCTTCGGTACGGAACTCCATTATGCGCCCATATCTAGTAGTGTAGTTAGTAGAAGCATGGATGCTTGCGATCATAGTCGGGTCTGCTTGGTTTGCACGAATGGATACTATATTGCCCGGCTCTATAGCATTCATGCCGGTTTCACGATCATTTAAACGCATATTCGGGAAAAGTGCATGGATGCCGCCAATTGTATCCCGCATATCAAAATGTTCTACCTTTTGCACGGTAATTTCATTAGCGTTATAAGTAAATGTACGTTCATGACCCTGAGTATCAAGGATTGTAAGATAGCCTAACATTGGGTTGTTGGCAATAACCACGCCCCAAGTTTCCGGTTGTAAAACCAACCCACCAAGAAATTCTACCTCTGTAATAAGGTTGTTAGTTAATTGTATACGAAACAAACTACCATAAGGTAAAGTGTTCAATGGCTGCCTTCTTGTTCCAAAGCGGATATAAGACCCATCATCAGCATTTTCCCCTACTAAACCTTGAGCATAAGCAAATGTATGTCCTCTGCTTTCTTCATCAAGTAAGGTAATAGTGCCCTCAGCACGATTGATATTTTGCAACCTGCCTTGAACCTGGCGCACTGTTAAAGCACCTGTTGCTACTACATATATAACTGTCCCGGATGCCGGATGAACAATGTATTCAATAATATCACCTTCATCTAACAGTGCAAGGCCGCCTACAACGCCATTTTTAAGAACCACTGCATCTTGTATTCCTCCTTGAGGAGAACCACCAACCTGTGCAGTAAAGCGCAACATATCCACTTGTCCGGTATCACGACGAACCCGCAATTCTCTTGCTATGTTTCCATAATGAGCAGCAACAGCCTGAGCATCTACTATTGCGCCTACAGTACCGTAACGACGTTCTAAATTAAAAATTGAATGTTGGACTGTATCAAGTGATCGCCCTATCCAAGCAGCTTCCATGCGAGTAAGGTTTGCTTGCGGTCTAAATACATTATTACTACCTGACATTACGCCGGTTCTTACTAAATTATCTACAGCCAAAAGATGTTCTGCTGTAATAAGACCCCAGTCATTAAATTCATATATAGACTGTAAAGTGCCCGGAACTCCCGGTTGAATATTAAAGGCATTTGCATTTTGTGAAGTTATGGCATTAAATAACCAATTGGCAAAAACTTCACGTGTAACCGGGTCTGTACGTCTCCATACCTCAACCTCTTCCAAAGGTTCAAGATCGTTTTCTTCTATCAGATCAAAAGCCAAATTAAATTGATCTTGAGTAATCAACTCTATATTTCTGGCTAAAGCTAAATAACCTAAATATAACCCATCTCTAGCACCAACACCGTCAGGAAACACAGCATCGCGTTCTGCAATTCCAAGTGCTAAAGCCTCTGCCTCTCTATTAGCGGCACGCAATACAAAGGCTAAAGCTTCTTGATTAGTCATAAAAGCACCGGGTCTAAATGCTGTACCTTCGCCTTTAATCAAATTAAGCGCACCACTACGTATAATTGCATCCTGTGCTGTAGGATCAGCAGGCATATCAGTAAACTGCAAATTGCCGATTAACTGTGCTCCTTCTTGCCGACCTGTAAAGGTGTCAACAACAGGATCACTCATAATATACCCATCTGTACGACCATATGCCATTTGTCCCGGCAATATCATTAATGTTGCCAAGCCTGCGGCAATAACTCTCTTAAATTTCTTCATTAACTACCCTCCGATTTTTCAAACACAATTCATTTGCACATTTTCTATGGAATTGTTCCTATGAAAACTTCCTCCATATCATATATCGGCTTAATTACATGTCCCGGTAGCAATTCTAAAAAAAATTTTGCGTCCCATGGCCCATTAATTAACTGAACAAACCATTTTGAACTTCCTTTTACTGTTTCCACCTGATACCCCTCTTGCTTTTTTTGCTTTATGTATTCCAGACGATAATGCTGAGAGGCAAATTCAAAATCTTCTAACCGGATATAAAATGCTTTATTATTTTTTTCATCTATTGAAGGATGTAAGGTTTGCCAAATATAATCAGCATTTTCTTTTCCGTATTCATTCAGCAATTTAAGAAAATCCGGATGGGTCATATGGTTGGTTATATTTGCATCAAAGTCTACACAGCGTTCCATATAACAATAAGACCGCCAAGATGAACTTAAATTTTGACCAAAAACCTCAAAAAATCTTTCTTGAGATCCCATGAACATAGCACAGCAATCATGCATTCTTGGTATGATCATAGGGATTGGGCCGGTTAGCCCAACAATTGCATTACCGCATAATCCATATGCTAAGACTATGCGGTCATAAATGCGATCGTTGGTACCGGGACTATTAACTTTATTGATAGCATTTTGCAAATCAGTCCTCAATTTATCCGGTTCATTATGTGACAACATGGGAAACATTTCTAAATCTACCATGTGGGGAGATTCTGCTGCTACCTTATATGCTAATCTGGCGAAAACATCACAGCAAATCAATTTTATTTTCATAGTTTAAACAAGTATCCGATTTTCAATGATAACCCATTGGCCTTCAATCAATTGGGATACTATTTGATGAGTGGTATGCAAAGTTGTGATAGTTCCATTTTCATTTATTGCTAACTCTTCTTCTACTATAGCCAGAAAGAGGTCGTCTCCATAAAATGCTCCGGCTAAAATTTGTATGTCGTATAAAGCAATGGTGCCTTCGGGCAGGCTAATAGGGGTATAGTGGCGCATTGTTGCCCGGTTATATAGTACATCAAATGAAAATCCTCTGATGCTACTAAATGAAATATTTTCTAATCTGTATGAAAGCCTGCTGGCAAAAGCAGCTCTTATGGAGCTTTCCACTGTTATTCTATTTTGGCTTGGGCGTAGACTTTGTTGATCCAAATGCAGTGGAACACTAACATCAGTTGCTAACACGTTAAAAGCATTTATATCCAAACGAACATGATTTGGATTGATGGTTGTTATACCACGCCCGGTTGCATCAAACACAATATCAGTGCCTTGACCCATAGAGTGATTTTGCCCTGAAATTGTTATAGAGCCGCTATCCGTTTCAATTATCAAATCTATGTCAAGCTCAGTTTGCATACGTTGACCATCTTCGTCAAGCCCATGCATTACTAAAATTACAAGAGTACCACGGACACCCATGCGCTCTAAAACCAATGTATAATCACCAACCTGAACTATTTGCACATCTTCAGGTGTATCTCTAAATAATGCTGAGATATCAATATTATGTGATGGCATAGGCGCAGAAGCAAACATGTCGCCAAAATCTATCCGTGCAGTAGAAACTAAGTTAAGCATAGGCCCATAGGTAGCACGACCTAATATTAAATTTTGTGTCGGGAAGGTAAATTCTACAGGGGTTGGCCGATTAGGTTCAAGTCGTCTGCTACCATCACGCAAAACAATCCCTTCGCGTTCAAATGCAACTGTTCTCCCGCTTGGATCTTCTTGTATTAAATATACAATCTCAGAGCTTGTATTACTAAAAACAGCATTGGCAATCATTATTTGATTTTCCAATCCGCTTTCTCCATCAAATAATGGTACAAAATTATTTACATATGATGCCGCCGGGAAACCCGGACCACCCTCTAAAAGAAATTCGTAGGATATTTTTTCATTACTGTTTCGGTCTTGTATGTATAATGTCAATTCTCGGGTAGTATTACGTAATGGGCTAAATTGCAATGTTGTTCCCCGTCGATTAGATCCATATACAATATCCTGTCTGATACGGCCAAAGAAGTTTCCATCTTGATCAGTAAGCATAATTGAGTACTCATCAGGATTAAAAACATCATCAAAGTGGAAAACAGTTCCTCTTTGGCCAATGGTTATTCTTCTCAATAAAAATTCTTGCCCTGCTAATTCTTCAAGCATTCCAACGCTAATAAAATGGCTGTTATTGGCTACATTAAGGGGCTGTTCTATAGGAGTTAAATGAGCAGTAGCAACCATCTGTTCCATACGTGCCGCATTTACTCGGTCAATTCCAAAAATGGCACCTGCACCCAAGCCAAGTATTACAACCAAAATAAGCCCTGATGCTATTAAAAAAGTACCTGTAGGCATTTCCATTATTCGGCTTCCAAGAGTTTTTTTTCTGCGGCTTGCCATTCTGGCACTTTCTCTTAGTTTTTCGCCCGGTACTCTGGCATCGTCTACATCGGCATAAGGGTCATAATGAAATTCTGACCAGTCTCCTACCCCTTCTTCGTCATAAACAGCAACACGTGGGGCTGTGGCTTTAGATCTGTTTACGTCAAAAGAACTGTCTTCTCTTTCGTCCATGGCAAGCAGTTGTGCAATGGCATCATCCGTATTTGACCCGGTTGGTAAAGGTAATGGCGCAGGACGTGGTGGTGCCGGAGGTGGCGCAGTCCCTGAAATTGATTGAGTATCATCACCACCGTTTAAAGAAGCTAACAAAGCGTCTATATCTGCACCGCCTGATTCCGTCTGTGGTTCAGAAACAGAGGGGGTAGGTGCAGAACCTGCATTTGCATCAAAATCCATAGTGCTGTCAATGTTGTCATCCGGGTTATCAATGTCATCCGGACTGTCACTGCCATCTGCTGCAAGTAGTGCTGCAAGTGCTGCATCCAGATCATCCCCATTAAGGGTGTCTATTTCCAGATTTGACTTAGTTGCAAGATCACTGCTACTCCCGCTAGGCGCAGGTACATCTGTAGAATCTCCAAACAAAAGTTGATTTATATCAAAAAAATCATCACCGTCTCCATCATCGGGAGCGTAAAAAGGATGGAGATTTTTCACAAAAGCCTTATTCAAAGTTAGGCCCGCCTTTCTAGTTGTGTTAGGCTATCTTAACGTGCTCACACAATTGTATGTATTATGTCTTAGGTATTCTCCATAGGATTTTACCACAAAAGACTTCACAAGAAAACTACTTATAAAAACTACCAGCAAAAACTTGCGTTATGCACAGCAAATGATCATAATTAGGCAAAAGAAAACAGTTTGAAAGGAGTCACCCCTATGCCTTTAGACGGAATCGTTTTAAGTAGCGTAGTACACGAGCTTTCCACATCACTTACAGGAGGACGGGTAGACAAAGTCCAGCAACCGGAGCCTGACGAAATTCTATTAGCTGTTAGGTGCAAAGGGCAAAATTACAAATTGCTGTTAACAACTAATGCCAATAGCCCAAGAATTCACTTAACAGCTTTATCCAAGAGTAATCCGGACCAAGCCCCCATGTTTTGTATGCTTCTGCGTAAGCATTTAGGCGGCGGACGTATTAAAGATATTATACAACCTGCTTATGAGCGTATTGTAGAAATACATGTAGAATCTCCCAATGAAATGGGAGACATGTCTATAAAACGGCTAATTATTGAAATAATGGGAAAGCACAGTAACATTATGTTGGTAGATGCTACCGGGATGATTATGGATAGCATTCGCCATATTCCCGAAGAACTAAGCTCTGTCCGTGAAATAATGCCGGGACGTTCTTATATCTTGCCCCCTTCTCAAGGTAAAGTATCTCCCACCCCTATAGATAGTAATTATTTTATGTCATTATTTGAATTTAAAAAAGAAGAACCTAATCCCAACAAAGGGAAAAAAGCACAGCAGATCATTTACCAATCTTATAATGGAATAAGCCCCGTCATGGGTAGCGAAATATGTTTACGGGCAAATGTTTCTCCTGATTCATTTGGAGAAGCACTCGAATCTTTAGATTGCAGTCACCTCTTATCTGAATTTACCAGCCTTTATTCAGACATAGAAAATAAAATATATCACTGTCATATGTATGAAGAAAATAACAAAATCGGAAAGAGTAAAAGAGATATAAGCGCGGTTCCCATGACCTTATATTCTTCGTGGACAAAAAGTGAACTATATGATTCTCCATCAAAAATGCTGGAGTTTTTTTACAAAAAACAAGATTCAAGCTATCGCTTATCGCAAAAAACAGCAGATTTACGCAAGCTAATCACAATGCATATAGAACGTTGCCGGCGCAAAACCCAAATTTATGAAGAGACTTTATACGAAATAGAAAACAGAGATCAATTAAAGCATTATGGAGAGCTTATAACATCGTATATTTACAATATTCCTGCCGGAGCAGACCGCGTTAAGCTTCCCGATTTCTACTCTGACGGACAAGAAATTGAAATTTCGCTAGACCCTACATTAAGTCCTTCAGATAACGCTCAATACTATTTTAAAAGATACAACAAGGCCAAGCGTACTTTTGCAGCTTTACAAGAGCAGATAGAAACCAATAAAAACGAGCTTGCCTATTTAGATAGCGTATTAGCATGTATAGGAACAGTCACTGATGAAACTGATATTGACGATATCCGCACAGAACTTGTAGAGGAAGGTTTTCTTAAAAAGAAGCAGCAGAAAGGAAAAGGCAAAAAAGGATTAGCTAAGCAAAAATCAAAACCTCTGCAATATCTGTCTGCTGAAGGATTTAGCATTTATGTAGGAAAAAATAACACGCAAAATGATGAACTTACATTGCGTTTTGCTCGTGAAAATGATATTTGGTTGCATACCAAGGATATAGCCGGTTCTCACGTGATAATTCAAGGAAATGGAAAAGATATACCGGAAGCAACTATAATTGAAGGAGCTATGTTGGCCGCTTATTACAGCAAAGGGCGTCAATCAAGTCAAGTACCTGTGAACTATACAAAAAAGAAGCATGTCCGCAAGCCAAAAGGATCCAAGCCGGGTTTTGTAATTTATGATAATCACAAAACCCTTTATGTAACCCCAAGCGAAGAGCCACTATATACACAAACTTAGTGCCATAAAATTATAGATTTCGAGTCTGCTTCATGTCAATGTTGCGTTTAAATCGAAACAAAATGAAGCGTGGCTAAAATTAAATTTTTAGAACAAAAAGAATCGAAAAAAACATGTTGAAAACTCCTGTGGAAAATGGTAATATATTATCGAATCGCCTGATCGACGGATCAGAGAGCAATTACATTAATATTTTGAGATCTCATTTTGGAAATGTTTCAATAAATTTTTAA
>Ga0123355_10006688_pt1 | contig 17145 bp, 9 predicted proteins | sample TergutEmb28metaG_3_FD_89872 | JGI IMG/M metagenome (GOLD analysis project Ga0123355, IMG submission 89872) | Embiratermes neotenicus P1 segment gut microbial communities from Petit-Saut dam, French Guiana - Emb289 P1 | ecosystem: Host-associated > Arthropoda: Insects > Digestive system > Gut ...
AAGCATCATATCTTTGGTCTTTGAATGGTTTTATCCACCTTAGGATGGAGTAAAGTTTTAATTATATTGATTGTTTTTCTTTGGACCAGTGTTGGCTTCCACATTATACAGTATACGGTTCAAGGGGATGGTTCCTCAAACTTAGCATGGGTTACTCACCTTATCAGGACCCACCGCTAGTAGGCAAGGGTGGGGCAGGAGTGGAGATGTTTGTAATTTTTCAACATCATTTTCATCTTCATGTTGAAAATCTTATTAGATATCATTTACTTTCACATCGCACTCCCATAGGCGTCCCTCTACAAAATTCTTATTTTTCTTTAATCTAACAAAGAAGTGGTAAACGGACTATCAGCATTGTTATGGTGCCTGTTCTTCTGACAGATTGTGTGCCAGAATGCACCTTGTCTTCTGCCACTGGATGGAATTTTATGAATTGGTTTATGAAGACCTGTTGTGAAAATCCAACAATTATTAAAATTTGACAAATTTGTAGGCACTTTATATTTAGTTCATGATAAAGTGACATTTATTTTAAAATAAGAACATTTATAGACAATTTTGTAGATCTGTTCAAAACACAAATTCTAAGTTCAAAAACGTTATTCTGCAACTGGTACAGATGATGAGATAATGAAGGCATATTTGTAGTGCCTAACAGGAGAGGCTATGTTATACACGTAGTGCGTTGCTGGAAAATTAATTCGACAGACACACACGGAGAAAACGTACATTTAAATCCTTTTTGCCCAAGAATAAATGATATTAGGTCTTAATTAAATATATTATACTCATAGTTTATTTAGGTAAAGGTAAAGTGATCCCGTTACAGGCCCGGTGTGGTACAGAAGGTGGGTAGATGTATAGCTCTACTCTTCCATTACCGCGGACTAGAAGGTGTTAAGTGGTCAGCAGCACGCCCCGGCCACACTTTACCCCGGGAAACATAATTTATACATTCTTATATTATAACACAGTGTAATGTATATATTATATTATAACGTTTGTAGTAGTTTGGTGCGGTGATGAATATTGTGATATGCATCAGTATACATGTTTAGTTGTTTGACTTAATGTGAACAGCACTGTCACTCTTGTGCTGCAATTTAACTTCTATTTTCATTAAAAAGTCGACGCAAGAATTGGGTTATGGTTTTAATTTCTTACGAGGTTATCTCCATTGTGGCTTGCAAATCCTCACAAATTTGTTTACTTAGAATATAAAGTCGCCCAATTTATATTTTTGTCTTAAAGTTTCTTTAAATTTGCCCTAACGCTAATTTTTCTATTGCTTTCTTTACTTCTTTTTTCCAACCCTACACATTATATTATGTTATGCCTTTTCAAAATATTTCTTACAGTACATTCACCAACTAATGTAACAAACATAACCAACACTTCACTCTCACTCACAACACTCAGCGTTTCCGCTGTTCTACAAACTGCAATTCAGCTGCATGTTTTGTTAAAAGTCTGTGCACTTTAAATATTTTCGTATTTCGCATGACACAAAACACTCTGTCAAAAAATTTCAGTGAATATGTTCGAAAAATTAGCTGACCCGTTTTAGCTAACTGAACATTAGTGGATGATTTCAATCCAGTGAAGTCAAATTCTCTCTTTGTTTAAGTGTTAGCGTCTAATTATTTCAACATATCTTCACTCGATTACGTTAATGTGTCAGTACAGATGCTTTGACAGAATTCTCTGTTGCTACGTCGAACCTGCTGAAGGTGTGGTATGAGATGTATATCTGAAGTAGTTTCGTTATTTTCGTAAGGCTATGAGTTGTTTCTAATTTCCGCGACTACTCATTGGTAGCCCTATCAGTCTTCTATAAAATTACGTTCTAATGAATGTCACAAGGACGCAAGTGTGACAACATTCTGTTGTTCACATTGCGATAATTTGTGTGGACTTAGGTTAGTGTTTATCACGGAATATGAGTTTCATATTATAGATACGGAGATGAATCCTTCAATGTATCAGCCATTCTTACACATCGGTCTGTGAAATGGTGTCTAAATCTTGTACGCCAACATTTCTGAAAATATATTACGCGCTGTGCTATTGGTATTTCAGAATCGTCTCAAATTACGAATCCCCAATCAGTTAGTGAAAAAAGAAAAATAAACAAAACATAAGTTACATATTTTTAACATTACTCACACCTACCGGTAACTCATCCCTGCGGTTAACCAGTTTTTATAATTTAAGCTTTTTTATTTAAATAAAAAGCACCGCTTTGTTGGTACACTGGAACATATCCGACCCCATTTATAACGATATCGTCTATTAATTCCTCAATATTAAACATAATATTAAACTCCCCATTTGGAACAACACTCGGTTATAACGTCACAAAATATTCAGTTTTATCGTGAATGTTTAAATATATTCTGACTAACAGCGTGAATTTCGTTTTAATTCCTGTAAATAATGAAAACAAGTGACGTGTAAATTGCCTTCGCCTCTTCTCCCCTTGCACAGAGAACACAGTGACTCATTGTTACGATACATCGGCTGCTATAACACATCTCTTATTGGCTAAAGACAGGCAGAATTATGACTGTCGTTTTTAAGTGAGTTAGTACCATATCTGCTTAAATATGCTGCTTCGTTTTTTATTTGATATCCAAACTTTCCTTCCTATTTGTTCACTGTTAGTGATACAGACATTAAGAAAACCACACGGAGAATTATTTTGGAAGAAATGTGAGTTGGCATCAGAAAAGCTACGTGTACATTCTATTCTGAATACGTACACTGTTGCAGGCACTTCACACATCATGTAGACATTTGGATACATTGTATGCACACTTTATTCATCAGTGAACGATGTGTTCTTTACTTGTCATATAAGTGTTTTGACGGATATGTAGTGACGTAATAAGTAATGTTACCAGACAAAACACCAATGGAGTTCGGAATGGTCGACCTTCAGCACTGTATTTGAAGCTAATTCAAAACATTTCTTTCAGCCAATGGATCGCGTGTGCGGCTCTTTAGAAACAAGAGATAGTACGGTAACATCATGTCAACTGCCTGCAAGATAGCAATAATTTTCGCACGAGGTCTGTAGATTTGCAGGTTCTTTTGAGAACGTTCGCAAAATTGGGAAAAGCTACTGTTAGGGTCTTTCGAAAGTATCAACTGCAAATTCATAGTTCATTAAAATCCTACAAAAATAAGTGATTAGTTACGCGTAGACATTTGTAAATTTATGATAACACTTTGCTGAATGTTTCTAAGATGAGGGAATTTTCATACAAAATTGTAGTGAAAATTGAAACCTTCGTTTTTGATACAGAGTATACATCTTTTGGTTTAATTTAATTTCTGTGGAGTGTTGTGTATGCTGCCATACACTGTTACATTAGTCTGCACATTGTAAGTGTATCCGAGACAGCTGTGTATTTACGTTTTCCTTCTTACGGTAGAGGAACTTAATTTCCTGAATATTTCGGTATCTAATATCATTGGATGTTGTGTTCCTGTCCCGTAGTGTCTTGCCGTTTGATTCAAACTGGATGTAGTTCGGCTTCTGTTGTTTGATCTGACACAATTTGTTGCACCATAGAGCAGCGTTGGTTTTAAGTAATTTTAGCCTAGTGTTCTTGTAATTTTTTATTTTATTGTCGAGGAAAATACCTTCAGACAGAAGCGCGCGGGTTCACACACACACACACACACACACATTCACCACCCACCCACCCCCCACACATGCACAAACAAGCACACACAGATTAGACCACGTCTGAAAGATTGATCGGTCTGTAGTAGTAATCAATACCTGGCCACATGCAACAATGAGAGACAGAGAGGCAGCTTTGCCCCCAGATGGATATGAACACGCAATTCTTGCAAATGACTAAACAATTTTTTCTTCATATTATGACATCAAGGCTAGACGTCCATCTACTTCGTCTTGCAACCCCGAGCTAGGAAGCGCAATTATCACCCTTTCCTAAAAACATTAAGTTAGTTCGTATTTAATAGACCCAATCACTTTCATAAAAAAGGTAAATCAGTCCCGTTACAGGCCTGGAGAGGCCCAGAGTGTTCCAGAAAGTTAAGGCTCCCAGAATTCTTGACAACGGCACAGGATGGTGGTAGGTTGTCAGCCTTACGCACCGGCCACCTTTACCCCCAGGAAATAATCCTGGTACTCATTTCTGTTAGACGCTGAGTCGACCCCAGTGCCATTGTGCGATCGGAAGGATTTTATATCAATGAAAAGTCCACTAACACCAGCTGGGATCGAACCAGCGACCTACCTATTTGCAGCACAGCACCTTAACCACTGCGCTACCGCGGTCCCCCAATCACTTTCATATTGCACCTAAATTCGTGAGATGGTGGCAGCATACCGTCATAGGCGAATTACCTCTCTTCTTCACTCTACATCACAACAGCCTTATAAAGTCTACAGAAAAGACTTGTTTGTTAACAATTGTAACATAGTATGAAGCTCTGAGGATGTTGGGTGATGTATGGTTTGAAATTTATCATACGCCTTACTGGACATACAGATATGTAACAGGTGTTGCAAAATATCGTAAAAACAGTCTACATTAAATGTAGCATGATCACAGCTGTGAGCAACATTGTGTGACCACAGTACATTAAATGGTGTAACTATTTGAGAAGTGTCCAGCATGCCAAACATCAGGACGTGCCTCATTCTGTCATTCGCACATTTCCTGTCCCATTAGTACTGAAAGGAACATCAGATCTGGGAAATGCCATGTCTTACTCTAAACCCATAGCTAAATTTCGCGTCGTGTTTTGCGAAAGATTTTGTGTGTAATCATTTTTTATATGTGATGAACAATAAAATTTGTCGCGGAAACAAGCAGCTGTTTGTTTTTTACGATAGGTTTAATACAATTTAGATTCTTTTGCACAAATACAGAAATCACCTATCGGCTTTGTTATGATATCATTCCGTCTGTCTTTCAATGGAACTCCCATTGGAATAATTTCCATGATATTTTAATTAGTTGTCGAAAATCTGTTGAGAAAATTCAATTCCCTTTAATTCTGACAACAATAATAACATTGAACATGAAGGCCTGTATACAGTTATGAAAATATCAACCTTAGTGGAATAAAAGTTATGTAGACAGATTTTCACAGAAGTTCCAGAGACATGTTTTACTTCAATACGATTGATTATAAAATCTGGAAAAAAATGTGATAGAGCCTGATAGGGCAGAGACAAGAATATAGTAGCGCGAATGCGCAGTACATGCTGGATAACTGAAGATAAAAACATTCTCAAAACATGTAATATTTAATACTTTTCAAAGACAGCTCTAACAATTCGAACGCTCCTCTTGGTTAGGTAATTGCTTATTGGCTGTCGTTTTTGTCACGTGGTCTTATGTTTTCGTGTTGTGGATCCATGTGCTTAATATTACGTCAATTTAACAGGTGCTGAACATTTGTAATTATGTAACATGCTGATCAATATTGTGGCTCAGGCATGGCATGACGTGTTTGGCATTGAAATTAACCCAAATTATATTAGGATCCAGTTCGTACCGCGCAGTATTTACATTCTGTCTCGGTTGTAAAAACGAAAAGCTTAATGCTGTATAAGGATATATTTGCTGCTTGTTCTGAGATCCATACAACCATCACAAATACACGGTGATTCTGTGTGTATATTTTTTGGTGTTTTAGCCTGTTAGTATATAAATTAACCTGAGGGCTAATTACTATCGGGAAATTACTGAAATCTTCCAGAAATACTATCTTGAAATTGTGAAGGCCACATTGTTTCTGTGCTTCATTAAACAAAGTAGAGTGGAAACATAATATGGAGTAGAGTTATATCTCCTCGTATTTTTTACGACAACACTAGTTGTAGGTATGCTGTTAATATCAACGTACAGCAGCTATTTCCCCATATGAAGAACCACCGGTACGCACGGAACGCGCGGCGCGATTTGAGAATCAGAATAGACGGACTGGACAAAGGAACGATATTTTACGCTTTTAGGGGTTCCGGAACTCGTTCGTCCAGACTTTAAGGTAGTCACTATACACACTGTTTTAACGCGAATGCAGCGTAAAGAACGTTACACATTTTAGTTTCCTCAGTTAATCCCAATGTGTTTGAAGTACCTTTCGCAGCTCTATCGAGAAAAGTCAATAATAATTAAACTTAATTATACCAATTAGCCAGCTTATTGCACTTAATTTTATTATACATACGTTAAAACAATATAAAATGTTATAAAATTACTAACTCCAACAGGTTTCGGTCATATATCGACCATCGTCAGGGAGTATTATAAGTGCATGGTAAAGTTACTGAGGTTGGCTATCGTAGCTTATTTTAAGTATGATAATTAAGTATGATAATTAAACTTATTTACTTACTTATTTACTTACTCCAAGGTGCAGAGTCCTTCGTGAGAAGTAACTGGTTTGCAGCTAGTCAAGGAATTCCCCCCATTTCAAGGAACCGGAAAGTTCATTACCGCACTCACAAGCGTTCACCACCTGTCCCTATACTGGGAAAGCCCAATCCAATACATATACCCACATCCCACCTCCTGGAGATCCATCCTAATATTATCTATCCATCTACGCCTAGGTCTCCCCAGTGGTCTCTTTACCTCCGGTTTCCCCACCAAGACCCTGTACACCCCCTCTCCTCTCCCGTATGCTCCACATGCCCAGCCCATCTCATTCTTCTAGATTTTATCACCCGCACATTAATGGGTGAGAATTACAGATCATTTAGCTCCTCGTTACAAGAACTATTAAAAGCTGACAAAAATTAAACATACTGTATATTTAAAGTAAGAACTTTTATAGACATTCTTACAGGTCTGTTGAAAAACGTATCTTACGTTCAGTAACTTTTTCTGGAACTGATAAGCATGTTGAGATGATTTGGAAATTTTTGTTTCACCGGACAAGAAAGACTCTATTGTACAGATAATGCGTCACATGATTTCACCGTGCTGGATAATTAAGTCTACAGACACACACACACACACACACACACACTGAGGAAACGTATTGTTTAATCCTATTTTTACTTTAGAATAATTAATAGAACAGTTGTAATTGTTACGTTATACGTATTTTCCCTGTCTTTCTGAATTTAGCATTTTATTTTTCATGTTGCAGCTTTGTGCTTAATATTGCGTCATTGGAACAGGTGCTTGACGTTTGTAATTTTGTGTTGTGTAGAAGAATATTGTGAAACGCATCAGTCAGCTTGTTTAGTTTTATGACGTACTCTGAACACTATCTTCTGTTTCATTAAATTTCGACGCAAGAAGTTTATTATATTTTGCATTTTAAAACGGTTTAATCTACATTTTGGCAAGAAAACCTTCAGACGTTTCTTTTTATCTCAAATAGGAAGATATTTAATGCATAGTTTTCTCCGAAATATTCATTTAAATATAGGATAATCCTGTTTATTCTATTTTTTTTACTTTCATTTTCCTACCTTCCATTTTTATACTATTTTATTACTTTCCGAAACCTTTCTTTGCAGGATCTTCACCGTCTAATGTAACAAACATAAAGAACACTTAACTGTCACTTACAACACTCATCCCTCCTGCTGTGCTACAAACTATCATTCAGCTATATAATTGCAGTAAGTCTGCGAACATTCATAGTTTCCCTCTTTCACAATACAAAAAAGTCGATTCTACTGAATTTCTATAAATATTATTGATATAACAGCTGAAACGCTTTATCTCAGAAATCACTAGTTTATGATATTAGATAGGTGAAGCGAAATTCTTTCTTGGTGTAAGTGTTTAATTATTTCGACATATTTAGACTCGATTACGTTAGTGTGTCAACACAGATGCAGTGACAGAATGCCATAGCATGGCTCTATCGAAATTGCTGACTGTGCGGTCTGAGATGTATTTCTGCAGCGGTTTCATTCTTAATATTGCGGGTACGAACCCGTCAATCGCATAGACGTTCATCTTTTGTGTTTGTTGTGTGTTTTTAGGTATCGGCCCGTCTGAAGAACTGGTCAATCTTTCGGAGGAATCGTACCGAGTGTGTCTGTATCTATGTGTGATCTAGGAACTTCAACAAAGAGTCATCCTAGCCCTCAGTTTGACTAAAGCACCACAGAAACGAAGTAATATTGTGTTTACTGACAGACACTCAAATTGCAGTCGGCGTCTTCTTCCAGCTCCACGACACTGCGGGTTTTTGTCATGTAGACACTTTCATAGGACACGTTTCAGAATATGCTGTGTCGTCGACAGCAAACATATCTTCACGGAATAATCTGACACTTTCGATAGTAATTTATAGAGTTGTTACTTTATGAACATTATAAGGCATATAAGCGGCAGTCTGTTAGACGTCGTAAGTCTCGCTGGCTGCACAATGTCAATGTGAATACAGACTGTGACTGAGGAGAATCACAGGCAGATCCACCCCTTGTGATTGTCGCACAGGGTGATTTCAGTGGAGTGACGCCAAGGTCCTGCAATTTTAGGTCCTTAAAGACTTAATTCGACTGCACTGAAACCGATTCTGCTGTTGTGTCCGGTCTTAATTGTTGGCAGACTTCTATATATCAAAGTATAACAGACATTGCTTTCAGGGTTTTGAGGTAAACATGTCTTCTGTCTTCCACTGAGTTATGTGTGTACTATGCACTGTGCTGTGTGCAACTCAACCAAACACATAGTAAACACACCATACCTATGGCATGCTGCCACATTACCGCTTAACATATAGCGACGTAGTTTTACCGAATTTTAACATAAATATAACTTTAGCTAGGCCATAATGAAGGCTCCCTGATGATGGTAGTAGACCGAAACATGTATGAGGAAATCAGAGCGATTTTAATGTGAAATTTAAAACTTGTCAAGTTTAATTAAGAATGCATGTGTTGCTATATGAACTTCATAGATATGACAATGCACGGCACAACAATACAAATAAATATTACTGTATATTTTCACTGGTTTTTCTTTGACATATTCACTTCTTAATAATAATATAGGGTTTAGGATTATGTACCTATGGCTAAGAGAAGCGGCTGAGTTCCGCAATTACTCATTGGTAGCCCTATCAGTACTCTGTAGATGTATGCTCTAATAGAAGTCACAAGGACACAAGTGTGACAACAGTCCTTTCATTTGATCCTCTTGTTTCAGTTCTGAAAATTTGTATTGAACATGTTTCTTGTTTATCACTGAATGTGTGTTTGACAATACACATATGGTGGGGACTCCAATTGAATATTGGCTTTTATTAGATAAACAAAAAAAAAGCACAAGCCACATCTGTTTCTTAATACTCAGCGTTGGTGTAAAAATTATATAATTCGTACCTACAGTCGCCCAATTTTTCCAATTTCACCTTTCGGATTTTAATAAATTACCGTTTGTTGGTAAATTGTAACAAACATAACCCTGTTTCAACTACATCGGTTTATGCGAAACATCGTTAAACCGACAAATATTTTTGGTGCATATTAATTCCTAACGCTTCATCATGAAACTGTAGAATAAGTTGAGACTGCTTTAGATTAAACGGCATAAAAAATGCAGGCCTTTTCGTAAATTTAAAATATAATCTGATAATAAGCAGCACGTTGTTTAATTCCTGCAATTCATGAGAAATAGTGAATTGTAAATTACCTTTACACTTTTTTCCCTTTTCACAGTCAAAACAGTGGAAGCACAGTCATCATACTTCTGCAGTTCTCCATTGCGTCTTATTCGTTAAGAATAGATAGATGACTGATCTTCGTTTTAAATCATTCTTCGCTTTTGATTTTTCCAAATTTCCAAGCTCGTACACACATAATATTTAATATTAGGATAAGACCAATTTTGTTTAAATCAACTGCTTCATTTTTCACTTACTATGTTAAAGTTCCTTGTTATTTTTTCTAGATTAGTTTTGCATAAATTAAAAAATCTACACGAAGAATTATTTGGGAAGAAATGTAAAGCAGCATCACACAAGCTGCATTTTTTTTACGTATTCTTTTACTGTTACAGGCACTTCAAACATCAAGTGACTAGCTCTATTCGTTTACTGTGAGTCCTGTAGCTTTTAATAAATTGCAAGTGCTAGGAAATGAATGTTAGTGGTATAAAATAAATGAGGGACCAGAAAATCGCCGAATAAATATCAGAAGGGTTGAACTTATTTCGAAAATTGAATTCCTGGCTATCAGAACGCAAAGCAGGCTGTGTCTGCCATTGGACTGTGTGCATTTGTTTTGACCTGGCACAATTTCTGCCTATAAGAAAGGAATATTTTCAATCCCTTTTTAGATTTTCATCTTACATTTAAATTGTCATCAAAATTTTGATAAGCGACTGACAGCTTCATATATTGTATACTTCTCTCTGTCTGCCCGTCACCATTCAACGGCGCCTTTCGCAAGGATCGGATTTTCTTGAAATTTGATATTTGTGAATTTTGGGAAATCTTTCTAAGAAATTCAAGCCCTAATAAAATATGACACTAGCGACTGTTAAATTAAATGAAGACGTATTGGCATTTATGATTAAGTATCGTTGAATCGTTCTTAAAAATTTAAATTTCCAGGCAAATTCTCAGAGAAATTAAAATAAATTTATTTAACGTTTTGTATTACAATACAGTACTGCGCATAAAAATGCGCCGAGCTTTGCGGTATTATGTAGGTATGAATACGGACAAACGCTAATAGTATTCACTACTTATTGTTTCATATTTGATTAATTCCGGTTGATCTCGTAAAATGATTCACGGAAACACTGACAGAAATTGAGAAAGTGCGCAACGATATTTACTTTATTAAGATCAGTTGTATTTTGTATTTTGACACACTTAAAAACAATTTTTTTAATGTCCAGCAAATGATATAGAATTATTCTATGCGTGAGTAATAACGATTAACTGAATCAGCAAGACTGAAGTTTACCGGAAACTAACTGAGCCTTTTCAAAATTTGTTTCAAGAGTAAATTCAGACAGATAGCCAGGGTGTCAGGAATTCTGAGTAAGAAAACCTCACTTTAATGAATTTGTCATGCGCTCTGTAATTCATTTCTTTCAATCATTCGTGGAAAGTACAACAGTCTGTCTGCTACAGGAGACTAGCCATGGGGCCCACCAAAACTCCTATGGAGTTAATATGGATTCATTTTCGTGCGGGAAAATATACAGTGATTGGCTTTGGTCATTCGGTCCCATTTAGCACCGAGGATAAGGAAAGAGTATAGCTATAATTCTACTTAATTTCTGGTTAATTATAGCCTGTTCTTGTTTGAAACTTACTTTTTGCCAGACAGAAGAGTGAGACGCAGTTTGTTGCAATACATCATTTATAGGACCGCTGTGCTGGTAATCGCTGTGCTGACTGCAGATAGTTCAGACAGGACGGTACTTCGGTAGTGACTGTCTGTGTTGATTGGAGAAGTTCTTATTATTCGAAAAGCTGAGGACACTAATATCTAACCTCATTGCCTTTGATAATGACAGCCTCTATGTTAATATATGTGGATAGTGTTTCATGACGTATTTATTTATCTGTACATTTTTATTTCTTATTCTGGGCTCTCCTAGTATCAGAATGTAAGTGTAGATGATCATTGTTGGGATGAACGCAATCAATGAAACTCACACACACACACACACATACACACACACATTCACACACACTTGCACAAACACACACGCTCACTCGGCTGTACTCCTCCGCAATACTGATTGTCCCGTCGCACAGATATCAACCTTAAACCCACAACACTCAAAAGAGATGACATCCTTTCCAGCCTAGAAGACTCGAAACTTTAGTCCTTGGATTTGAGAGCCAGGTTGTACGTATTTTTTTAAAAGTTGGTAATTAAAGTTAAATTTCATTCTTCTTCCCCCTGCCAACCCATTGCCGGTAAGGCATACGAGTATGTGAACTTTTAAAAAAAGGGTTATTTAGGTCGTTTTACTCGACGGGAATTAAAAAAAAAACATAATTTGTAAGATAGTGACAGCATCCTCCTAATGGGCGGACTAACCTTGTACCTCAATCCACAACACAACAGCATTTTCAGACCTACAGACAAGACATGTTTGGTTTTTAAGATATCAGTCTAAAAATATTTCGCCAAGTTGACTCTTTGGTTTTTCTTTTGACCTGAAATATATCAGATGCCTTAGTAGACATACAGATACGTAATAAATGCTGCAAAATATCGTAACAACAGTCTACATTAAAGGTAACATGATCACAGCTGTGAGCAACAATTTGTGACCACAGTGGGTTAAATGGTATAACTATTTGGGAAGTGTCCAGCATGATTAATATCAGAATGTACCTCACACTTACGTCATTGGCACATTTCCTCTTTAGTTAGTATTAAAAGTAACGTTAGTCTGTGTGATTGGGATGTCTTAATTAGACATCAGTGTTCAATTTTCACATCAAGGTTTGCGAAAGTAGATGCAGTTGGTCTTCCTTTTCTGCTACGTATTGGAAATTAAAAATCGTCGTTGAGACAAGCTATTGTTTGGTTTATACCGTACTACATTTTACGATATTTTGCAGAACTTTTTGTTTATCTGTACGTCCACTAAGACATCTGCTAAATTTCAGCCATACATCACCCGAAGTCGTCAACTTGCCGAAATATTTTTCGACTGATAACTTAAAAACAAAACATTTCTTGTCTGTAGTCTGATAATGCAGCACTATTCTTCGTTAATGGGCACATGTTTTATTTAGATGCCGGACTGCTGACTAGAAGTCAGTATTCGGAGGTTCCTGCGAACGGCCATATCGACACATGTTTTTCTTGGTTTCCCTGTGCCTAAAAGCAAACGCTGATTTGGTTCCCAAGATTCCAATTTGCCATTACATGCTTCTCATGTAGCCCTCCCAACTTCAATTCATTAATAATCAATTTCATGTTTTGTTTACATGTAAAATAACCACTGCCACCGGCTAACAAACCAATTTCTGTAAATAAATATTATTATTAATTTCCGAAAGTACATTGATTTTTAATGTTTTCCAGACCTTGGCCTTTGTTTTTCTGGTACGAGCGACATTAGATGATGGTGAGTATAGAGCGCGTGCGGAATAATACTGACAGGGTAGAACTGATATACTGAGACAAGATCCTATTACCGTGCCACATTTTGTCCACCACATAGCCTAGACGGAATGTCTACGAACCGAAACCAGGCATCCGTGTTCAAATGTCGGCGACTAACGACTTGAACCATGTAACGGCCTGTTTAGATGTGAGAGTACGCGGATTTCTATAAGGAGTCAGGCGGTACTGGGCAGTAAACACTCGCTATCTGTGTTGAAATAACAAACCTACAATTGCTGTATAGGAAAATAATATATCTTTGTTCTGAGGATCATATGAAACAGCCAAATACGCTTGTTAGAATTTTATAGATTCAGGATAAAAAAAATTGTGTTCCTTAAAGTTACCACGCGGTGCCATTATTCTATTCCGGGAGGGGATTTATCAAATTCTTGTTGGGATTAGCGGTAGTCCAATTGTAGTTCTTGTTCAATTTAGTGGTAGGTTGTAGATTTCTGTTGTTGGGTCAAAAATTGAGAATAAGTTGCTTATCACTTTCAGATTGTTTTATTGATGTTGATAGATTTCTTTGTCTTTCTTTGTTTATTTGGTGATTTAATAAAGTAGTTTATGATGTTGAATATTAGGAATGTTGCTAGAAATGTAATGTATAGTATTGTTCATTCTATGGGTATTATTTGTGGGATAAAAGGATATCTTTATGATTATTTCAGTTTGATATACTTATGTTATAAAAGTAACTAATCCTTTATCATCAGGGATACTTGCTAGGGTACCATAAACTGGTTTAAAAGACCATTACTTGCTTTCAGTCATCTGATGATTCTCTTATCTTTGATACTCAATTAATGAATTGATTTGTTGATACAATTACGACTGGGATGAATCTATGTTTTGCTCCACAAATTTCTGAGCATTGTCCATATAGGAGGCCAGGACGATTAATTGAAAATCTTACTCGGTTTAATCGTCCTGGTGTAGAATCTATTTTCACTCCAAGCCCCGGTACTGTTCATGAGTGTAGCACGTCTGTTGTTTTTACGATTATTCGAATCGATGAGGTTATGGGTAGTACAATTAGATTGTCTTAATCTAGTAGTCGGAATGTATTATTTTGATAATCTTCTTGTTGTACTATGTATGTATGAATCGAATTCGAGTTTTGTAAAATCTGAATATTCATAGCTTCAATATTATTGATGTCCTACTGTTTGTAATGTTATTGCTGGGTTGTGGATTTCGTCCATGAGGTACAGTAGGCGTAGGGATGGAATTGCAATGAATACAAGGATAATTGCAAGTGCGATTGTTCAAATGGTTTCAATTATTTGTCCTTCTAAGACGAATCGTCTAGTTTGCTTATTCTGAACAATTCTGATTATTGTGTAGAATACTGCTGTAATGATCATGAGTATAATTATTAATGCATGATCATGGAAGAAGATTAGTTGTTCTATGACGGGTGATGCTTTGTCTTGTAATGTTAGGTTTAATCATGTTGTCATTTTCTAATGAAAATTTTGAAAACTTTATTTGTGGGGCTTAAATCCAATGCACTTATCTGCCACGTTAGATTTAATTAGTTAATGAGATAGTTGATAGTTCTGAGTATCTGTGCTCTGCTGGTGGGAAGTTTTTTAATCATTCTACTGAGTTTCTTGTGTGTGTAGGGAATAGGATTAGCCGGTTTGATGTAATTCTTTCCCATATAATAAATAGGAATATTATTACTCTTACAAATGAAATTGTAGACCCTATTGATGAAATGATATTTCATGTGATGTAGGCATCTGGATAGTCTGAATACCGTCGGGGTATTCCAGCTAGTCCTAGGAAGTGTTGTGGGAAGAATGTTAAGTTCACTCCTAAAAATATAACGGCGAATTGAGCCTTAAGTCATTTTGAGTTTATAGTGAGTCCAGTGAAAAATGGGAATGTCGCAACTGACGGAGAATATTCCAAAATTACAGCCTGGAAATGGTGCAGGTTAGATTGGTTCAGTGCTACAATAAAATAAATACAGTAGTTAATTGATATGAAGTCCAGGTTTACCTCCACGCATTTTCCAACGGCACTAGATTGAGTTGTGCCATTAACTTCAACTTTTGACGGATATTTTCCCCGTTAAAGGACCACCGGTACGTACTGAATTCGAGGGATGGCGTGACAACTCAGAAAGGATGAATCGAACAAGAGAACTTTCTCCCCACAATTATGGGGATCGAGGCAAGTTCGTCCACACTGTAGGCTAGTCACAATATACACAGAGCTTCGTCGAAATCACACAAATCTACCATATATTTTTAGTCTTTATTCAAATGCTCAATGTGAAGAAAAGCAAACAGGTGGGTCATATTTAACCAACTACATTGAATTTCTAGCTCTGGCACAACAGATAGCATACAAGGAATATATTCAGTTGTCCAGAATGACTAAAATCGCAGACGTTTGTGTTCCATTTTCTACGTCATTGTCTCTAAGAAGAACTTCCCTTCCTACCATTTACAGTGACGTGTCTTCCGTCTCTTCAATTGGCTGAATTGTATGTTGTTTTCAAGCATTTCCTGTCGCACAACTTTCATTGTCGCTTCGTCAGGATGTGTGCTATTCAACACCACATAAACTTCCGCTGCAAGCAGAAAATCGACATTTGTAAGCCTTAAAATTTATGTATGTGTGATTGACTGAACTGTGACTAATGACACGTTCTCACGTTTCTACCGTCTCCGCATCTCCTCCTAACTTTCCCCGCTCCAGTACATTTCCCTATATTCCCTTCCTCCCTTATAGACATTCAGTACAATTATGCACTTTGGCAGTACATAGCTTTCGGTTGCTCTAAGAACTGGTTGACATAGGCCGTAGCGGAACGCACTAGAATACGTCGGGAAGCATAATTTTCAGACGTAGCTGAACACAAAATATATTTCATGATGTTGTTAGATATTCTTTGATTATAGTCTCTTTTTGTAAGAAGATTTCAACTCAATGTCAAAGATATACTTTTTTCTTTATGTAAAATCTCAATTGTTCTTAACGGATTTTTACCAAATTTTCTCCGCAGCTTTTCAAAACTTTTCAAATATGAATTTGTTTTAAATCCGTCCAATGAGAGCGGAGTTATTCGATTCGGATGAACGGATCAACGGAGAGCCATCAAGAATCTAATACTCACCCTTCGGAATTCTGCGGTGTCCCTAATATAGCTCATTTGTTGCATAATTTAAACTATCACAAAGCACGTACTTACTTGTGTCTGTATCGTAGGGGCAGATCTTGACAATGCCGTAAGTAGCGAAGTCAGTTGCTATGTCGTGGTATCGCCCATTCAACGTTGCTGCAATTGTGACATATATGAATATTATTGGGTATAGGAGTTCTTTAGAATTTCAGAATTGAAATTTCTTTGTGTGAGGCAGTGAGAGACTGCAAATTATTCATCTACACTTTACAAATTCAGCAGTACCATACCGTGAACAATATTATAGTCAGATAATATTGGTTGTAGGGCTAAAATTAAATTTTAGAAAATAGTGATGTAAGCTGTTGATGAACTGGGAAAAATGGTAACTTTGAGTGAGTTTCATGTCGAAATTTGAACTTGAAACATCTAGAACAACAGTTTAACAATCTTATATAAATTGTTTCGTGTTTTATAGCACGTGGGAGAAGAAACAAGACACATTTATAACTCAGTGAAACATTACTAAAGAAAGAAGACCAAACGGTTGTAATTTTATGAATTATATTGAAATTAACAAAGAGTAAATAATGACTATGGGCACAGATTGTTTAATATTCTGTGCAACATCCATCGCATTCACAAAATACTCCTTTTTTTTCTCCGCCTTATTTATTCTCTCTTTATTTTTCTTGTCACACCAATCAGCCTAAAGAATCAAGCAATTACAAAATACGTTTTAACGTTCTATCAGCCGTCTTCTGCCTGTTATACACACTGCACATATCCAATTTCGTAATTTGCTCAACACAATTTCATAGAGTAACGAGCGCTTTGGAGCTAAGCAAAGACTCCAACCCATCACATAGACAAATTTCAGTTCAGATTTTGACCA
>Ga0123355_10006689_pt1 | contig 17143 bp, 12 predicted proteins | sample TergutEmb28metaG_3_FD_89872 | JGI IMG/M metagenome (GOLD analysis project Ga0123355, IMG submission 89872) | Embiratermes neotenicus P1 segment gut microbial communities from Petit-Saut dam, French Guiana - Emb289 P1 | ecosystem: Host-associated > Arthropoda: Insects > Digestive system > Gut ...
CATTGGCCATGCGCGGGGTGATATTTAGTAGCTCTGCCAAATCGTCACGCACTTGGTCAAGCAGCGCGTCTGTAAAACAGTCGAATTGCGAAATTATTGGGCGCGTGCCGCCGTCTGCCATGCGCACAATTGTGTCATATACATTGGAATTTAGGGCGTCGTAATATTCTTCTTCCGTTATCATGCCAAGGCGGTGATGCATGTTGTACAGTACAAGCTGGGCGCGTTCCCAGTTATATTCCGGCCGTACGTCTGGCGAAAAACGCCACGGGTTTTGCGTAATTGAAGCAATAACGGCGGACTGAGCAAGGGACAACTCCCAAACATCTATGCCAAAATAAAACTGTGCTGCCGCTTGTACACCGTAGTTAGAACGGCCTAGGTTTATGTTGTTCAAATATGATTCCAGTATGAAATTCTTGGCTTCCCGCTGGCAACCCCAAAGTTCGTACAGATAGCGTTCCAGACTTATTGCAAGGTACTGCTCCTGCAATTTGTATATGAAGTTTGAATCGAAACGTCTCAACACGTTTTTGATTAACTGTTGTGTAATGGTACTCGCGCCCTCTGTACGTTCGCCGCCTGTTTCTATCAAAGTGCGGGCTGCGCGGCCTATACTTCGCACGTCTACGCCGTTATGCTCGAAGAAACGCTCGTCTTCGATTGCAATAAACGCATATTGCAGGTGCATTGGTATATCGCTTATCGGGACAAATTGATGGTTGTGCCCACCGTGCAAAATCTGCAATTCTTCATTGGTGTAGTAGCACACAATAACCGAACTGTGGTAGCCGCTACCGGCAACTAATAATTCAAGATCAAGGTCGGGTGCCTCGTTCAAAATACCAAGATACAAGCCTATTGCGCCGCTAAACAGCGCGAAACACGCGACAAGCACTACGCCCAAAGTTATGCGTAGCGCCAAAAGCCCAACCTTATTACGCACACGCGCGGTGTGCGGGTTTTGTTTGCGAATGTTGCGTTTATTACCCAAGCGGGAATAGTCCATAAATATACCTCCGTGGTGCATTTGTAAGTGTTGACATAATTTATCGAACTTATTATACCCTAAAAAGGCTCATTCGGAAAGAGGCTATTTTGTTGAGAACTAAAATTCAATCGGTCGGTTTTACCGACCAATTGAATTTAATTTTTTTGCCACGAAAATGAAATATTGTGATATACTTATGGGCAATACTGAAAGTATATGGAGGCGAAAACAATGCATTTGGCCATAACAAAAGCTCAACTAAAAGACGGAATAACCGCGCATTTGCGCACTTCTTACCGCAAAACAGTAGCCACTGCCAGCAACATGCAAATCTATAATGCGTTGGCCATGACAATAAAAGAATATGCGTCTGACAACTGGCTTTTTACCCATGAAACGCTGGAACAAAATGAATCCAAAACGGTGTACTACTTGTCAATGGAGTTCTTGATGGGGCGTTTTATGGGCAACGCAATGCTAAACCTATCCCTCACCGATACAGTAAAAGAAGCCCTTGACGAACTTGGTATAGACATAAATACAGCAGAAGAAACCGAACCAGACCCGGGTCTTGGCAACGGCGGCTTAGGGCGGCTTGCGGCCTGTTTTTTGGACTCGCTTTCCACCATGGGGTACCCTGCTTACGGTTGCGGAATACGCTACCACTACGGCATTTTCGAGCAACACATAGAAAACGGCTACCAAGTAGAAAAACCAGACAACTGGCTGCAACACGGCGACCCATGGGGCGTGCGGCACGAGGAACACGCCAAAGAAATAAAATTTGGCGGCCGCGTAACCTGCTACATGGACGAAACGGGAGAGTACCGCTTCAAATTAGAAGATACTCAATCCGTGATGGCGGTGCCGTACGACTATCCCGTTATTGGCTACGGCACAAAAATGGTAAATACCCTGCGTTTGTGGGATGCCGAAGCGGTCAACCGTTTCGATTTACAGTCCTTTAACGCCGGCCAGCATGAACACGCCCTTGCAGAGCAAACCCTTGCGCGCAAGCTGTCGTCGGTGCTTTACCCTGCGGACGAGCATGTTTCCGGCAAGGAACTTCGCCTGCGTCAACAATATTTTTTCATTTCCGCCACGGTGCAATACGTTGTGGAAAAGTTTGCCCTGCGTCACAATAACGACTTTGCAAAACTACCAGACTACGTACAATTTCAGCTAAACGATACCCACCCAAGCCTTGCAATTGCAGAACTTATGAGGGTTTTACTGGACAGGTACCACCTGTCTTGGGACGAGGCATGGCAAATAACCCGCGCAACCTGCGCGTACACCAACCACACCATTATGAGCGAGGCATTGGAAAAATGGCCAATCGAGTTATTCAGCCGCCTACTTCCCCGCATCTATATGATAACGGAAGAAATAAACCGCCGCTTTTGCGAAAATTTGGTAGAATGGTACGGCAACGACCCGGAACGCATCCGCAATATGGCCATTTGTGCCGACGGGCAAATTCGCATGGCGCACTTGGCAATTGTGGGCAGTCATTCCGTAAATGGGGTGGCGGCTATTCACACGGACATTCTCAAAAAAATAGAACTCAAAGATTTTTATGAAATTTATCCCGACAAATTTAATAATAAAACCAACGGCATAACTCCGCGCCGCTGGCTGGCAAAATGCAACCCTGCGCTGTCGCAACTTATAACGGAAAATATAGGCGACAAGTGGGTGACAAACCTTGATGAACTGGCAAAGTTAAAGCCCCTTGCCAATGACACAGCATTCCGCGAAAAGTTTATGAACGTGAAGGCGCAGAACAAGGTGCAACTGTCCAACCACTTCCGTAAAGAATATGGCATTGGCGTTGACCCGGCCTCCATTTTCGACATCCAAGTAAAACGCCTGCACGAGTACAAGCGCCAGCTTTTGAACATTTTCCATGTAATTGACCTGTACAATTCTATAAAACTAAACCCCGGGCTTGACATTGCGCCGCGCACGTTTATTTTTGCGGCAAAGTCTGCCGCAAGTTACCACCGGGCAAAGCTTATCATCAAGCTAATAAATTCCGTTGCGGATTTAGTTAACAACGACCCACTGGTTGGCGAACGTGTGAAAGTACTGTTTTTGCCCAACTATCGTGTCAGCATGGCAGAAAAATTGATACCCGCCTGCGATGTTAGCGAGCAGATTTCCACCGCCGGCAAAGAGGCCAGTGGCACCGGCAACATGAAGTTTATGCTAAACGGCGCGGTTACAATTGGCACGTTGGATGGCGCAAATGTGGAAATGCTGGAAGAAGTGGGTGCGGAAAACATGTTTATTTTCGGTATGACGGCAGAGCAGGTACACGCGCTGTCCGTAAGCGGCAACTACGCTCCGTGGGATATATACAATATGGACTACAATGTACGCAACGTATTGACCACGCTAATCAACGGTACACTAGATGCTGACCACGACCTTTTCCGGGAATTGTATGACGCAATGCTTAACGGCTACGGTGCGTCCCGCCCGGACGAGTACTATGTTTTACAAGATTTTGCCGCGTACAAAAAGGCCCAAGCTGATGTGGACATTGCGTACAAAGATAAAGATCGCTGGGCCAAAATGGCCATTATGAATACCGCAAGTGCCGGAAAATTTTCCAGCGACAGGACAATTCGCGAATATGCGAGTGAAATTTGGAAAATGAACCCGGTGCAAATGTAAATAACGAAAGAGTGACTAACCTCATGAGCAAAAAAGAAATCAACACAATGATAATTTCAATTATCACAGTAGTAGTAGTTTTGGTGGCGCTGGTGCTCCTTATCTGGCGCATAGTAATACCGGCTGTACGCAACTTTCAAATAGGGCCTTCCGCAAACGTAGTCGCCTTTCACGACCATTTTGGCCTAAACCCAACCATAACCACCATCATGCTGGATGATGAACGCATAGCCGACGCTACCGCACCAATTGTTGAGTATCGCGATGGCAACCCATATGTATATCTGTCTGCGTCGTTTATCCGCGCACATATAGACCCATTTGCATTCTGGGACAACGGTGCGGGCGTATTTTTTGTGTCCACTTTATACGAAATGTTGGAGTTTACCCCCGGCAGCACCAGTTTTCTGTTAAACGGCGCGTTCCGTACTGCACCTGCGCCAATTAAGCGCGTACATGGCGAGGTGTTTTTGCCTGCCGCGCTGGTGGAATCGCTGTACCCGCTTGTGGTGGAATACGCGGCGGACTACAATATCGTTTTCCTAACAAATGCGCAGGAAATGCAATCGAACGCAACAGTTGGTGCAAACCGGGCGTCCGTTCACTATCGTCCGGAAAGTCGGGCCCCAATTGCAATTGAACTTAGCCGTGGCGACACGGTAACGGTCTTCTTAAACTCTGGCTTTAGTCATGCAGAATTTTTGCGGGTACGCACAACCCAAGGCCTTGTCGGTTATATGTTAGAAAGCGACCTTAGCTACATGGAATGGTCCATGCCAACCGCTGGCGATTCTATTTTGGCAAGCCATATAGACAATAACACGCACCGTCCACGCCGCTGGCATGGCGGGCCAATAAATTTAATTTGGGAAGCGGCGCATAACCAAGACGCCAACAGGTTGCGTATGCAAACGCCGTTTCACCAAAGTGTAACGGTGGTGTCGCCTACTTGGTTCGACTTTGATGCCGAAAACCGCAGCATAACTTCCGTAGTAAACCGCGAATATGTAGAATGGGCCAATAGTCAAGGCGTTTATGTGTGGCCCATGGTTTTTGACGTAAATAATTTCAGCGCGCGCACAATTCTTATGGATAGGAACGCGCGGCGTACCGTAATTAACCAGCTTGTGACTTATGTGGACACATATAACTTTGACGGGCTAAACATAGATATTGAGCATTTGCTCAATTCAGAAGAAGGGCCGTACAAGACCCAGTTTCTGCGGGAATTGTCGGTCGCGCTTGGGCATAGAGACATAATACTTTCCGCCGCGGTTAAGGTTCCCGAGCCGTGGAATCTATCGGTATACCAGTACGAACTCATTGGCAAAACCGTAGATTTTGTCATGGTCATGACATACGACCAATACTATGCAAGTAGGGGAACTGCCGGGCCGGTAGCGGCTCTACCGTGGGTGGCGCGGCATGTTTCGGCCATGTTGGAACTTGTACCCAACGACAGGCTGCTTATGGGCTTGCCGCTGTACAACCGTATTTGGCGTGAAGATGTGCGCGATGGGTCTGCCTCGCCTTTGAGCCGCAGCATGGATTATACCTACAACTTGTTTGAGGAAAACGGCGTTGACTGGGACTGGTGCGACGATACAGGCCTATACTATGGCAATTTTTTGGCCGTGGAAGAAGGCCGTTCTGTAAGGTATCGCGTATGGCGTAAAGATGCCGGGGCAATATCACGAATGATGGCGATTTACAGTGCGCATGACTTAGCAGGCGTTGCCGGCTGGCGGCGCGCATGGGAAAATGACGAAACTTGGACTGTGCTTGGGCACTATTTTCCATAGTAGGGGCGCGGCAACCGCTCGCTTGTTTTTTAGAAATTTAACACATGAATAGAGGTACAACTAATGTTGGATAAAACTAAAACAGATGTCAAAGAAACACCGCTTGTAAGACCACTTGTAAGGCCGTTAACAAGCACAACTACACCACTGACACGTCCGCTTACAAGGCCGCTAACAAGTACAACAACCCCAACAACGCGCCCCCCAACAACTCCGCTAACACGCTCGCTTGCCACCACCACTGCTGCTACCAGACCCCAATCAGTTCTCAAAAAACCCGAAGCGCGCACCGATACCGCAAAATCGTTGCCACTACTTGCGAGCCGGGTTAGAACCGGTAAAGTAGTGACTCCATCCGGTGCGCACGAATACGATCGCAAAGATTTCGGTAAATACTAATGGATTATAAATCAATAGAATTCCGCGATGGTGATGCTGTTATTACAGGCATTAATCATTTTGACCTTGCGCAAACTTTGGATTGTGGGCAGGCTTTCCGCTGGGCACAGCTTTGCGATGACGAATTTACTGGCATAGCTCATGGGCGGCGGCTAAATTTGCAAATATCTGGCGATACGCTGATTCTCAAAAATGTTACCGCAGCAGAATTCGATTTAACTTGGAAAAGCTACTTCGATTTAGAACGCGCCTATTCCCATTTGCGTAAAATGTTTGACATCGATGCGAATATGGAAAAAGCCCTAGCATTCTCGCCGGGGCTTAGGCTCATGCGCCAAGACGCATGGGAAATTCTTATTTCGTTCATCCTTAGCCAAAACAGCAACATCCCGCGCATCAAAAAAATGATTACACTTTTGTGCGAAAATTTTGGCGAAGCCCTGCCTTGCGGCGGGTACACATTCCCCACGCCCGGCACCCTTGCCCGCCTTACAGAAAGCGACCTTGAGCCAATAAGGCCGGGGTACCGCGCACCATACATAATTGATGCCGCCCGGCGTGTAGCAAGCGGCCAATTGGATTTGATCGCGCTAATGACACAGCCCACGTGCGATGTCAGAAACGCGCTGCTGGCCGTACATGGTGTTGGCCCAAAGGTTGCGGAATGCGTGTTGCTATTCGGTTTTGGGCGGGTAGAATGCTTCCCACTAGATGTTTGGATGAAGCGTGTTATGGCAGATATGTACCCCGACGGCTTGCCATCGGGTTTATTGGAATATGCCGGTATTGCCCAGCAGTTTTTGTTTCATTATGTGCGGATGTCAAAATAGCACAATGTCAAGCATATCCTTTGCAAGGCGAGCCAATTTTGCATCTGCACTTGCCTTGTCGTGGCACTTCGTCCCAAAATAAATCTTAATCTTAGGCTCGGTGCCGGAAGGGCGCACGCACGCCCAAGAGTTATCGTCTGTTACATAATACAACACGTCTGATACCGGTAGGCCGGTTATAGCTGGGCCTTGCAGATAGTCCCGGGCTTCTATTACATTTGCGCCCGCTAAGCTTGTTGGCGGGTTTTTGCGTAAGGAGGTCATTATTTTTTTGATGTTTTCCACGCCCTCCACGCCTTTTAGGGTTATGGATTCTATTGACTCGGCGTAGTAACCGTATTTTTTGTACAAATTTTGCAGTGCGTCGTACAGCGAAATGCCCTGCTGCATGTAGAACGCCGCGGCTTCGCAGACAAGCAGGGTTGCAACAACGCCGTCTTTGTCGCGGGAATAGGTGCCGGCCAAGTAGCCGAAGCTTTCTTCGTAGCCAAAGATAAAGCTGTGGCTGCCCGTTTCTTCAAATTCTTTTATTTTTTCGCCAATGTATTTGAAGCCGGTTAAAACCTCCATGTAGGTCAAGCCGTTTTCTTTGGCAATTGCACTTGCCATGTCTGTGGAAACTATGGTCGAAACTATCGCGCCGTTCGCGGGCAGGTTACCTTTCTCCCGCATTTGCGAGACGATGTAGTCTGCCAAAATTACGCCCGTCATGTTGCCGTTTAGCAGTACATAATCGCCATCGTGTTTTACCGCAACGCCAACGCGGTCGCAATCCGGGTCGGTTGCTACAACTATATCGGCGTCTTTTTTTCGCGCAAGTTCAATTGCGCGGTCAAAGGCCTTTACATCTTCCGGGTTGGGGTATGCCACCGTTGGGAAATTGCCGTCGGGCTGTTCCTGCTCTGGCACTACATATACGTTTTTAAAGCCCGCTTCCTTTAATGCACGCTGGACGCTAATGTTGCCCGCGCCGTGAAGGGGCGTGTATACAATTTTGATACCAGATTGCGGGATAATGTCTGGGTTTTGGCATTGCGCTTTTACATTTTGTAAAAACGCGTCGTCCACATTTGGGGTAGCCACGTTAAATAAGCCCTCACGGACTGCATCTGCTTTGGGCATCGTTTTTACCATGCTAAAATCTGTGACTTTTTGTACCTCTGCGATAATTGCTTCGTCCCGCGGGAAGGTACATTGCGCACCGTCCTGCCAATACACTTTGTAGCCGTTGTATTCCGGCGGGTTGTGGCTGGCGGTTATTACAATGCCAGCTACGCAACCCAAGTGCCGCACCGCAAAAGAAAGCAGTGGGGTAGGGCGCAGGGCATCAAACACGTAGGTTTTTATGCCATTTGCATTTAATACAAGTGCCGCTTCGGCAGAAAACTCCGGCGACATGCGGCGGCAGTCGTGGGCGATAGCTACAGCAGGGGTGCAGGACGGACGGCCAATGGCCGCCCCTACATTTTGTGATGCCAAAATATAATTGGCCAAGCCCTGCGTCGCCTTGCGAATTGTATAAATATTAAGCCGGTTCGTTCCCGCGCCAAGTACGCCACGCATACCGCCTGTGCCAAATTCCAGTTCGCGGTAAAACCGGTCTTCTATTTCCTTTGGGTCGTTTGCGATGCTTCGTAACTCCGCTTTTGTAGCATCGTCAATGGTTGGGTCGATTAGCCATTTTTTATATTCGTTCAATTGAATGCTCCTACAGTCCAAACTTGGACAATATTTTTCTATGCAAAGGCTGGTTTGGCACTGTGGCTACGCCGCCGTCTTTGCGGCGGGATTTGCGGTGTGCTGCCATTTCTTGCTTGGTTTTCATGCCTTTCATGCCAACAATATATGCGCCGGCAACCTCTACCGTGACGGTTTTTTTCAGCGGAAGGGCATCGTAAACAGCGGCCTCGCAAACAAGGGTCATAATTTGCGGCCCCACTTTTGCCTTAACCAGTGGTGTTTTCATAAGTTTTGCCATACGCGGGATGGAATCTTGCACGGCTTTTGGAAAACCGGCATTTGTGATTTTGTCCTTCTTCTTGTCAATGATGTACATAGTTATGGTTTGCTTGTGTTGCTGAATCATGTCTTGCTGGGTGGCGGCGCGCTTGCCCGCCCATTTGTTTAGGAAATACAAAACTGTTACCACTACGATTGCTACCAGTACCACTATTAGTAATATGGTCCACATGATGTTCATTTTAAACCGCTCCTATTCTAATGGGGCTCTGCCCCAAGCCCCGCCGCTACGCAGGGAGTAAATCCCAGCTCCGCTTCCTCGCTTCGCTGCGGGGAGCGCGCGACGCGCTTATTTTCTCAAATTATATTATATGCCCAAATGGGACAAGAATCAAATGAAAAAAATAAATTCAACTGGTACGAAAATCGTACCAGTTGAATTTGAAATTCCAGATAAATTTCAAATATAAATCAACTTTTCCCATTGCCATATTCAACATTTGCGGTATACTGTATATCGTTAGAGATTGCACAAAAATTGGAGTAAAACTGGAGTGAAACCTTTCCCATGACAAAAGTACCTGAATATATGCGCAGTGCATTTGCCGCCAACGGCATCCAGTTTGACAAATTGGAGTTTGCAATGCATACAGATATGACGCTAGAAGGTAATTTTGCCGACGCGTATGTAGCTGTGGACAAAGAAAACCTGTACATATTGTATGGGGTAGAAGAAGTTGTAAAAACTGAGGGTGCCCGCAGGATAGTGCCCCAGTACACAATGCACGAAGTTGTAACTCACAATTTGAAAGAACTTGGCGAACTAAAAACGGAAACACTACTGTCAACCAGCCGCATGGTAGCCACAAAAGATGGCGAGCAGCGGCTTATTTTGCTGTTTTCGCTGGGCTACCAAGCCTTTGCAGACAGGTTGATAAAAGTTGTAAACAATATCGAAAAAGGCGAAGACCCACTGGCCGAAATTAAGGCCGACGACATACTCTTTTGCCCAGAATGTGGCACTCGCTATCCCGAGCCGGAACGCGCCCTTTGTCCAAAATGTACCGATAAAATGCGCATATTCTTTAGGCTTCTTGGGTTTTTCAAATTCTATAAAGGTAAGTTGGTTGCATTTTCTTTTGTAATACTTGGCACTACGGCTATGTCGGTTATCGCGCCATTTCTTATTACGCGTACGTTGTTTGACGATGTTTTTGTGGATGAAGGGCGTTTTTATGGCATGGTTGGCACAATAATTCTGTTAGTGCTGGGTGTGCGCATTCTTGGCACCGGGTTTCAAATGCTTAACCATTTTGTACTTTCCAAGGTCATGCCGTGGATAATTTATGACCTGCAACTGCGCATTTTTAGTGCCATGCAGCGTCTGTCTGTATCGTTTTACACATCTAAACGCACGGGTCAGCTTATGAACCGCGTTGGCCGCGACGCGCGGAATATTTATTGGTTCTTTGTAGATGGGTTGCCCTTCGTAATACTAAATGTAATGCTTTTTGCAGGTGTAATAGGCATTATGTTTGCCATGGAATGGCGGCTGGCACTGATTTGCATAACAGTTGTGCCGATTACAGGGATTTTCTTCCGAGTTTTGATGCATGTTTTCAAGCGTTTTCACCATAAATTTTGGGTTTTGAACTCCCAGCTAAACAACATGGTTTCTGACGCGGTAAATGGCCAGCGCGTAATAAAAGCGTTCGCCCGCGAAGGTGAAGAATCCCGCCGCTTTAGGGATACTGGCGACAAGCAGGCAACGATAGAAGTAACTGCCGAAAAGCTTGCGTTTACGGCCTTTCCGCTGGTGTGGCTGTTTATGTTTTTGGGGCAAATTATTGTAACTGCTGTTGGCGCAATGATGGTTATAAACGGCGAAATTACGCTTGGTACACTGCTTGCGTTTTGGATGTATCTGAACATGCTTTTTGGCCCGTTGCAATTTTTGTCCACTGTAAGCAGATGGTGGGCGCGTTGCGTGGACGCAGCGCAGCGCGTATTCGAAATTATTGACGCAAAAGCAGACATTGAAGAGCCAGAGAACCCCATAATCCTTGATGATTTGCGCGGCGAAATAACCGTAAAAAATGCATGGTTCCAATACGAGCCGGCCAAGCCTATTTTAAAAGGCATGGACTTGCACGTGCCCGCAGGGCAAACCCTTGGCCTTGTTGGGAAAACGGGTGCAGGTAAATCCACTTTGGCCAACCTCATAGCCCGCCTGTACGACCCTACCGAGGGCGAAATTTATGTAGACGGTATCAATGTAAAAGAACTAAGCCTCAAGCAGTTGCGTACCAGTATAGGCATTGTATCGCAAGATATTTACCTATTTATAGGAAGTATTGCCGACAACATCCGCTATGCCCGGCCAGACGCCACCATTGAAGAAATAATTTGGGCGGCAAAAATGGCATCTGCCCACGACTTTATTGCAAAACTGCCCGATGGTTACGAAACCCGCGTTGGCGCAGGCGGACAAGACCTGTCTGGCGGCGAACGTCAGCGACTTTCCATAGCGCGCACCATTATCCAAAACCCAAAAATCCTTATACTGGACGAGGCCACCGCCGCCATGGATACCGAAACAGAGGGCAAAATCCAAGATGCGCTTAATAAACTGCAAGCCGATAGGACAACAATTGCAATTGCCCACAGGCTTTCCACGCTAAAAGATGCGGAAAAGCTTGCCGTAATAAATGAAGGCAAAGTTGTGGAGAACGGCACGCACGAAGAATTAATGCGGTTAAAAGGCGAATATCACAAGCTGTATACCATACAAATGGAAGGCTTGAAAGTTATTAGTATGGATTAGGAAGGAATTGTTTCCCTATGAACTCACTCCAAACACAAATGGATTTAGGAATATTAGACATCAAAGACGTAGAATTTTACGCCACCGAAGGCGGCTTCGCCGGGCTAAAATATAAGGGTGAAGACCACAAACACATAATCCTGCGGCGCATAATGCCTCTGCAACAGCCAATGGAATACATTTCTGTTGCCGACCCAGAGAACAAGGAAATTGGTATTCTAAAAGCCGTGGCAGACTTGCCAAAGGCTCAGCAAGACGTTGTCATTCACGAATTGGACAACCGCTATTACTCGCCGGAAGTGCTGGAAGTAATGTCGGTACAAGACAAGCTGGGCTATGTATATATGGAAATGCGCCTCAAGAACAAACAGGGCGCAGAGTACACAAAAAACTGCGCTGTAAAGGACGTAAGCCGTAATATTCGGATGTTGTCCAACACGCGTGTAATTATTTTTGATGTTGACGGCAACAGATATATGATTAACGATGTGGCAAATTTGAATAGGCAGAGTATGCGGAAGTTGGATGCGTATTTGTTCTAGGAAAATTGACATCGCGGAGGGTTAGATAACATGAAATTAACCGCAGGAATTTCTTTGGACAGTACCGAAAAAAGTTACAAAGCTGTTGAATTGTACAAAGAAGCATTCGGGCTTACGCTTGGTTACAATCTATCCTATAACGACCCTGAGGGGATGAAGAAGTGGGGATTGAAAATAGGGGATGACTTCATACCGCGCAGAGGGTATTTTCATGCTGATTTAGTATACAACGGTGAAAATGTACTATCCGTTAGTGCCGAGGGTGACAGCATCGTTCCACAAAACGGTGAATTTATTAGATTGCAAATGCAAATGGGTAGCGAAGAAGCAGTAAAAAAGGCAGTTTCTGTTCTAAGTGAGGGCGCAATAACTCCGCATGACCACGGATTCAATCCATGTGCCGCTTCCGTAACAGACCCATTTAATGTGAATTGGTTTATTTGCGTATAGCCTAAATATTATTGGGAATCCGGGAGGGATATAAATTGCCAAAAAAACTAATCGAAGATGTAATAAACGATACCCTCAAAAGCGACACACAAAAAAACATATCCGATTTAATTGCGTGGCTGAGAGAAAATAAGATGAATCCAGCACAATCCTCCGCAACTACATGGAAAATCCACTCAAAAGCATGTGTTATGTGCTACTTTAGATTTGATTTTGATGCGGGCGATATACGCATAACTCCATTTATTTGTGAATATAAGCACGATTCTTTAGCCGATAACTTAAAAGAAATTGTATGGGCAAATGCACTTAAAGAAAAGAATTGCCATGGAAGTTGCCATTGCAGTTATAAGCTTAAAACAATTTTCGAGAGAAAAGATTTTTATGCTTGCGCACAAGCTGTTACGTTCACCAACCCTAATGCCGCCGACATTGAATGTATTAAAGAATTGATAAAAATGAGAAAAGACGTCTTGATGAATGGAAAATTAATGTCTGCACTGCCAAGAAATTTTGAGTAATTGGAGCGAGCGACGAATAAATAAAGAGCGCACAATATGTACAGCCAAAGTGCCGGACGCGCAATGCGCGCCCCTACGCCACTGCTACACCTCGCGAATTGCGCCCCCGCCACGCTCCCGCCACTGCCACACCTCGCGAATTGCGCCTTTGTAGGGGCGGCCATTGGCCGTCCGTGTATGGCATAGGCGCAATAACAGAACATACACACACACCAAAAAGGAGGTTATTCCATGCGAAGCATTTGTCTTTTATGCATAACACTATTTGCAGTCGCATTCCTTACTGCCTGTGGGCGTTGCAGCCCAACAGAAGAATATGCACCAATGGAAGAAGCCACCACCGAAGAAATCACATCCGCAGAAGCAACCAATTACGAAACAGCCCACCCAGAACCACCAACACCACTAACCCCACCAACATTACAAGACATATTGCAAACCGCCAACCAACGCCGCCACGCCCTACAACGCCCAACTCACGACGACTTACTACAACTAACCCAAGATCGCGTACCGCAAACCTTGGATATTTCAGACTTTTGGGGCAACGAACTCGTGTCGCGCGTTTCCCCGGAAGATGCAATAGCCGATACAATAGACCTATTCGAGCTACTACGCCAATTCTACGGTGCGTACACCTATTTCGGTGGCGATGAAATTTTTCTGCCAATCCGTGACCAAGCAATTGCCGACATGCACATGCGCGCAAATTGGGACACCGCGGCACTTGGCAGGCATCTACATCAGCATCTCTACACCGTAATCCGCGACAACCATTTTTCCATAAGCAACAGATTCGTGAGCGTAAGATACAATTTCCTTACACCCGCGTGGTTCGCCCAAGACACCTGCTTTGAAAGAAGTGACTACGGGCTTCGCAACCGCGCTACAGGAAATTATGTTGCCCACGTACTTGTCAACAACGAAGAAATGCCCGTCGAGGACGTGTTCCGCCACTCGCTAGACACATACGGCGAACTGTACTATTCCTTCGTTCTAATGCAACCTGCCGACGCCCAAGTGCCCACTGCGGCAATGATAGTATACGAAAACGGCTACGTACAACGCCTGCCTATCTACCACGTTAACACCTCGCGGAGAGATTACCGCCCATCATCCTTGGAATATATTGACGGCATCCCCGTTGTTACAATAATGCAAATGGGCTTCCCCGATTCTACCCACGGGTTAAGTTCAGAAAGCGCACGCAATTTTCTTTCCTTTGCGGAAGAACTGCAGGACGAGCCGGTTATCATAGTAGACATTCGCAACAACGGCGGGGGTAACAGTAGCCTTGCACCAAGGTGGCTGTACGCACTTACAGGGGAACTTATTGCGCAAAATTATTACGGGCTAAGAGTATGGGAGTACAATAGCTGGCAAGATTTTGTAGGCGAACAACCATATGAAAGCATGTTTTATTTTTCCGAAGCATCCGCAAGATATTCGCCGTCGCGTCCTTTTGACGACAATCACATTGTCATGTACATCCCTGGACGCAGAGTAGTACCAAACGACCAACTCATTATCCTGCTAGTAGACAGGGGTACGGCTTCTGCCGGGGACGGCTTTGCAGACTCAATGTTCAACATGGAAAACACATTAATCATTGGGCAAAACACAGGGGGCGTACTTCATACAGACCTTACATTTAGCGGGCTAACATTGCCGCGCAGCGGTATATCGCTGGGCTTTGGAATTACAATATTTGTTCACCCGGAAGGCCACTTGCCAGAAGGCGTTGGCATAGCCCCCGACCTTTGGGTTAACGGTGATGCATTAACCGCCGCACTAGCATTATTAAGGAGCCAGACATGAAGCATTTCAAATTTGAATACGACCTAGCAATGGACATGACCCATGCCAAGGGCGTACTACTTCTATACTACGATGGCACAATTACCAATGAGATTGACGGTAAGCAGCTATTCACCCTACACGCAAAGGATATAAAAGAGGCCATTGTAAAACCGGGTGTTGGCTGTGGCTTGTTGTACGCAAAATACGAAGATACGCCCGACCGTGTCTTGTGCCGTTTTACCATGAGCGGTCTAAAGATTGCCGGTGAGTTTTGTAAAATTGTGAATTTCTATAATATGTCTGGCAGCGCATATATTCCAGATGAGGTGGATAAATCTGTTTGCGATAAATGCGGCCGCCCAATAATGGCAGAGCTTAAAGTTTGCGTGTTTTGCTACAGCAAGCTTACGGTTATTAAGCGCGCACTAAGCTTTGTAAAGCCGTATGGCAAGCAGGTTACGGGCTCGCAGGCTATTGCAACTATTAGTCACATTGCGTTTTTGACCGCGCCAATTTTTCAACGTCTGCTTGTTGACCGCCATCTGGAACATCAAACTGGTACATGGGGGCCAATTCTTATTCTTTGTGCGGCAATGCTGTTTACGCGCGTTTTTGGCGAAGCCATTTTCATATGCACATCACGCATGTTTGCAAAAGCTACAATTAATATTGCAAATGATATACGTTCTACCGCGTACGCAAAAGTGCAAAGCCACTCTATGACGCTGTTTGCCAAGCGCACGCCCGGCGACCTTATACGCCGCATAATGGACGATACCGCCCAAATAAGCGACTTCCTAAGCGGTATGGGCCGCTGGGTTGTGGAAATGATTCTCATGTTTTTTATCGCGCTTGGCATTTTGATGTTTATGAACTGGCGGCTTACATTGTGGATTCTTGTCCCGATACCAATAGTTGCGTTTTTGATGCACTTTTTCTGGATATATATTCGCGCAAGGTTTGAGCGCGAATGGCGCAGAAGTTCAAGAGTTAGTTCCATTTTGCATGACATTATAAAAGGCATACGCACAGTAAAATCCTTCGGCAACGAGGAACGCGAGATAGAAAAATTCTCGCAGGCGACGCGCGACCTTGCGGTTATTTCTTCCAAAAATGAAGCTTTGTGGGGCGTAATGTTCCCGCCGCTTACATTTTTGATTGGTATTGGCGAGTTTTTGGTGCTGTTTATAGGCGGGCGAATGGTGCTTAACGGCGACTTGTCTCTGGGCGCGCTCATTATGTTCAACGGCTATTTGTGGGCAATATACAACCCGCTGCGCTGGCTTGTTGGCCTGCCGCGCTGGATTGCAAACTGCACCACCAGCATGGTAAAAGTTTTCGAGCTTTTGGACGAGGAATCGGAAATTGTTTCGGTCGAAGAGCCAAACAACGTACCCATTACCGGCGGTGTTGAGTTCAAAAATGTGTATTTTGGCTACAAATCTTACGAGCCTGTTTTGAAGGGTATTGACCTGCAAATTAAACCGGGCGAAATGATTGGGCTTGTTGGTAAATCTGGAGTAGGGAAGTCCACGCTAATTAACCTAGCCATGCGCTTGTATGATCCAAACAGCGGCAAAGTTATAATAAATGAAACAGACCTTAAAGCAATTGAAACCGCGCATTTGCACGAGAACATGGGCGTTGTGTTCCAAGATAGTTTCCTTTTTGCAGGTACGTATTTGGAAAATATCGCCTATGGTAAGGCCGGTGCTACGGTGGAAGATGTCATAGCCGCAGCAAAGGCCGCCGAAGCGCATGATTTCATTATTAAAACCCCGGACGGCTACAACACAATGATAGGCGAGGGCGGTCAGTCCTTGTCTGGCGGGGAACGCCAACGGCTTTCTATTGCGCGGGCAATAATTAAGAACCCGGATATTCTTATACTGGACGAGGCAACAAGTTCCCTTGACGTGGAGACGGAAGCCTTGATACAAGAAAGCCTAAATCGCATAACCAAAGGCCGCACAACAATTGCAATTGCGCACCGCCTATCCACACTTCGCAGTGCCGACCGTCTTGTTGTGTTAACTGAAGGCGGCGTAGCCGAAGTTGGCACCCATGCGGAACTGCTGAAAAAGAAGGGTATTTATTACGATTTGGTAATGGCGCAACGCCAAAATAGCAGAAAACAGGAGGCATGAACATGATTTACACAATTGAATCTGACCAACTGAAAGTGCAAGTCAAAAGCTACGGTGCTGAACTAACCAGCATCAAATGCAAAAAAACGGGCATCGAGTACCTGTGGCAGGGCGATGCAGAAATATGGGAAGGTCAAGCCCCGGTGCTTTTCCCAACCGTTGGCCGTATGAAAAATTTCGAGTACTATCTCAACGG
>Ga0123355_10006690_pt1 | contig 17143 bp, 17 predicted proteins | sample TergutEmb28metaG_3_FD_89872 | JGI IMG/M metagenome (GOLD analysis project Ga0123355, IMG submission 89872) | Embiratermes neotenicus P1 segment gut microbial communities from Petit-Saut dam, French Guiana - Emb289 P1 | ecosystem: Host-associated > Arthropoda: Insects > Digestive system > Gut ...
ACCTCCTTTCGCCTAAGGTGACTGCCGTCCAAGCTGAAATCACCACTTGCGTTTAGGAGGTATACCTTATCAAAGTAAATGCAGGTCTAATTCGGAATCTGCATCTCTCTTGGAAATCTGCCTAAAGTAAAATCACAGTAAAAAATACTTGCTGCATACTGCGGCTTTGGTACAATATGTAAGGCGATTAGCACTCTCGGGTTGAGAGTGCTAAAACATTCGCAGTACGTTTCAGTACTACTTTCCTAATGAAGCACCTTGCTTCTTTGGGTCGTAAATTTAATGTTAGCTACGTAAAAAGGAGGAGTGCAATGAATTTGAAGCCATTGGGCGACAATGTCATTGTCAGGCAAGCCGCAGCAGAGACACAGACAAAGAGTGGTCTGTATGTGCCAGAGGCTGCAAAAGAAAAGCCACAACGCGGTGAAGTTTTGGCCGTAGGCTTGGGTAGGCTCAACAACGATGGTGAGCGCATTGCGATGGACGTCAAAGTAGGCGACACCGTAATTTATAGCAAGTATGGCGGAAATGAAGTCAAGATTGAAGACGAAGAGTACATCATTTTGAAGTCTGATCAGATTTACGCAATCGTAGAAGGATAACCCTCTTGTCATCCTGAGGAGACGCCGAAGGATCTGGACAAGAAAATACAAAGGAGAGCAATACTAATGGCTAAAGATATTAAGTTTAATGAGGAGGCACGTCACGGTCTTGCTGCAGGTGTTGGCAAGCTAGCAGACGCTGTCAAGGTGACTCTTGGACCAAAGGGTCGCTATGTTGTACTTGAAAAGAAATTCGGTGCACCAACTATTACTAACGACGGTGTGACGATTGCACGCGAAATCGACCTAGAAGACACCATTGAAAACATGGGGGCTCAGCTAGTTAAAGAAGTTGCGGTAAAGACTAATGATGTTGCTGGTGACGGTACAACTACTGCTACTTTGCTTGCATCAGTCATCGTAGATGAAGGCCTGCGCAACGTTACTGCAGGAACTAACCCGCTTGCGCTACGTCGTGGTATTGATGCTGCAGTAGATGCTTCAGTTGAAGCTATCAAGGCGAACTCGAAGACTGTTGGCGGAAAAGAAGATATCGCACACGTTGGTACGATTTCAGCAGGCGACGCTGTCATCGGTGAGAAAATCGCAGAAGCCATGGACGTTGTGGGCAAAGACGGTGTAATCACTGTTGAAGAGTCACAAACATTTGGCATCGACATTGAAACTGTAGAGGGTATGCAGTTTGATAAGGGCTACCTGTCACACTACATGGTGACTGACAACGATCGCATGGAAGCAGTTCTTAATGACCCGCTGATTCTGATCGTTAACAGCAAAATCACAAACATTCAAGAAATGCTGCCACTGCTAGAAAAAGTTATGCAGGCAGGCAAGCAGCTGCTGATCATTGCTGAAGATGTTGAGGGCGAAGCTCTTGCAACACTTATCCTGAATAAGCTACGCGGTACGTTTAGTGCTGTAGCTGTTAAGGCTCCTGGCTTTGGTGATCGCCGTAAAGCACAGCTAGAAGACATTGCTGTTATCACTGATGGTCAAGTAATCACCGAAGAACTAGGTCTGACACTAGAAAATGCAGAGCTATCTATGCTGGGCCGCGCAAAAACAGTTGTGGTGACTAAAGAATCAACAACAATCGTTGGTGGCGAAGGTACGAAGGATGCTATTGAAGGCCGCGTAAACCGCATCAAGGGCGAAATTGAAAACAGCGACAGCGACTTCGACCGTGAAAAGCTACAAGAAAGGCTAGCAAAGCTTTCTGGTGGCGTTGCAGTAATCAAGGTAGGTGCTGCTACAGAAGTAGAGCTAAAAGAAAAGAAGCTGCGCGTAGAAGACGCCCTACAGGCAACACGCGCTGCTGTTGAAGAAGGTATCGTAGCTGGTGGTGGTGTGGCATTTATCAATGCTGCTGCAGCACTAGATTCGGTAACTGGTCTTGATGCTGACGAACTAGTTGGCGTTGATATTATCCGTCGTGCTTTGACAGCACCACTGCGCTCGATTGCTAATAACGCAGGCTTTGAAGGCAGCGTTGTTGTAGAAAAGGTTAAGGGTTTGAACACAGGCGAAGGCCTTAACGCAGCTACGGGTGAATATGGTGACATGCTGAAGATGGGTGTAATTGATCCTGTTAAGGTAAGCCGCAGTGCCTTGCAAAACGCAGCATCAGTTGCTGGTCTTGTACTAGTAACCGAAGCAACAGTAGCAGATGTTCCAGATCCAGTAGGTGCTGCTCCAATGGGTGGCATGCCTGATATGGGCGGAATGGGAATGATGTAATTCATGCAATTTTAGTGACCCTAATCTTGCATCAATTGAATCTTCACAAAATTGTGTTTATGATAGAGAGAGCAACTTTAGTTGCTCTCTCTATTTTTTTGTGCGGAAAGGTTTTTTATGAGGCAAAGTGTTAGCAAGGCTGCCTATGTTTGCAAGTATGCTTGTAAGTTGGTAAGTGCTATTTTATTGGTAGTTGCTCTGCTGGGTTTGGCAGGTTGCAACAATGAAAATGATTCATCTTCTGGTGTAGAAACACTTACTGTTGGAGCAAGTCCTGCTCCGCATGCAAGAATTCTTAATTTTCTCACCTATGAAATGTATGCTGCCGGTATCAATCTGGTGGTTGTAGAGTACACAGATTTTGTGCAGCCAAACACAGCACTTGCTGCAGGCGATATTGATGCAAATTTCTTTCAGCATCGTCCTTTCATGGAATATTTTAATGAGGAAAACGATGCCAGCCTAGTGCCGGTAACAGGGGTACTTTTCTTGCCTCAAGGGCTCTATCCAGGGCAGATGGATAGTCTCGAAGATATCGCCGATGGTGCGCGAATTGCCATCCCTAGTGACCCTAGTAATGGAGGCCGCGCATTGAGTCTTTTGTGCACGGCAGGACTTATTGTCTTAACTGAGGATGTTTGCCTTGATGCAAGGCTGTGCGACGTTATTGAAAATCCTTACAATTTAGAATTTGTTGAAGTCGGAGCAGCTCAAATGCCCGGTGTCTTAGATGATGTGGACTTTGCCATAATTAACGGTGGCGTGGCTATGCAGGCTGGAATTGATTTCGACACTGCTCTTATCGCAGAGAGCGGAGACTGCCCAGCAGCTGAACAGTTTACTAACTATCTGGTGACGCGCAGTGATCGCGAAAATAATGAGGCAATCCAAAGGCTTGCAGAATTGCTGAACTCTGATATGGTGCGTGACTTCATAGAGAATCGCTATGGTGGCAGAGTTATTCCCATGTTTTAATGTGAGTACTAATCTGCACTTTGCCTGAAAGTTTGCAAGTCGTTCATTGCTATAATCGTTGTATGAAAATCTGCACTACATTTACGGGATAAAAGGAGCATTAAAGTGCCGGCAGGTCCAGTTCTTTCTGAAGAAGAAAGGCGAAAGCTGAAGATTTTGTTGCAGGAATTATGTGCGAAGCATTGGACTGCACGCGGGTATAAGAAGACCAGCATCAAGAGTCTTTGCGCTGACGCAGGAATTTCTGTGGGTACTTTCTATACTTTGTATTCTTCAAAGGAAGATCTATTTCTTGCAACAATTAATACGATTCAAAATCGTCTTGAAAAGCAAATTTTGAGTATTGTTCAAAATGATCCCACGATGGAAGGCTTTGCAAGTGCTATAAAGGCTCTTGTGAGGGAACATGAAAAGATACCTTTTTTATATGAAGCCAATACGCCTGACTTTCTGTCTTTTGTTACGAAGTTATCTGAAGATACGATGGAAAAACTTAAGTCTGACCGAATGAACTTCATGAGGAAATTTATTCGGTCGAGTAAGCTCGAGCTGAAGGTAAGTGAACAGGAAGCATATGCTGCCCTAAGTTTGTTGCTGTCTACCATGCATGCTAAAGAAGTCATTTCTGCTTCGTATGATTACTTCGCTATTTTTGATTTTATGGTCGATAACCTCATGCCAAGCATTTTTGAGCAGGCTTCGAATTAGCATAAGTCTACCTTTTGCGGATGAGTGAAATTGCAGTATGATTCCAGTCCCTTTTTGAGACTCATCTAATTTGCTTGACAAGTTTTCTGAGGAAGCGTATAGTTTACTTACGAATATTTTTAGAAAATATTCGTAAGTAAACTATACGCTTTACTGTGTTGAGAAACACAGGCTGAACTATTTTTGGGAGGAATAAAACATGATGAACGAATTGCTGGAATGGTTTCATACCCTTATGCCCTTTTTTAGAGCTGGTTGGATAACTACGATCTTGATAGGAATTATCATGCTCGGGATTGCCTTTTTCTTGAAGCAAGATCCAGAACGCAAAGTATCACCATGGGTTGTCGGGGGCATAGGGTTAGTAATGCTTATTAGTTCTAGCATGCAATTGATTTTCAGCTTTCTATAGGAAAGGAACCATAGTGATTAAAGAAACGATGGCATTTTGTGAACATATGGCAGAGCCAACCAGGCAGCTAAGACAGGTTAGCGTTATAACCAATACTGTTTTTGGTGTTGGGATGACTACAGTAGGCGTACTGCTAAGGAGTAAGCCACTGGCAGTAATTGGAATTGTAGGACTAGCTGGTGCAGCAGCAATGGTGGCTGTTAATGCCTCTTTGGACGCAAAGAAGGGCAACTGCTAGCTGATCCGCATTTTACATTCGGTATAATCGTTGTATGAAAATTTATAATACACTTACACGCAAAAAAGAACAGTTTGAGCCACGTATTGAGGGCAAGGTCAGCATGTATGTTTGTGGACCTACAGTCTACAACTATATTCATGTAGGAAATGCACGAACCTTCCTATCATTTGACGTCATTCGCAGATATTTAAGCTGGAAGGGCTTCGACGTCAAGTTTATTCAAAACATTACTGACATCGATGACAAAATCATCACACGCGCAGCAGAAGAAGGGCGCAGCTTTGAAGAAGTCGCACAGTTCTATACTGATGCCTTCATAGCTGATATGCGCTCAGTCGGGGTTGAAGACCCTGATGTACGTCCTAAGGCAACAGAAGCAATCCCGCAGATGATCGAGCTTATCGAACATCTCATAGCGACAGAGCATGCTTATGCGACAGATACGGGTGACGTGTACTTTGCAGTACGCTCTTTTGCAGATTATGGCAAGTTGTCAGGGCGCGATATCGATGACTTGCTTCACGGAACAAGAAAAGAAGTTGACAGTCAAAAGCGCGATCCTCTGGATTTTGCTCTGTGGAAGTCTGCAAAGCCAGGTGAGCCCGCCTGGGATAGTCCTTGGGGAATGGACGGCAAAGGCAGGCCAGGCAGCAAAGGTAGACCAGGTTGGCATATTGAATGTAGTGCTATGAGCGACGCTGAACTAGGTATTCCCTTTGATATTCATGGTGGTGGCGTTGACCTTGTATTTCCGCATCACGAAAATGAAATTGCGCAAACAGAGGCAGCTACTGGCAAAGAGATGGCTCACTACTGGATGCACAGCGGCATGCTGCAGACATCTGGTGAAAAGATGAGCAAATCGCTGGGCAATTTTATGTTGCTACACGACTTGATAGAAGAGTATGAAGCAAATGTTATTCGCCTGCTGATGCTGCAAACGCATTATCGTAGTCCTCTGGATTTTTCAGATGATCGCCTAAGAGAAGCAGAGAAAAGTCTAGAGCGCATTCGGGAATCGCTGGACCGTGCAAACTTTACATTGATGAAATCAGCTGAGCTGAAGCGAAAAGGTCAGCTTGAGCGCAGTATGTTTCCTCGCTCTACATCAACAGAGTTGCAGTCAGCATATAGAAGCGCAGAAGGCCTATTTCGTAAAGAAATGGACGATGATTTCAATACGGCGGGAGCTGTTGGCTATCTTTTCGAATTCGTTCGCAGCATGAATACCTTTCTTGACGCAGTAATCACTTCAGAAAAGCCAACACTTGATGAAGATGAGTTCACAGCTCTGCAAAAGGCAACAGATACGCTAGTAGAGCTGTTTGGCGTGCTAGGAATTAATCTTGAGGCACGTGATGGCGCTGCGGCCGCACATGCTGATTCTGCCCTCGCTGCGGCAGAGGTACTGCTTGAAGAGCGCACTGCAGCGCGCGAGGCAAAAGATTGGGCACGCGCAGATCAAATCCGCGATGAGCTCGATGTGTTGGGCTTCGATGTAAAAGATACTCCGCAAGGCCCTCGACTTGTTGGGAAATAACAGAAAGTATTATCAGAAAGTAGTGAATGCATAATGCGCATAGAAGGTAGAAATGCGACGCTTGAAGCACTGCGCAGTGGCATAAAAGTGCAGCGTGCGATGATGCTTCGCAACATCAAGCCCAGTAAGAGTATCGACGAAATTTTGGCATACTTAGACCATCAAGGTATAAAGGTGGAGTACGTCCAGCGTCCCGACCTTGATCGCAAAAGTGAACATGGTGCCCATCAGGGTGTCATGATATGGACTGCTCCCTTTGAGTATACGTCTTTGGGTAGCGTTTTAAAGCAAGCAGAGGCAACACCTAATTCTCTTGTTGTTGTTTTAGACCATGTCACTGATCCGGGAAATTTGGGTGCGATTGCACGTAGTGCAGAAGTTTTTGGTGCAACAGCCTTGATTGTTGCCAAAGATCGTGCAGCTGCAGTGACTCCTGCAGCGCATAAATCAGCAGCTGGAGCCTTATCGTATTTGCCCGTAGTGCAGGTAACTAATATTAGTCGCACTTTGGATCAGTTAAAAAAGGCTGATTTTTGGGTGGCGGGTGCCAGTGAACATGCAGATGGTGCGGTGTGGAACTCGCCACTTTCAGGCAAGATTGCACTCGTTATGGGTGCAGAGGGCAAGGGTCTATCGAGGCTCGTAAAAGATAACTGTGATTTTTTAGTAAAGCTGCCCCAAAGTGGCAAAGTTAGCTCGCTTAATGTGGCTCAAGCTGCAACAGCTTTGATGTATGAATATGTACGCCAAAGTACTTCGCCGCCGCACTAGCTTTCATGCTGCTCATTGTGTTTAAATTTCAGACAAATAATCAAAGAGTGTTGCACTGCAAGTAAGGGATTTGTATTATTTATTTGTAACATAAATCACCTGATTGATAATGTTGCAGATACAGGACTTTCTTAGTGTAGAAAGATCGTGCGGGCACATAATCTGCCAGACCACCTCACACTTCCTGGCAGATTATGGCTCCATCTTCACAACAATCCCGCAAATATATGCTGATATCTTCACAAGCGTGAATATCTTTCATTTTTCCTCACATCAATTAGCAAGTTTTTATATCATTATTTCGTTGGCATTTGCCAACGTTGAGGATCTTTCCTGGTACTACACACATCGGGAAAGGTTGTGCGGGCACATAGTCTGTAAGTTTACCTCACATTTTCTTACAGACTATGGTCTTATTTCTTTTTTAATCATTGGCAGAAAATGCGCCTATTCAAATTGCAGAAAAGAATACTAGTCTTCTTTTCTTATGAGCAAATCAAAAACCTTATACCCATCAGGGTCAAGCACAAGTCCTGTTTTTTCGCATTCTTCTTCATTGTAGGCTCCCGCGCCATTTGGCTCGATACCGTCTCCCCAAATCAGGAAAGGTACAGGGTCGTCCTCATGAGTTCTGGTTTCAATTGGCGTGAAGTGGTCAGGCATGGCAAGTACTCTAAACCCTGGTCCTCCAGCCTCACGTGACATAGTCTTTGAGAAAGCAAAAAGTCTGGTCATAATGTCGCGATCAATTCGCTCAATCGCCATCATCTTGCCTTCGATATCACCTTGGTGACCCATTTCATCTGGAGCCTCGACGTGAATAATAGCAAGGTCAGCCTCCCCATTTTCTAAAGCAGCAATGCCAGCCTCTGCCTGAGCGCCAAAGTCATTATCTAAGCCGTCGGTGACTCCGTCGACTTCCATAAAGTCTACTTTGAAAAGTGTTGCAAGCCCGCGCAGTAAATCAACGCTACTGGTCATAGTGGCTTTAAGACCGTGAGCCTCTTCAAAGGGCACCAGGTTTTGCGGTGCTGCACCTGGCCAGAAGGGCCAAATGTCAGTAATGGGTGGCTTGCCTTCCTCTATGCGCGCAAGGTTGGTGGGATCGTCTTTCAGAGCTTCGTGTGCCGCATGCATGAGGAACCATAGCAGCTCGACACCGCTGCTGTTCTCGTCGGCATTTTGCGGGATTTTGTCTCCTGCTGGTTGGTCACTGATGTCATGCGGGGGAGTATACTTAAAGTCCATTATTTCAGGATGTCCCTTGACGACTAAAATGTGGCGATATGCTTTGCCAGGATAGAAGGTAAAAGTATCGTCGTTAAGCAGTTTGCCCAGGCGGTTGATAATTGCATGCGACTCTTCGCTGCTGATGTTACCGCCGCTATAGCTTGCCATAACGCCGTCAAGTATGGACACAGTGTTGATGCGCATGGCGATTTCGTCGTCAGCCAAGGTAATGCCTTGCGCCGCTGCTTCAATAGCACCGCGGCCTACAAAATTAGCTGCTGGGTCATAACCCAGAATCGAAGTGCAGGCAGCATTTGAAGATACTTCCATGCCAGCAGGAACAGTGCGTGCAACACCGCACATTCCTTCTTTGGCCATTATGTCGAGGATAGTCGTCGTTGACGCCTCAAGAGTAGTTTTATCTTTCAGCTGTGGCAGTTTCCAGTCGCCTGCGCCGTCTAGAATTACGATTGCGTATTTCATGCTCTGTCCTTTGCTGTGGTTGTAGGGCTTTTATCTGCGCTATTTGATAGACGTTTTTAATGGAGACAATAGTATAACGAACTCGCCCTTGATGGTAGCACTTTTGCCTGCATCGGCAGAAGCTTTTCGCTGGTCAAACTCCTCCGCTAGCTCTGCCAAGCTGCCGCGTACTAGCTCTTCATGGCGTTTTGTTATTTCACGCGCAATTGCAGCTTGTCTGTCGGGATAAAGCTCTGCAAGGTGTTGCAAGACCTTTACGACACGATAGGGCGATTCGTAGAAAATCAGAGTGGCATTCAGCGCGTCCATTGATTGCAACAAGCTTTCGCGTTTGCCGCTTTTGCGGGGGAGGAACCCTCCAAAATAGTAGGCATGCGCGGGCAGTCCACTGATAGAGAGCGCGGCCGTAGCTGCGCTGGGTCCAGGTATTGCGATGACTTCGTAGTCTTCGTTAAGAGCTGCGTCCACCAGGGGCATGCCAGGGTCAGAGATGACAGGCGTACCCGCGTCGCTGACCAATGCTATGTCGCTGCCTGCGGCTAAGTGGTTAAGGATTTCTGGGATTTTGTGTTGGCTGGTTTTGTCGTCAAAGCGCTTGAGTCGCGTGTCGATGTCAAAGTGATTGAAGAGGCGACGTGATACGCGCGTATCTTCGCTATAGGCTATGTCTACTGCGCGCAGGGTTTCGATGGCGCGTGGGGTCATGTCGCCTAGGTTGCCAATAGGCGTTGATATTATGTACAGCTTCCCAGGCAAAGTTTATCCGACGGTGCGCAGGCGATAACTCTGTGAACCCAGACCCAGTGTTGCCCCGTAGCTCATTGCCATGGCAGGCTTAATGCCGTGGATTGCCTCAAACTTTTCTTCGCCGCTTTGCAGCTCTTCACCACGTGAACCTGCTGCCCCTATGGCTTGCTCGACCAAATCAATCGATGCCTGGTCAATCGCTATGGGGTCGCAACTTACGAGGATTCCAATGTCTGGCACAATTGGTGCGTCAGAAAACGACCAACAGTCGCAATCGGGCGTGATATTGGTTAAGAAGTTTAGGTAGACAACTTTGTCAGATGCAAAAGTCGACAGAGCACCAGCAGCATGTTCAACAGTTTTTTCTAAGAAATCTTTTGGCGTTGTTTCCCAATTGATTTCGATAGCGTTAAAGGCACAGGCAGCAAGACATTCTCCACAGCCATTGCACAGTGCTTGGTCGATTTGTGCAAAGCGCGCACCGGTGACTCCACGCATCATTTCAATACATTGTGGTTGACACCAATCAGCGCAGCGGTTACAGGCTGTACAGTTTTCTGCAGTAACACTAGGCTTGATACCAGAGTGCATGCGTTGCTTTGCGCTACGCGAACCCAGACCCATACCTAGATTTTTAAGCGCACCGCCAAAGCCAGCCTCGCCATGTCCCTTTACGTGACTAATGACAACCATTGCATCAGCGTCAACTGCGGCACTGGCAATGCGTACCGATTCAAAATGAGTGCCCCCCTCAAAGGACACATCAACAGAATCGCGACTAATAAGACCATCAGCAATTACGATGGGCGCACCCACTGAAGAATAGCCAAAGCCGTTTGCGATGGCAAGCTCTGTGTGGTCAACGCCGTTTTGGCGCTTGCCAGAATACAGCGTGTTCGTGTCAGTAATAAAGGGTTTAGTTTTGAGCTCTTTTAGGCGGCTGATGACCGCGCGCGCATAAAGTGGACTCACAAAGCCCGTGTTGCCTTCTTCGCCAAAGTGAACTTTTACCGCTACCTTGTCATCCTCTTGCATCATGTTGTCGATTCCGACACGTGTCATCGCTAGGTTGATTCGCTCAAGCAGTGAGCGCTTGCGTTGCGTGCGCAAGGGTATAAAGAATACGTCACTTGCATTACCCGTTGCATCTATGTCGTTTGTTGTTGTCGTAGCACCTAGGTTGGGAGTGATAGTTGGTGTAATAGCCGGCGCAGGTGTTGGCGCGACCGCTGCTGCAGGGATAGGTGCAGAAACAGGTGCAGCAGGAGGAGTGCTACCAGAAACACTGGCATCCTCTGTGCTGTGCTCTGTGTTGCTAAAATCAAAAAGAGAAGGGGCTTCATCAGCTGTATCAGTCACATCATCTTCAGTCATTACTTCGTTATCATTAGCTTCTGCACCGGCCTGAACGCTACCAGTATTAGCAGCTTCATATTCTGGATTCATGGTCGACAATGGACGCACTCTCTCGCCATCTACAACCAATTTCGCAACGTCTAGGCTGATAGGTATTTGCCTGTGTGCAGCAAACATTGCGATATTGATGAGCTCGCTTCTTAGTTTGCGCTCTGTGTCAAAACGTTCGACCAGAAAGTCGATAACATCTTGCGGAACGTTAAACCCTTCGCGTGCTGCTTTGTCACGCAGGATTATTTCTCTTTCTTCAGGTGTGTTTACTGACATGCTATTTCCTATCGTTGACTTTTGCCAGAGCCAGTGGTGCTTTTGTCTTATCTTTGACCATACCCTTGCGCGCTATTCAGCTGAATACTCTCTGTCTCTGCGCGTTTTAACAAATAAGATAAGTATTAGTGCTGCAATAAGTGCTATTGCAATCATGATGGCAACGGTTACGAGCCCTCCTGTTAGGGTTGGCTGATTCATGCGTGCAGTAACTTCTGGTGGAGCATATTCGATATCAACGCTGTAGTTTTCAAGTCCTTGCACGTTTGAGAACTCTACCGCAAAGGCAAGGTCGCCCGTTGGACTTTCGCCCAAAAACATAACGTTCTGCTGGTCAATTGCCATACTGCCTGGAGGCAAGAATGCAGCAAGTCGCAAAGTTTCTACATCATTGAGCGGAGTATAGTTTATATGAATAGAATGATTTCCATTGGGAAGGTTTCTGACGGGAAATGAGAAGGCTTCTCCCCAAAAATAATGCTCGATCTGCAATTGTCGAGAATCTGTTAGCACTGTGGTGTAGATGTAAATCCGGTTTTCAACGTCATGAAATATGTGCGAATCAGTGAATTGGGGAGACTCCGGAGTCACTCCACCTGCAGGGACAGGCCCAAACCAGAACACATCCGCGCCTTCAGGAACGGCAACTTGTACGTATGCTGGTAGTTCGACTTCATCATCAAGTATTGCCCAGATGCCGGCGGTATAACCGTCAGGTGCACGGAAAAACTTGTACTGCATCCAGCTAAATTGTGCGACTTCGTCGGGATTGACATCAAAAGGGGTATCAGATAGCCGTGCCATTGCTGGGGGAACAGTGCCTGCAATAGGCAAAAGTGCAATCCCAAATAGAAGCAGCGCACCCAGTACGCTTGCTGCTAAAAATGTGGCTGGTTTAGCTCTGACTATCATCTTCATCGCTATCGTCATCGTCAACTTCATCTTCGTAATAATCTTCCCAATATTCGTCGTCTTCTGATTGCGCTCGCTTACGTCTTTGAATCAAGATAAAAGTGACACCCAGGGCTGTTACGGTAACGGCAATGATGCCTGCGGTAAACAGGATGCCTTCCCAAAAGGTGTCAGCACCCTGTCTTGCAATAGCTGGAGGCGGCCCGTATTCGATGACGATGGAATAGGTTTCGCCACCAACTACATTTCTAAATTCTCTTCCGTAAAGCGGCTCTCCAGTTTGAGGAGCATGACCTAAAACCTGGAAGAAAGGATCTACAACATTACTGCCCGTAGGCAGATAGGCTGCAAGATGCATGAGTTCTGCATCATTGAGCGGTGTATAAGAGAGTCTATAGAGATGATTTCCTCCACCCAGTGCTTCAAAAGGATCTTCAGCCAGAATGTATTCAAGTTGGATAATGTGTTCATAGCTGACTGCACGATAGATGTCAAAGTCACCTTCTGTGCGCACATCGAAAGGCTCGGGGAAGGTGCGATCGTTTTCTCTGGGGCCGCCGCTAATTTCGCCAAACCACAAAATCTCTACTCCGCGTGGGACAGCGATTTCGAAGGTAATTGGTAGAGGAAGGTCTCGGTCAAAACCTCCTCCGACCAGTGCTGCATAGCCATCTGGAGATCTGAATATCTTGTACATGATTATTTCAATGCTGGCTAGCTCTGCATCGTCAGAAACCTGTTCTACTTCAGTTGATGCGTGGGCGATGGATGCTCCTCCTCCCATGCTTAGCAGAAAGAGCAGTCCAGCTGCTGCTAGTAGCAGGAATAGAAATGCAGCGAAGCCCAAGACAGGTGTCTTGAGCTTCAGCTTATAGCTTAGGTGTGAATTCATGAGTGTGAATCTTTCAGTCATTAGTCTTTCGGCGAGCAGTAAAGATGTCGTAAGCCTAAATAGTGCTTTACTTGTCCTCTGTGCTTTCTTCGCCTTCGTCATCATATTCGCCGTCGTCGTCTTCGTCGTCTTCGTCGGCATCTTCTTCTTCGTCCCAGTCTTCGTCCCAGTCATCTTCGCGTGCCTTGTTCATGCCTTTTGCAAAGAAGAAGAACATAACAGCAGCGGCTGCGACGAGGACTGCAACAAGTGCGGGCACAACTACGGGATTTAAGTTAGATTCTGCGGCTCCACCGCCGGTAACGGTAAAGGTGATTTCAGTTGAATAGAGTTCGCCTGCGCGCGCATCGGTAAAGACGCGGGCAAAAGCCCCGCTTCTGTCTCCCTCTGCGTCAGCTGGTCCCCACCCAATAAATTCAACGTCACGAGCATTCGCAACGCCACCTGGTGGCAGTGCAACAGCAAGGCTGAGTTCGCGTACGTCTTGCCACGGAGTGTATTCAATAAAGATGGTTGGCTCATCATCAGCAGTTCGAGTAAAGGGGTTCTCGGCTAGGCGGAACTCGATTTGCATGTCACGGTACGTTGTCATAGTTGCCGTGTAAATATCAAAGTCGCCTTCAGTGCGGCGCATGTCAGCGATGTTACCAGGGAAGCGAGGATCTTGGGCTGGATCGCCACTGCCGCCCACTTCGCCAAACCAAAATACGGGTGCCCCTGCGGGTACTGCAACTTCAATCGTTGCAGGTAGAGGGGTTTGGTCTGAAAGCGTACCGCCTACGATTACAATGTATTGAACGTGTTGCTGCTGCCCCTGTTGGGTGCGTACCTGCATCACTTTGTAAACGAGCGTGTCAAAGGGAACGATTTGACCGTTGACGCGCGCTTGTGGAGCAAGCTCACTTTCGGGGTCAATCTCGGCACTGATTGCCATTATGCCTTCTTCTGTGCCCGCGACATATACTGGTTCGACTTCGTTGCCGTCCTCGTCTCTGAATTCGATCTCAGAGCCAGTGTCGGCCGTTGCGGCTCCTGCAATTAATGTCCCAAACGAAAGGGGAGCCATCAGCAATGCGAGCATTATGAAGATTAAAGCAGAAGTTCTGATTTTCCTCATCATTGTCTGTTACACCTTCTTCTTTCTGGTCTTAGTGAAATTTCGTATGTGCATCTTCTGGATAGGGAGCCTGACCTTAGACGTTTGGGCAAACTCTGCATGCAGAAATAACACGTATCTATGTTATACGTTTTTGTCCTTGCGTGCTGAAATTAAGCCAATTAGGACGGTAGATTTTGTGGGCTCAAGTTCAGAAGTTTTTTTATGAAAGTGGCAGGATTGACATTGTTGTTTATGTGGAATAGCATTATATGACCAAATAATTTGTATAGTCATATAATATTTTGAGGATGGACATATGCCCCGATTTAGCGAAGAAGAAAAAAGCCTTATACGAGAAGACCTGCTTGCCAAAGGCGAGCAACTTTTTGTTCAGCACGGGCTTAAAAAAGTTACGGTTGACGACCTTACAAAGGCGGCAGCAATCGCAAAGGGTTCTTTTTATGCTTTCTTTGAAAATAAAGAGCATTTGTACGTCGAGATTCTATTTCGCATACAAAACAAAGTATTAGCTGATACAGAGGTGTTTCTGCAAGAAAACAGTTCACTCCCTCCAAAGGAATTGGTAAGGGAGCTCATAGTTTGGTCGTTTGACGGAATGGAAAAGTATCCGATGCTTGCGCAACAGGACTTGCTGGAGTTGAGGACACACCTCACCAGAAAGCTTCCCAAAGAAATCCTCGGTCGCTATCCTGATTTAGATATGGAAGGGGCTAAGCTGCTGGTTCAGCACGGTATCAAATTTAAGTACGAGACCGAAATTGTGGGGAATGCCTTTCAGGCTCTATCACTTGCGTTCGACGGAATGCATGGCTACGAGCCAGAAAAGAAAGAAGCCGTTGTGGATATTTTAATAAACGGCATAGTAAATGAAATTGTAGAGGAATAAAGCAGTGAGTATAGATTTAAAAGAATACGGACTGAACGAACGATTTGAACAGGAAGCTACCTTATATGAAGGACTGTTTCTTGCTCGTGTTGTAGAGCAGCACCGCGACCTATACAGAGTAGTCTGCAAAGGCGGAGAAATAAGCGCAGGCGTTTCAGGAAAGCTTGCCCATGACGCAAGTGACCAAACGGATTTTCCTGCCGTTGGTGACTGGGTTATGATTGACCGCACCTGCGAAGAATCTGGCAGTGCAGTCATTCACCATGTTTTGCGCCGCAAAAGCATGCTTGCAAGACAGTCTGCAGGAACAGCAGCTTCTGGACAGATAATAGCTGCAAATATTGACACCGTCTTCATTTGCATGTCTCTTAATGCAGATTTCAACCTAAGGAGAATGGAGCGCTATCTTACCCTTGTGTGGGACAGCATGGCGACACCCGTTATCGTGCTAACGAAGTCTGACCTGTGCGATGACCTGCAGCAAAAACTTGATGAGATTGCTACGGTAAGCATGGGGATAGAAGTTATCATTTGCTCTTCTGAGGATGGAAGTGGTTTTGAAGAGATTAGCACTCATATCGAATGTGGAAAAACGATTGCCTTTATTGGGTCTTCAGGAGTTGGAAAGTCTACTCTCATTAATCGCCTTGTAGGGCAAGACATGATGAAGACAAGCGCGACCCGTCAAGACGATAAGGGTAGGCACGCTACGACACATCGCCAGCTCATTCTATTGCCAGGCGGTGGCACCGTCATTGATACGCCAGGTATGCGCGAGCTTCAAATGCGTGGGGGAGACCTTTCGAAAACCTTTGAAGATGTTGAGGAGATTTTCCAAAGATGTAAGTTTCGCGATTGTTCGCACGGTACAGAGGCAGGATGTGCCATCAAAGAGGCAATAGAGGAGGGTACGCTTTCTCAAGAGCGTTTTGAAAGTTATCAAAAACTGCAACGTGAAGTATCCTATGCTAGTTTAAATTCTCGCCAGATCGAAAACGAAAAAATAAACCAATGGTTTGGTGGGATGAACGGCAAAAATCAAATAAAGCAGTTCAAGAGGTCTTTGAAAAAGAGATAACTATCGTAGATTGCTGATTGCTGCAGATGTGTATTATAAGCCTGTATTGGGAGAGCGAAGGCTGACCTTTAGGTGCTAGAATGAAGTATAAATTTACAAATGTGTAATGGGTTCGCACAAATTTGATTTTAAGGTGAGGTGAGGTGTGTGCATCCAACAAAAGCATGGGTTATATGTACGGGACTTGCAATTGCTGGGCTCGTTTTAGTTTTTATTGGACTTGCTATTCCTACCGTTGAGGTTGAGCGCGAAACAGAACCAAGACTACTGGCGATAGATGGACCAACAGGGCAGGGAATTTATTCAGAGCCAAGGACTTACACAGCAGACAGAATGACACTCATTGCAGTTGTTCTGGTCGTTGCTGGATTTGGCATGATCCTTATTGGAGGCATTATTGGGACGGTGGGTTCAGTGTGCCCTCAATGCGACAGGTTATCCTGGTGGCACTATTTGCCAAAGAAATTCTGCCAGCATTGCGGGGTACAATTTCGCAGTGACGATTGGTACCGCCGAGAGAATTGGCATGAATGGTTAGGGTCGGATATTTTTACACCGCCTTTGGCTCCAGAAACAGAAGGCCCAACAGTTCCCAAGCAACACAATTCTGAAAAGCGAAATTATTTCGAAGAAAGATGGAATAAAGCCAAGGAAGCTAAAGAAGAAAAAATTAAAGCAAAAAAAGCTAAAGCAAAAAATAAAAATTTGCAACCAGCCACCGTGCGCTGCAGCGGGTGTGGAGCAACCTTGCAATCAGGCACTATCTGTAAATTTTGCAGAAAACTTGCGTAGATTATGGCGGAGAACGAGGGATTTGTTGTTGTGGCAAGGAACATTGAGGAATGAGATGAATTGGTCATAATGCAATGGATGCATCATGTAAAGTAGTAACTAGAAGGAACGACTTTTCCAATAATGAGGTCGGCGACTGTTGTGCCCGATTGCATGGATTAAGACTCTTGAGAGTGTAACTTCGTAGTATATTGAATATGGGAACTGTTGGAGTACCGTTCGCCTGATTGTACCACTATACTTTGCTGCCGATTCTGGATTGCTTGAGATATGCTCTAAGAATTTCTTTAGCTCTTTGCGAAACTTGAGCCGAAGTTCAGGATATATTTGCTCATAAAATGTTTCGGCATCTTCCAATTCAAACTCTGCTTCT
>Ga0123355_10006691_pt1 | contig 17142 bp, 12 predicted proteins | sample TergutEmb28metaG_3_FD_89872 | JGI IMG/M metagenome (GOLD analysis project Ga0123355, IMG submission 89872) | Embiratermes neotenicus P1 segment gut microbial communities from Petit-Saut dam, French Guiana - Emb289 P1 | ecosystem: Host-associated > Arthropoda: Insects > Digestive system > Gut ...
AGTGAAGCACAGCTGAACATGGCGGTAAAGTACAGTGTAGATATACTGTATATGTAGTGAGGCAGAGCTGAACATGGCGGTACAATACAGTGTAGCTATACTGTATATGTAGTGAGGCACAGCTGAACATGGCGGTACAGTACAGTGTAGCTATACTGTATATGTATTGAAGCACAAATTAACATGGCGGTAAAGTTCATTGTAGCTATACTGTGTATGAATTGGGGCACAGCTGAACATGGCGGTACAGAACAGTGTAGCTATACTGTGTATGTAGTGGTGCACAGCTGATCATGGCGGTAGAGTACAGTGTAGATATACTGTATACGTAGTGAGCTACAGCTGAACATGGCGGAAGAGTACAGTGTAGCTCTACTGTATACGTAGTGAGGCACAGGTGAACATGGCGGTACAGTTCAGGGTAGCTGTACTGTTTATGTAATGAGGCAAGCTGAACATGGCGGTACAGTACTGTGCAGTTTTATTGTATACGTAGTGAGGCACAGCTGAATATGGCTGTAGAGTACATTGTAGAAATACTGTGTACGTATTGGGGCACAGCTGAACATGGCGGTAGAATACAGTGTAGTTATAATGTGTATGTTGTGGGGAACAGTTGAACATGGCGGTACAGTACAGTGTGGCTAAAATTTACATGTAGTGGGGCGCAGCTGAACATGGCGGTACAGTAAAGCGTAGCTATATTTTACATGTAGTGATGCACAGCTGAACATGGCGGTGCAGTACAGTGAAGCTATACTGTGTATTTAGTGTGGCACAGCTGAACATGGCGGTAGATTACGGTGTAGTTATACTGTATATTTAGAGAGGCAAAGTTGAACATTACGTTAAAATACAGTGTAGCTATACAGCTTATGTTGTGGGGCACAACTGAACATGGCGGTACAGTACAGTGTAACCTAACCCTACATGTAGTGAGGCACAGCTGAACATGGTGGTACAGTGCAGTGTAACTACACAGTGTATGTAGTGCGGCACAGATTAACATTGCGGTACAGTACAGTGTAACTATACGGAGTATGTAGTGGGGCACAGATGAACATGGAGATACAGTACAGTGTAACTTTACCCTATATTTAGTGAGGCACAGATGAACATGGTGGTAGAGTGCAGTGTAACTATAATGTGTATGTAGTGAGGCAAGTTGAACTTTGCGCTAAAGTACAGAGTAGCTATAATACATATGTAGTGGGGCACAGCTGAACATGGCTGTAGAGTACAGTGTAACTATACCGCATATGTAGAGAGGAACAGCTGAACATGGCCGTACAGTACAGTGTAGCCATACTGTAAATTTTGTGGGGTACGGCTGTAGATGGCGGTATAGTACATTGTAGCTCTACCGTATATGTAGTGAGGCACAGCTGAACATTGCGGTAGAGAACTGTGTAGAAATACACTATATGTAGTGGGGCACGGCTGAACATGGCGGTAGAGTACAGTGTAGCTGTACTAAATATGTAGTGAAGCACAGCTGAACATGGAGTTACAGTTCAGTGTAAATATACTGTGTATTTAGTGGGGCAAAGCTGAACATGGCGGTAGAGTACAGTGTAGCTTTACTTTGTAAGTATTGTGGCACAGCTGAACATGGCAGTACATTACTGTGTAGCTATACTGTATATATAGTGAGGCACAGCTGAACATGTCGGTACAATACAGTGTAGCTGTACTGCATATGTAGTGAGGCACAGCTGAACATGGCGCTACGGTGCAGAGAAGCTATACCGTATATGTATTGAGTTGCAGCCGAAAATGTCGGTAAGGTACAGTGTAGCTTTATTGTATATGTAGTGAGGCACAGCTGAACATGGCGGTAGAGTACAGTGAAGATATACTGTGTATGTAGTGGCACAGATGAACATGGCGTTAGAGTACAGTATAACTGCTCTGTATATGTAGTGAGGCACAGCTTAACATGGCCGTATCGTACAGTGTAGCTATATTGTACAGGTATTGAGGCACAGTTGCATTTGGCGGTACAGTACATTGTAGATATACTGTGAATGTAGAGGGCATAGGTGAACATGGCGTTACAGTACAGTGTAGCTATATTGCACATGTAGTGGTGAAGAGCTGAACATGGCGGTACAGTACAGTGTAGCTATATTGTACATGTAGTGAGGCACAGCTGAACAAGGAGTTACAGTACAGTGAAGCTCTACTGTGTATGTAGTGGGTCACATCTGAACATGGCGGTAAAATATAGTGTAGATTTATTGTACATGTAGTGAGTCACAGCTGAACATGGCGGTACAGTACCGTGTAGCTATATTGTATAGTTAGTGAGGCACAGTTGCTCATGGCGGTACTGTACATTGTAGATATACTGTGTATGTAGAGGGACATAAGTTAACATGGCGTTAGAGTAGAGTGTAGCTATATTGCACATGTAGTGGGGCAGAGCTGAACATGGCGGTACAGTACATTGTAGCTATATTGTACATGTAGTGAGGCACAGCTGAACAAGTCGGTACATTACAGTGTAGCTTTACTGTTTATGTAGTGGGGCACATCTGAACATGGCGGTAAAGTACAGTGTAACAATATTGTATATTTAGCTAGGCGCAGCTGAACATGTCGGTACAGTAAAGTTTAGCTATACTGTGTACGTAGTGGGGCACAGCCGAAAAAGGCGGTACAGTACAGTGAGGCTATACTGTCTATGTACTGGTGCACACCATTCCATGGCGGTACAATACCGTGTAACTCTACTAGCTATCTAGTGAGTCACAGCTGAATATGTTGGTAGAGTTCAGTGTAGCTATACTGTATAAGTAGTGAGACACTGCTGACCATGGCGGTGGAGTAAATTGTAGCTATGTTTTATTTATGTTGAAGCACAGCTGCACATGGCGATGCAGTACAGTGTAGCTCTATTGTGTATGTATTGGGGCACAGCTGAACATGGCGGTACAGTACAGTGTAGCTATATTGTACATGTAGTGGTGCACAGCTAAAAATGGCCGTATAATACAGTGTAGCTATACTGTAAATGTAGTGAGACACAGCTAAAAATGGCGGTACAGTACAGTGTAGAAAACTGTATATATAGAGTGGCACAGCTGAACATTTGGGTTCAGTAGATTGTAGCTATACTCTGTATTTAGTGCGGCACAGCCGAACATGGCTGTAGAGTACAGTGAAGCTATACTGTTTATTTAGTGGGGCACAGCTGAACATGGTGTTTCAGTACAGTGTAAATCTACTCTTTATGAAGTGAGGCACATCTGAACATTGTGGTAGAGGGCAGTGTACCTCTACCGTGTATGTAGTGAGGCACAGCTGAACATGGCGGTACAGTCAGTGTAGCTGTACTGTATATGTAGAGAAGCACAGCTGAAAATGACGGTACAGTACATTTTAGCTATATTGTATATGTAATGAGGCACAGCTGAACATGGCGGTATTGCACAGTGTAGATATATTGTGTATGTAGTGGGGCACAGCTAAACATGGCGGTACAGTACAGTGTAGCAATATTTTACATGTAGTGGGGCGCAGCTGAACATGGCGGTATAGTACAGCGTAGCTATATTGACCATGTAGTGTGACAGAGCTGAACATGGCGGTGCAGTACAGTGAAGCTTTACTGTGTATGTAGTGTGTCACAACTGAACATGGCGTTAGATTACGGTGTAGCTATACTGTATACGTAGTGAGGAACAGTTGAACATTGCGATAAAGTACAGTGTAGCTATACTGCGTATATAGTGGGGCCCAGCTGAACATGGCGTTACAGTACAGTGTAACTTTACCCTATATGTAGAGAGGCACAGCTTAACATGGTGATAGAGTGCAGTATAGCTATTCTGTATATGTATTGAGGCACAGCTGAACAAGGCGGTACAGTACAGTGTAGCTATTCTGTATATGTAGGGAGGCACAAATGTAAATGACTGTACAGTATAGTGTAGCTATTCCGTATATGTAGAGAGGCACAGCTGAACATGACTGTACAGTACAGTGTAGCCATTCTGTAAATGTAGTGGGTCACGTCTGAACATAGAGTTATTGTACAGTGTAGCTGTTACGTATACGTAGTGAGGCACACCTGAACATTGCGGTAGTAAACTGTGTAGCAATACAGTATATGTAGTGGTGCTCGGATGAACATGGCGGTAGTGTACAGTGTAGCTATATTAAATTTGAAGTGAGGCACAGCTGAACATGGGGTTACAGTTCAGTGTAACTACACTGTGTATTTAGTGGGGGCAAAGCTGAACATGGCGGTAGATTACAGTGTATCTATACACTGTATCTATTGGGGCACAGCTGAACATGGCAGTACAGTACCGTGTAGCTATAGTGTATATAAAGTGAGGCACAGCTGAAGATGTCGGTACAATACAGTGTAGCTGTACTGTATATGTTAGTGAGGCACAGCTGAACATGGCGGTAAGGTGCAGAGTAGCTATACCGTAATTGTAGTGAGGCACAGCTGAACATGTCGGTACAGTACATTGAAGATATACTGTCTATGTATTGGCACAGCTGAACATGGCGGTAGAGTACAGGATAAATCTTCTGTATATGTAGTGAGGCACAGCTGAACATGGCGTTAGCGTACATTGTAGCTATACTGTGTATTTAGAGGTGCACAGGTGAACATGGCGGTACAGTACACTGTAGCTAAATTGTATAGTTAGTGAGGCACAGTTGCACAAAACCGTACGATACATTGTAGATATACTGTGTATGTAGAGGTGCACAGGTGAACATGGCATTACAGTACAGTTTAAATTTATTGCACATGTATTGCAGCAGAGCTAAACATGGCGGTTCAGTACCGTGTAGCTGTATTGTACATATAGTGAGGCATAGCAGAACAAGGCGGTACAGTACAGTGTAGCTATACTGTGTACGTAATGGAGCACAGCCCAACATGGCGGTAAAGTATAGTTTAGCTATCCTGTGTATGTACTGGAGCACACCTGAACATGGCAGTACAATACCGTGTAACTCTACTATATATGTAGTGAGGCACAGCTGAATATGTTGGTAGATTGCACTGTAGATATACTGTGTATGTAGTGAGGCACAGTTGAGCATGGCGGTACAGTACAGTTTAGCTATACTTTGTACGTAGTGAGGCACACCCGAATATGACGGTAGAGTACAGTGTAGCTATACTGTGTATGTAGTGGGGCACAGGTGAACATAGTTTTACAGTACAGTGTATCTCTACTCTCTGTGTAGTGAGGCAAAGCTTAACATGGTGTTTCAGTGCAGTGTAGCTACACTGAGTATGTAGTGAGGCACAGCAAAACATAGCGGTACATTACAGAGAGGCATTACTGTATATGTATTGAGGCTCAACTGAACATGGTTGTACAGTACGGTGTGGCAATACTCTGTATGTAGTGAGTCACAGCTGAACATGGTGGTACAATACATTGTAGCTATACTTTATATGTAGTGAGGCACAGCTGAACATGGTTGTAGAGTACAGAGTAACTCTTCTGTGTATTTAGTGAGGCTCAGCTGAACATGGCGATATATTACGTTGTAGATATACTATGTATGTATTGAGGCACAGCTGAACATGGCTGTACAGTACACTTTAGCTATACTGCATTTATAGTGAGGCGCAGCTGAACATGTCTCTTCAGTACAGTGTAACTATACTGTATATGTAGTCAAGCACAGCTGCACATGGCGTTACAATACAGTGTAGCTATACTGAATATGTAGTGAAGCACAGCTGAACATGGCGGTACAGTACAGTGTAACTGTTCTGTATATGTGGTGAGTCACAGCTGATCATGGCGATAGAGTACAGTGTAGCTATAATGTAATTGTAATGTAATTGAAGTACAGATGATTATGGATGTAGAGTACAGTTTAGCTATACTGTGAATTTAGGGAGTCACATCTGAACACCGCGGTACAAAACAGTGTAGCTATACTGTGTATGTAGTGAGGCACCACTAAATATGGCGCTACAGTTCAGTGTAGCAATACTGTATGTTGTGAATCACGGCTGAAAATGTCGATACAGTACAGTTCATGTAGAGTGGTGCTGACAGTACAACTGGCTGCTCTGAAGGCGAAGTTTGTATCTGAACTGCTAGCAGCCACTGACCTTACACTTACAAATGACACAGAATGCAAGGATCTGAACTGTTGATGGCGTGACTTGAGCTGTCGGTTGATAGCGTACTGTGCTGCTTTGTAATTACGTATAGCAATGCAGAATGGAACAGTATGTTGTGAGGAATCTGTCAGTACACATTGGGATCAGTTGGTATTTTTGTAGTTCGGTAGAACAGTGCAGCAGCTGCAGTATGAAACAGTTACAGACAAGTTGGTTTCATTGTGTGGTTCAGTGATGAAATTACACAAATATTTGTGTAGGAAATATGGTACTTTTTTAGTTATACTGCACAACAAATGCATTAAATTTTACATACATACATGCACTCTACGCCAGAACACAGGCAATATACCTGCTAGAATTTACATTAAACTATATCTGCAATATGAGTGATAATACTAACACAACATTCTCCATATCCCAATGCTCAAATGCTTTAATTTCTTCTTTACATTTGCACAGAACGTTCACAATAAACTCAACAATAAACACCACTAAATTCAAGACAGTTCCTTCAGGCATTACTATAAATGCCGGTACTAAGTGAGAATGAGAGAAGGCGAAAAACATGACAACAGCTGCTTCTCTAACTCTCTCTCTCTCTCTCCACTTATTGAAGAAAGTGCATGCTGCAGATCTGCCCAAAGCATCTCCAGAATTCCTGCTTCTAAATAGCGCCTTATTAAAATGTTGAAACTGCCAGAAGTGCATTTCCTTTCCTAAAATTCCTGTTGCACTTCCTGACTTTAATGTTTTATCAAGGGGGCAGATTATTTTACCGACATCCACAATCCCCATTTTCCCCAGCACGTTAAGCAGAATTTAATGGAGAATTAGGAGTAGCTATAACTCTTTTATCATCCGTTCAACACAACTATATCTCCCTGTACACTCTTCCTGTTGTGTCATTTGTTCAAATACTTCAACATTTCAGGAAATGTTAAAGTGTCCTTAGATTGGAGGAAAGCTTGGTTGTAGCCAAAAACAACGTCTGAAAGTAGCAGTTCGCCTAGTGGTTCTGTCTTCGTTTCATACTTCATTTCCACCAGATAAGAAACAAAGAATGCTTGGAATACAGTCCTAATAACGAAATAGGAACAGACATACGGAAGGAAGAAAACCCTGAGGCTAGAAGTTGTTGGCTGCTGTGGAACAGACACAGACACATGAAAAGCCCAAGCAGTTTGGAAACTGTAGGAAAGTGACTGATATGTTTGTGTCTAACTATACACAGACCGGTACGGATCATTACCTGCACAATACAACACAGCTGTTTTTAGCAGCAGCACAAAACCAAATGATAACCACACAAAGAGCGAGAAATTTGTAAGTATCTTGTCCGTTACAGGAATAGTTTTGGACAAAGAAATAATTTTTTAAAATTTCATATAAGTATACACAAACACACACACACACACATATATATATATATATATATATATATGTAGGGCAATCTGGCGTGTTATGAAGACGTCACAACGAGAGGAATCAGACGAAGTATTCAGTCAGAACTTCAGATAAGCTCTCATTTAATTGATCAAAATTATTCGCAACCAATTGCTTGAGGTATTTAGCGATGTTCCAGTGAAAGCTGCAGTGCAGTTCAGTTTGTCACACATCAGTTTAGATATTTCAATCGATGAACCTGTCGCATTATAGCAGTACTGCCGTCATTCTGCGTTGAATTACTAACTTTTACACGAAATAACCTAAAGTTCTTCCAAAGAAAGCGTTCTCAAGCTCGCGTCTTTGCGGTAAATGTTGGTGCAAGTGTACTGATACTGAGCCCTCAGTGCACGTGTACTGATACTGAGCGCTCAGTGCACGTTTACTGATACTGAGCCCTCAGTGCACGTGTACAGATACTGAGCCCTCAGTGCACGTGTACTGATAATGAGCGCTCAGTGCACGTGTACTGATACTGAGCCCTCAGTGCACGTGTACTGAAACTGAGCCCTCAGTTCACGTGTACTGATACTGATCCCTCAGTTCACGTGTACTAATACTGAGCCCTCAGTGCACGTGTACTGAAACTGAGCCCTCAGTGCACGTGTACTGATATTGAGCCCTCAGTGCACGTGTACTTATACAGAGCCCACAGGTCACGTGTACTGATACTGAGCCCTCAGTACACGTGTACTAATATTGAGACCTCAGTACACGTGTACTCATATTGAGCCCTCAGTGCACGTGTACTGAAACTGAGCCCTCAGTGCACGTGTACTGATATTGAGCCCTCAGTGCACGTGTACTGATACTGATCCCTCAGTACACGTGTACTGATACTGAGCCCTCAGTGCACGTGTATTCATATTGAGCCCTCGGTGCACGTGTACTGAAACTGAGCCCTCAGTGCACGTGTACTGATATTGAGCCCTCAGTGCACGTGTACTGTTACTGAGACCTCAGTACACGTGTACTCGTATTGAGCCCTCGGTGCACGTGTACTGAAACTAAGCCCTAAGTGCACGTGTAGTTATATTGAGCCATCAGTGCACGTGTACTGATACTGAGCCCTCAGTGCACGTGGACTCATATTGAGCCCTCGGTGCACGTGTACTGAAACTGAGCCCTCAGTGCTCGTGTACTGATATTGAGCCCTCACTGCACGTGTACTGATACTGATCCCTCAGTACACGTGTACTGATACTGGACCTCAGTGCACGTGTACTCATATTGAGCCCTCGGTGCACGTGTACTGAAACTGAACCCTCAGTACACGTGTGCTGATACTGAGCCCTCAGTGCACGTGTACTGAAACTGAGCCCTCAGTGCATGTGTACTGATATTGAGCCCTCAGTGCACGTGTACTGATACTGATCACTCAGAACACGTTTACTTATTCCGAGCCCTCAGTTCACGTGTACTGATACAGAGCCCTCAGTGCACATGTACTAATATTGAGCCCTCGGTGCACGTGTACTGAAACTGAGCCCTCTGTGCACGTGTACTGCTATTGAGCCCTCGGTGCACGTGTACTGATACTGAGCCCTCAGTACACGTGTACTGATATTGAGCCCTCAGTGCACGTGAACTCATATTGAGCCCTCGGTGCACGTGTACTGAAACTGAGTCCTCAGTGCACGTGTACTGAAATTGAGCCCTCGGTGCACATGTACTGATACTGAGCCCTCAGTACACGTGTACTGATATTGAGCCCTCAGTGCACGTGTACTCATATTGAGCCCTCGTTGCACGTGTACTGTAACTGAGACTTCAGTGCACGTGTACTGATATTGAGCCCTCAGTGCACGTGTACTGATAGTGATCCCTCAGTACACGTGTACTGATACTGAGCCCTTAGTGCACGTGTACTCATATTGAGCCCTCGGTGCACGTGTACTGAAACTGAACCCTCAGTACACGTGTACTGATACTGAGCCCTCAGTGCACGTGTACTGAAACTGAGCCCTCAGTGCACGTGTACTGATATTGAGCCCTCAGTGCACGTGTACTGATACTGAGCCCTCAGAACACGTTTACTTATTCCGAGCCCTCAGTTCACGTGTACTGATACTGAGCCCTCAGTGCACGTGTACTCATATTGAGCCCTCGGTGCACGTGTACTGAATCTGAGCCCTCAGTGCACGTGTACTGATATTGAGCCCTCAGTGCACGTGTACTGATACTGGTCCCTCAGTTCACGTGTACTGATACTGATCCCTCAGTGCACGTGTACTGATACTGAGCCCTCAGTACACGTGTACTGATACTGAGCCCTCAGTGCACGTGTACTCATTTTCAGCCCTCGGTGCAGGTGTGTTGATACTGAGCCCTCATTGCACGTGTACTGATACTGATCGCTAAGAGCACGTGTACCCTTACTGAACCCTCAGTGCACGTGCACTGAAGTGTGCCCCATCCCAAACCGCACTGCAGTTATCACAAATGATGGCAGTATCAGCACACTGCAGCACATTACCACAGACAGTACACGGTACACAGAACACACTGTGGATGTGCACAACAATTGAATGTAGCATGGAACAGAAGAGACAATGTAAGTACAAAGTAACAGTGTGTTGAAGTCGCGTAACCATTGTTGGCATGGATTAATTATATGTATTATATATTCTGAGTGCGTGTGTGATTGACCTCAGTTATCCAACATGCAAAACGCACTGCGGCCGCTCCGGATCGACATTACATTCTGCATTATCATATAAACCGCAGGATTTACGTAAAAAAATTTACGGGGAAAGACGCCAATTACGGGGATGTTTCCTAATATGATGAGGTGCAGTATTTCATATCAGCAGGTGCTGCGCTTTGTGCTTAGGTTTGTAAGTCGTTAAGCAGATGAGCTTATTAACTGTAATAACAATATATCGGCCAGAAGCACAATAGTTCGGTACTGACAGGGTGTCTTAGTTTGGTGCGTTGTGACGTTTGCATATCGGCAAAGTGTGACTCATGAGCAGTTAAAAGTGCTGTGCTTTTCAGAATTAGTTTAATGCTCAGTTGTCTGTTAGTTGCAATCTTAAACTGTTTCTTTTTTTCACAGATACAAATTTATGTTCTTCCTTTCTATTTTACTACGTTTTTCAGCACCCAATTTATTCTGTTATAGGGAGGATTGAAGTTCCTAATATGAGTTTCCGCATGTTAGGAATTCGGTACGTTGTGGATTACATTTTCTGAGCTTTGTAGAATTATAGATGGTTAGAAGGTAAATCTGGGACCGCGAAAGGAAGAAGGCAGTTACTGAGGCTATGAGGAACAGGAAAATGGGAAGCTGCAGAGCGTCCAGTGATACAAGCTTACCGCAAGCAACACTACAGCGTTATGTTGAAGACCGACAGGACAGATCAATTGAAGCAATAAAACAAAACTTTGTAGGAAGCAAACTTTCCTCGTCAAGGAAACATTTTTCTAGCTGATGGTAAAGTGATATGTGGTTAAGGAAGATTTATGGCTTGATAATGGCTGACGTCATGCGTTTCGCTTACAACGTTGTTGCGAGGAACGGAATTAAAAACCAATTTTGCACGAGAAATGTTGAGATTTGAAGGAAGTGCTAGAAAAGTTTCCTACGCCGTCATCAAGAAATTTAAAATCCAAACACTGAATTTAATCCCCCTGAAATGCGAGGAGATCACTGTTGAAACAGCAGCTGAGAATTATTATATCTACAAAACCGCAATTTATACCATTTAACATAATCCTGCCGCAACTTGACAATTGCGAAGAAACCGGCATCACTATTGTACGGCACAAATATCACTATTGTACAGCACAAATATCACTATTGTACAGCAAAAACATCACTACTGTACAGCACAAATATCACTATTGTACAGAACAAGCATCACTATTGTACAGCACAAACATCACTATTACACAGAACAAGCATCACTATTGTACAGCACAAACATCACTATTGTAAAGCACAAACATCACTATTGTACAGCACAAATATCACTATTGTACAGCAAAAACATCACTATTGTACAGAACAAGCATCACTACTCTAGAGCACAAACATCACATTTGTAAAGCACAAACATCACTCTTTTACAGCACAAACATCATTACTGTACAGCACAATCATCAATATTGTACAGCACAAAGATCACTATTGTACAGCACATTCACCACTAAAATACAGCACATACATCACTATTTTACATTACAAACATCACTATTGTACAGCACTAACATCACTATTGTACAGCACAGACATCACTATTTTTCAGCACAATTATCTCAATTTTACAGCACAGACATCAATATTTTACAGCACAATCTTCACTATTGTACTGCACAAAGTTCGCTAAAATACGGCACAAACATCAGTACTGTACAGCACAAACATCATTATAGTACAGCACAATCATCAATACTGTACAGCAGAAACATCACATTTGTACAGCACGAACATCACAATTGTACAACACATACTTCACTTCAATACAGCACAAAAATCACTATTGTACGGCACAAATATCACTACTATACAGCACAAAAATCACTATTGTACAGCACAAACAACTTCACTGTACAGCACAAACATCACTTTTGTACAGCACAATCATCACTAATATACAGCACAAACAAAGCATTTAGGCAAAAATATTTGTTTTGAAATGCAGGTGTCAGGTATTTTCTGTTCAATCCGCTGAACGTGGATCTCCTCTGAGATTCAACAATTATATCAGACCTTCTGGACCCTTCATTCCTACATCGATCTGCCATCTTTCAATTGTGCTAATTTTTCTCCACTCACTACTGCTGAGGCTCTCCGAACACCAGATATCACCGCTGTCGCAAGAATAATCCAACAGCCAAATTCACGTGGTGGAACAGTAAAGAAAATAACGAGTTCATCTTACAGCAATTTGATGGGGCAACTCACAAAAGAACATAAAACAGGTCACTAAATCCGAAACCAGTTGGCTTGGTTCGAATGCTTTAATTAGTCCTGAAAAAACGGAATAGAATTTTTGTTGTTATCCAACTGCGTCTGGCACTACATCACATTTGGACACTGACCTAGATGTTCCTTCCGCTGAAGATTGGACAGAAGAAGATGAACAAGACGCTGATTGTGTGTTCTGTATTGGTCGTTTGTCTTAAGACCCCATTGTAGAAGTGTGGATACGGTGTGCTAAATATTGCAGATGGTCACACACAATTTGTGATTTTACGGAAGAAGATTTTGTTTGTGAAACTGGTCAGGGGGAAACATTGTTTGTTCTTCCTTGTATTTGTAATATTTTAATTCTGTAACTAATCTTTCTGCTTTCTGTGTAAATTATTCACTTCCCCAAACTAGGAAGACATTTTTAGTGGATATGAAGCTTTTAAGGAAAAGAATTTGCAAACGATTCTTCTCATAATTTAAAATGTTTGCGTTGAATTACTAATTGGGATAAATGGCTGAATAAGAATATTATACAAGACTTCCTTTGCAACGGAATCATAAGCTTCTATCTTCTATAATTACAACTTTCTGTTTTATCGCTCTTCTTATCGACAGGTACAATGATAGATTCTTTCCACTCCTCAGGCAATTCCTCCTTATTCCAGACAGAAATAATAAGTGTAAGAATCTCATAACCAAAAGCCTTACTCCCTGCTATAATCAATTCTGCTGGGATTTGATCAGTAACGGGTGATTTGTTACTTTTATCTTTCCAATAACCAACACAAACTCAGAGACACTTGTCTCAGCACTCGTGGTTCTGCTGTGTGTATATCTGTCTGTATAGCATCACTAACCCCATGCATATTTAATAGCTGGGAAAAAAAGTTAATCAAACCTGGCCAAAATACTGTGGCAGTCTGCAAACAAATTCACTTTTGTCATCCTTCACAACATTATTTCTAGGCTAGTTACCATTTTTAAAGTCACTGTGGCACCTATTCTAGTACATAATATTTTTTATCTCATTGTTAGTTTCAAGTGAGTCTTCTTATCAAGAGAAGTCCACGTGAACTTGTGAAGGTTTCGGTGTGGGAACTTTGTGCTATTGACAAAAGTTTTTTATGACCTGCCGACAATTGTTATTTTACTACCATTTCTATTACTATTCTGATGTAAACTGTCATTCCCAATTGTTAGTTTGAAAATATCCTCTCTCCATATCTATGCATGAAGATCTCCTCTTAGAGTTTTCATATCGTATTTAGGAATATTATGAAAAATCTGTTCTAACTCCACGTAAAAACAACCTTTGAATCATCAGTTTTCTCGTCACTTGTTACAAGCACATTCAAAAAAGCGACATTACACCATCGACCTCTCAGCACTATATATGACATCCTATTGCTAACAAACTCTACTCTATTACCTGTTATATGCAATTCTGTGGTGTACAAAGAATCCTGTTGACAATTGAAGATCTTCATTTCATTTTCATAAATAAATTATATTCCCTGCTCTTATAGTGCCCTCATATTCCTATCTAACCTTTGAACAACCACCAAATATAATTTCTATCCACCCAATTCCCTGACTGCTGCCGTAAATAAAACTGCCCTATACAGGCTCCTAACTTTCCACGTACCGAATCTCAGGTCTCTCTTTCGTTTCTTGTGTTGTACCAATGTGTCAGTCCAGGTCCGTGGTTTGACTGTGAATATTTCGCAACACGATACGTTTTAACAGGTAGGCATTGTTAGCAGCTCACAAAACACACCAGCTGCAGGACCACCCATTGACTGCTTAATCAATATTTTCGCAGCAAATCTCCATATTGGAGGCATTTCCTTCATCCGCATCTGAAGAAACGGCATGGCGTGTTGACAGGGATACAAATATCAAATGCGAATATGTTACTGCTATAACTAATATTAAATAATAATAATAATAATAATAATATTAGAATGGTGTTTCCAGCCGAAAGAAATGTGTTCCTCTCAGCACGGTTTCACCTACCTGCCGGTTGCTATGGATAAGATGGAGTCCAGGTAAGGAAGATAGCTTTTAATATACTGAGTAAAGAGTAGCGGACATCCGACAAGGGGTGTCCTCCAATTTGTAGGTTTGGCGAGTTTCTAACAACTCTACACCATAACAGCTTACAGCATTACGGAATATTTCACAAAACCACCGACTGGAACTGAAACTTTGGAACGATGTAAGGAATGGGAAATGGACATGCGATTTGGTAAGTGGAAGGTAGTGAGTGTACAGAGGTATGGGCTGTGGATAATATTAAAGTGGATATCCAAGGAATAATATGGCGAGTCCTCGATCTGGCTCAGACAGAGGAAAGTATCGTGCTTATATATAGTTTAATGAACATTTGATTGCTAAACATCGTTTCAAATTCCTTGACTAACTGGGAAAATGTTAGCTTTTCAAGAAGGAATTTGCTCTTGGAATCCGATCGTTGGTTAGTTAGTGAATGACGAGTCCTTAAGTAGAAGAAGAAAGTCACACCCGGTTTGGTGAATTGAAGATCTTCTGCCAGCAGTTCAATATATCTTGAGTTGTGGGTAAATTTAGAGATAAGTATGATAAATGGTGAGAACAGATACAGGAGTGGGAGGAAGACATATCGGAGGTCGGCGTGCGTTATATCCAGCAGGAAGACGAGAGTGGAAGTGGGAATTTGAGAGTTGAGAGGGAGACTGAGTGGGTCGTTGGGATTGTGGGATGTAACGGAATTATAATAATAATATTGATTATTATAATATATGCAGGACAGTGGTAATAACGATCAAAAGTCCTCGCGACCTTGTGACTCATAACGATTCTTCACATGAACATTTCCGATAAGCAGCGCAACTGCATATTGCATTATGAATGTAGTACAGACCGAAGCAAAATGCGATACACAACAAGAACAGCTAGCTTCAGCAACTATGTAATTACGTTACTTACTGCAGAAAGAGTTACTGCAGACTGTTTACAGAGTGTCATTAGTTTGGCAATTTTCAATTCGCACAATGCTAAGACACAATTCGTGCCCACATCTAAATTTCGATTGGTTACAGCAAGAAAATACTTAAAACGAAATAAAATTGTCTGCATAATATACAGACAATTAAATTCGTCAAATCACTGCAACGTTCATATTTGTGTCTCTCTTGCCATCCTGTGATAGCTATCGGCTGTGTGATGAGTGACTTAGTGCACTGTTGCAGACATTTACTGTCACTGGCGAGAAACAGTTGTACGTCCACAGTTGGCATAAAAGAATTGACTTGGAAACATAAATATTGTACGAATTTATACCGTTGTACTGTGAGTCACGTTACGTTAACCCATATTATTAGCGTATTAATTAAAGCATTAATAAGTTTGTAAGTCTGATGTATCGCTAAACCTTCTACACATCAATGAAATTCTCGTTGTACATGGCAGCAACCGACATGTCTGTCACCTTGCTCTATACGCTGCTGCTGACTGCTGTCACTCATGCTGCTGTACCGCTGACAGACAGCACACTGCCCACAGCCCAGGTGCACACAGTCCTGTGTGTGTGGAACGTCGCACGCAGACACTTCGCACCAGGAAGGCCTCTCGTCGTCTCGTTGCCACGCACATCCCCGGACGTCTCCCGCAGCGCTCTCAGGGTCCCTCAGGCACAGAGGGATAATCTACAGACGGTGGGCGTCATAATGGGAAAGTTACACGAGGAAAAATGATGGCCGATTGAACTGTTCCGACCAAACGGAGATGACAGTGCAGACACATCAGTATTACAGCACAGTTACATTCTGTTTATGTGGAACGAAGAGGCGGGCAGCTATAACGAGACGCTTCAAAACCAGCTGGAGATTCTGAAATACAGCACATCGTGGAACCCTCGAGGGAGGTTTCTTGTGGTGGTAACTGATAGCCGCCATGAACCAACACACTTACTGGCTGCTCACATATGTTCTGTATTGTGGGAGGTGGCCAGAATTGTCAACGTGGTGATCTTGATCCCAAACCAATTTCCATATCGTCCGCTGCATGCTATGAACAGCACAAAGACAACAGCAGTTGACAGGTTGAACTTGTACACTTGGTTCCCATTTAAATTAGGAAGGTGTGGAGAGGTACAAGGCGTCGTTCTGATGGATGAATGGCATTTTGAAAACAATGGCAGATTTTCAGAAAATGCACATATTTATCCTGCGAAAGTTCCAAGGGATTTCATGCGATGTCCCATTAAATTGTCTACAATTTATTTCAAACCAATTTTGTTTGTGACAGGAAAATACTCGCAAAATGATGGCAGTACTGCGTACGAAGTGACAGGCTTGTCTGTTGAGATGTTTAAATCGGTATGTAAGAAGATGAACCTGACAATTGTTTTACCTGAAACACAGCAAATCTTAAATTCGGGAAACGCTCTAAATTGTATTGCTGAAATCGAAGACGGTTTATCTGACGTTTTAATTGGCCCAATTCCTCTGATGCCTGTCGTTGTGTCATCTTCATTTGACGCCACAATACTCTACTTCTATGACACAATCAAAATGTTTGTTCCTTATCCAAATGCTATTCCTGTAACGGAAAAGATACTGACAACTTTCTCGCTGTCTGTGTGGATAACAATTGGCCTTGTGCTGCTGCTAACCACAGC
>Ga0123355_10006692_pt1 | contig 17139 bp, 9 predicted proteins | sample TergutEmb28metaG_3_FD_89872 | JGI IMG/M metagenome (GOLD analysis project Ga0123355, IMG submission 89872) | Embiratermes neotenicus P1 segment gut microbial communities from Petit-Saut dam, French Guiana - Emb289 P1 | ecosystem: Host-associated > Arthropoda: Insects > Digestive system > Gut ...
AAGTGTGTCCTTTTTTAAAAAAATAAAAAAAATACCCACAGCCCAAAAAAAAAAAAAAAAAAAAACCTCTTTTCCTCCCCCCCCCCCCCCCCCCTCCCCCACTCTCTCTCTCGCTTTCTGCTGCCCCAAATGAAATGTGACATTCCAAAAATCCTTATTTAGTTCATGAGGATCCTTTACAAGCCCTTAAAAGCACAATGTGGTGTGAAGTGGGTGAATGCTAAGTAATAGTGTGAGTCTTTGAAGGAACACTTTACATTTTCTCTGTATGTGTTAACTCCCTGACGATTGATGTTATAATTATTTGACTGTAACACCCAGAATTTATAACACTATTATTCGGGGAATTAAAAAGAGAAGATAAAATGTACGGCTATTTCATACTGAACAGGTACTCTTGAGGGACTGCATTACGGATGTGGAATAAGAAACCAACTAGATGTCACTTAGTATTATATTTATTTCTCCTTTATAAGTTGCTCAACATATTTCGGGCCACCTTCTGCCCATCTTCAGGAGCTGACGACTTAGTGGTATTTTTTCACGTGTGGTGTAATGCCGTGGTTGTGTAGGCAGTCAGATCCGGTTGGCTGGTTGTGTCCATTGGGAAGTACGTAGCACAATGTGCTACGTACTTCCCAATGGACACAACCAGCCAACCGGATCTGACTGCCTACACAACCACGGCATTACACCACACGTGAAAAAATACCACTAAGTCGTCAGTTTCTGAAGATGGGCACAAGGTGGCCCGAAACATGTTGAGCAACTTATAAAGGAGAAATAAATATAATACTAAGTTACATCTAGTTGGTTTCTTATTCCACATTGAACTATGATGCACGGTCAACCACACATCAAATGCATTACAGATATTTAGTAAAGAGCTTGACAGCCCATCAATTGTTGCTTTCTTGGTTTCCAGATCTCAATTAATGTGACCATTATTTGTGCAGGACACTAAAAAAATGTGTGAAAAAAATAAGCACTTTTTTTTAAAGAAATGAAAACACCTATTTAAAGCAAAATGGTTAATATTTCAAGACAAGAGTGACAGCATATGTTGAGAAATATTTTATAGTGTTTGCTTGAAGCTCGAAACTATCAGTTTCAGAATCTTCTTTGAAATGGGGTAAGTTGAGTGGCAGAACTAGGCTTCTTAGCAATAATGCTTCTTTGACAGCTACAGTGTTGCAGTGCACAATATCACTTTCTCCTTCTACAATCAATGGTTTCTGATAATATCGTTATCTGTGACATTCCATTGTGATACTTAAGGAAATAAAAATGATCAATCACAACCATTTCTATATTATTACAGTAAAATAATATAAACATGGTTGTGATGGACGGTTTTTATTTCCTCATTGTGGTGTCTGATAAAGCTGACAATGTCAGAGTTAAACATAATGTATAGTAAGGTTTAATCTGATTAGATGTTTACAGTTTTATGGCTTCACCTGTTAAGAAGCCATGGCTCTCTGGAGCAGCCTAGAGCTTCCAACAAGTCCTCCTTGTCAGAACCAACATTGGACGACTGGTACTTCTTCCATGCAAAGTTCCAAGCATCTACTCCGCCATGCCTAATGGCCGTACAGTACACCATTTCTTTCTGGTTCGCAGATATGCTGTGGAAATCATGACCATTTCATGTTACAAGGAAATTGCCCTGTTAAGAGAGTTCACACATGGCATCTTACACACTGCATGTGCTCAGGTATGGTCAAAGACTTGTCACAGCTGGACAGCAACAAACATTATTTCTTAATTGCCAAACCATTGCGCAAAAGTCTACCACTAGTCTTGTAGTGGTTATCATCCAAGCATCATATCTGACAAATACCTGATCTGACCCAGAGTACAAACACAACTTACCTTGACCGAGGTTCTTCATGGATTTCTTCAGTCCCTCTCACCAAATGCAGTCATATTACCATATAACAGGTCATGCCTACATCCTCTCACAGCCTTCAAAATTCAGTATCCATTCATATCTCACTGCTTGCAGCTACAAAACAGCTACTGTTTAGTTCAGTATAACTTTCTTTACATGAATCCATTCCCTTATGATTTATTTTGTCATCATCATCTTCCCATTTCTCTGTCATGTTACAAGCATATACCCCATAAAATTCCGTGTGTATGTCATGTTTCTCACACCCTATATTGTCTCATCTATGCAGTACTAGCAATATATAATTTCATCACCTAGTAGTTTGTTGTGAATTTCTTGTATACCATTCCCCATCCATTTCTCCTCTCATATCTACTCACATTGCTTATCACGCTGTTCTCAAATATTCGCAACCTACAGATAGCAGCAGAAGGTTCAGTCTTATGATCATTACAATGAATCTTCACAGTAAATATAGGGCAGCAAATTTCCTGACCATATGGGCAACTATTCAGTTTTGAAGGTGGACTCTGGTCCATAAAAAGAATGCATGAGTGAGGTAGTCAGGCTAGTCTTTCCTTCAGTAAGAGTACATTTTTCTCAACCACAAAAAAGAACACTCAAAACAATGTATTACACAGATTCATCTTACCTAATTGTGCACAGTTAACTAGAAAAGCTTACTGATACTGAAGTTTGATATGTATTAGTATTTAGTCTAACCACACTCTGAGGACAGGAGCCACTGTAGCATATTCAGTATAGCATCTAGGCTATGGACTGCATGGCCTTGGGTTCAAATCTGGATAGCAGCAAGGGATTTCTCTCATCTCCAAAATGTCCAGACCAACCCTAGGACCCGCCCAGTGTCATATTCCACGAACACCGGGCTTGCTTCCCGGCAGCAAAATGACCGAGGCATGAAGCTAACCAATCACCTCCAACAAGTACTGAGGTTAAGAATGTGTACAGTTATGCCTCTACTCCCACTGTATGCCTTCATGGCCTGGAAAGGGAAAACTTATATTCTGAAAACAAGCTAAGGCTCAAGCCTGCAATAACACGCCCACTAAACTGGCCTGTCACACTATCACACACTGGTGGAATGACTGACGCAGAGAACCAACAAGTGCATCTTTAGTTACCACTGAAACACTACACATACACATTTGTATTCTTTTATCATAATTTGCAGTCCCACAATTTAACCTTCACAATCTCACAGCAAGGTCACAACAAACCATTTCAGAACCACAGCTATGGGGTAGGAGAGTGCAGGACAGCAACTAATACACAATGCTGAGAAACTTACATGCCTGTGTCCTGTCCTTCATGTCCCTGCACCATCCATTGTCGGTACTTGTTCTTGGCATTCCAAACACACAATTCGTGATCCAACCTACAGGCCCAAGACAAAATCTTGGCCCTGTTCAAGAGGTCCAGGTGGCTGTCCGGGATTCTGTCTTCAAACTGAAGGTTATTGTACACTTTGTCCATCAGCCCCAGTACCATACGCTAAGCACAAGACAACAATTTAATTAACTTCCCTGCATTTATAACTTTGCAGACTTCAGGCCTGGCAACTAATTAGACATTGCATTGCTAGTTAATTCAGTGACTAATTACTAAATGATGAACTGTACTAAAGAATTAAGCCACTGGACAAGTAAACGTTCTTAACTCTTTCAGACTAATGTATCACTCCTGGGAGAGAGAAGAATGAAAATAGTCACAGAAATGAATTTATTACCAACAAATTGCACAACAAAATTCACTTATTCACATATGGCAGAATACTCCACCATGTTTTGAGTGTTTTTATAGCCATCCTCAAGGACTACTGATATGAAAAGGAGTTACATTTTAAATTTTAAATCCATATGTATCCTTTGTATGTGAGTATTCCCTGAGGATGGCTAAAAGAGATAATCTAAACATGCTGGAGTAGTCTCCCATATGCAGATAAGTGGATTTTGTTGTGCAGTTTGTTGGTAATAAATTCATTTATGTATACCTATTGCACAGAAGATGTACAATGGAGTAGTCTCCCATATGCAGATAAGTGGATCTTGTTGTGCAGTTTGTTGGTAATAAATTCATTTATGCATACCTATTGCACAGAAGATGTACAATATACAGACTGCAAACAATTACATCTAACTTTAAGTATTGTAATGACAACAAGTAATGTAGAAAGCTTTCTCCGTAACAGACTATGTTGTACACTTCACAAAAAAAACAGTAATTTTTTTAATGGCAGAAACTGTTTATCTCAGTAATTAACCAACTTAATGCACAAAAGTTTTGTTTTACAATAAGTTTATTTCATGCCTCTACATGTTTCGAGCACATGTGCTCATCATCAGGTCAAAATTGCATTACACAGCCTCTGGTATCATCACACCTATAGGTGGCTGTCTCGTGCACAGGTTGAGGGAGGAACCTGTGCATGAGACGGCCACCTATAGGTGTGATGATACCAGAGGCTGTGTTATGCAATTTTGACCTCCTGTTGATGAGTGCATGTGCTCGAAACATGTAGAGGCATGAAATAAACTTCTTGTAAAATAAAAATTGTGTGCATCAAGTTGGTTAATTACTGAGATGTATGGTCAGGAAAACGGCAGAAACTATGTTATACATGTAGATGAGTTATGAAAATTACAAAATGAAATCCTCTATTTCATCAAAATAGATTAAATTATTCTTGTAATAAAACCAATGATATGCACTAATTTCTCAAGTTTATTTTTGGACTAGAACTCTACATATTTTGGACAGTTTCTGTGTCCATCATCAGCAGTCTAGCACTGTACACACAGCAATAGGTATATGTCATACACGTTACACTCACTGCTTGCTAGCAGTGCTTGCAGTGAGCGTAACCTGTATGTATTGCTGTGTGTACAGAGCTAGACAGCTGATGATGGACAGAGAAACTGTCCGTAACCTGTAAAGTTCTATTCCAAAAATAAATTTGAGAAATTAGTGCATCTCGTTGGTTTTATTATAAGAATATATCACGATGCACAGTCCTCTGAATGTCAGATTAAATGGTGTTGGTTAAACAAGTTGATGCAAATTAGAAACAAAAAACAAAATATCCAGAGAAGAACTGCATTCTTCTTGGTTATTGCACAGTGTAACAACCCAGAGGAGTGCAGTTCTCATCAATTTCATGGCAGAAGCCCCAAATCAAACATAAAACCCAGTTAACATGTAAATTTAATTTCCAGTCTCACAAACTTTGAAGTATCCATATGCAGGAGTAAGTGCCAACATTGTGTCCAGACGCTCCAGTGCGGTAAGTGCTGCCGACCACGGGAGATATTCTACATCTGTAATCAGCTGCGCAGTGACATCCAAAGCAATGGTATACGTTAGTTGGCCTGACAGTGCCAAGTTAAGTGCATCATCTAACAGCTGTGCCCTTGTCACGTCTGGAAGCTGGTGGAAGCTGGATATCAGCAGTCTCCAGTTGGTGTGGTCATAATTCACACGGTAGAAACCTGCAACACACACGTTGACATAAACTCACTTTTATGTAGTACAAAGAGATCAAGCAAGACTCACCCTAGGAAAGCATACTTTTGATTTCAAGTCAATACGATCCCAACTGTTTCTCATTCCATTTAACAGAATTAGCTGATCCTGCAATTATCTGTCTCCTGTGGAACCAAAAGTGTAACAAGAATTCACTGTTAAACGTATCCAGCACCATTTAATTCAGTCCCCATCCTCAATTCCGCTTTATATTTCAGCATTAACCCCATACAGTTATCTAAGTCTTCTGGATATTTTCTCACTTTCAGGTTTGCAGACTACAACTTTATATATGTTTATGATGTCCCTCCTACATGATAATGTCCTTACCCTTTCACTGTGGTGGTAGTGATGGTCATGATGATGATGGTGATAATGATGTCATCATCATCATCAGCCATTCGGCAATCGTGGTGTACAGGTATGTTTCTATTATGCTACTTTTGCTGTGATAATAGTATGTGTGTGCTGTATGCAGTCCACTGCTTTCTGCAGTCAGGATGGGCACATCAGAAGATAGAGTGTACAGTTTTTAACACAACTTCACATCAAAGTCAGATATTGTGGGCCATGGGCACCAAGATTCCACCTCACTTATTTGAAACTAAGTGATAGTGAATACTTGTTTCTAGGCTGGAAGCAGAATTTGTTTATGAATGTGAATTATGTGCTGAGGTGCTCCATTCTCCTGACTCAACATCACATCACATCTATACACAGTGTGAAATATGCATCAACATTGGTGCTTCTGCAGTGGACTTTTATCTCTGGAAGGGAAGCATCTCTCTTGGGGTATTTCCTGACAGTTTGAAGGATTGTAGCATTCTGATCTTCAGAGTCAAGTAATCCAGAAGAACAAACACCCAAAACCCAGCATCACATCCCAGAACACTTGCATCTACAGCAACACCATTATGACAACCTCAGATCTTGCACCTGTTACCCATCTTGACGGATTCCGAGTTCCCTTACATTAAACTTGGCTGAATGGCATTAGTATTCATAATTTGGTTGAAACTGTGATTCAAATGATTCTTAAATTTTCTGGAGATGCGTAACTATGGAACAGGAACAATGAATATCATAAATGCTTCATAAAGACTTTTATGTTTTGTTGACTGTGCATCCTGATATGATCCTTGTAAATAACCAACCTGATGCACAGTTTTTCATGTATGCTTATTTCTATTCTCTACATGCTCCTGCATACCAGATGGTCATCTACACAGAGTGACATAAACCAGGTGTCGCAATGATGCAATAATTCTCCTGATGATGGGCAGATGGCTGCCTGAAACATGTAGAGAATAGAAATGAACATACATAAATAATTGTGTGTCAGTTTGGTTACTTACAAGGTTCATAAAGACCTTTCCCCTTCAGTTTTCCTGCATTTATGTTATGTTGCCTTAATTCACTTTTACATGGACCATCACACTCTGTGACATCCTGTTGCCTATAGCAACAGCATAATCAGATTCCATTACTTTAATATGGTAACTCTTGTTTCAAGTTGTACCATCATGTTGCACTTACTGATGTGCAACCTACAGCTTCTTTACTTCCTGTGGACTCAGGTGGTTTAACAATAGCACCCACTATTGAAGGCAACCCCACTTAAATACAAAAAGAAGTACACCACTGTTACACCTGCAGTGACTTCATTATGTATCACTGTGAATGTCTGTCATCTGGATTGAGAGCTTTGGCTGCCAGGAAAGCACTATTTGTATTGTGATTTAGTTCTCAGGTAAAAACAAATGATGTGTAAAAGGTATGAAAGGACTATTCAAGTTCTATGTTTTTTTATCTTTTTTTTTATTTTTGCACCGTGCGTTTTGATATCTATAAAGTTCATACACCAACAAATGCACTCTTTATTAAACTTGATAAAGTTTTAAAATTTACATTAAAAATCACTTTGACTTGCTCCTACATGTTTTGGTCTACAACCATCATCAGGGAGCCTTCACTAGAGCCTAGCTAAAGTTAAATTTAGGTTAAGATTCGGTAAAAACTACGTCATTACATGTTATGCAGTGGTGTGGCAGCGTGTCATAGGTATGTCGTGTGTACTTTTCACTGTGTTGAGTGCACTCAACACAGCAAACAGTACACACACACCAGACTGAAACATGTAGGAGCAAGTCAAAGTGATTTTTAATGTAAATTTTAAAACTTTATCAAGTTTAATAAAGAGTGCATTTGTTGGCATATGAACTTCATAGGAGAATTCAGATTTCAAGAACTGGTCTGCTTCAAATAAAATTTAATACACATTTCATTCTATGCAACTTCTGCACTGGACAAAACATCAAGCAATAAAAACAAACCTGTCTCATGGACATTGAAGAGGACCCAGCTTGTGTTGTCTGGCAAATTCTCCACCACTGTGGATCGTACATTTTCAAGCCAGAGCTGAGGTCGCGTTGTGTTAAAGTCTGGCTTTTCCTGCTTGGTGTATGTGAGTGGCACCCACCAGGTAGAGGTACTGAAGCTATTAGGTGGCAACAGGAACCGTTCCTGTGGACCAGTGAAAGTAATACATGAGACATTAACTTGTATGTCTCATAAGAAAACCCATCAAAAAGTTAAAAATCCCTAACTTCTATAGATTAACCTGAAAAGTGGGACTCAATTTTTGATCTTATGTTTATTGGACCATGCATCATCTTGATAGTTGAGTAAAGAGAGACCAACTTGATGTCACTTGCTTTATTATTTCTTTACTTAATGCTCAACATGTTTCGGATGTATTAACATCTGAAACATGTTGAACATTAAGTAAAGAAATAATAAAGCAAGTGACATCAAGTTGGTCTCTCTTTACTCAACTATCAATTTTCGATATCTGAAGTTCTTACAGTGGTGGTGATGATGATACAGATCTTCCAAGATGTAGTGCTGTGTTTGATGTTATCCAATTGAAGAAATTTCGAATGTCAGAGTGCCTTTGTTTACTACATACAAGTCAACATGGCAAAGCATCCCAAACAAACTGAATTATGAGTTCTTTTATCTAAATTTCATATGTTCCTTAACCTTTGATGATCCTTCCATGACTACTTTAGTACTTTATCCCCTTTATTATGGTCTCCATTAGCTATGACACAATTATCTGTCAGGCAACGTAAATATAATTCATGTGCTCTCCACATGACACACATAAATATCTGTAAAACATGAATGCCAACGTCTTCTAGCTCTTTTTAACTATTACTTTGAAGTATTTAATTACCAGCACATAGAACTATTACTGTCCCAGAATAATGTAAGGTGCAGTTACATTTTGTTTGTTTGTTTATTTTCCTAGTTATTTAATAACAGAGGAACACGTTTTTAAATTAGTTCAAACATCAGTGTGCACTTGAACCACTTCACTTGACAGCAAACAGGGCAGTAATTATCACTACCACAAATTGCTGTAAGTGAAAGTTCACATGTCTTAGTTTGATGCAATTCAGTTATTAGGCTTGGGAATTTTCATGTTTAAGTGAAATCTGGGGAAACTACTTGCATCTGAAATATGGCAGTGTCTTGTTTAAAAAGAAGGTAGGTGATGACAGTCCATGGATTAGCATATAATCATATGTTCACCAGTACTTGTTATCTTGACAGTTCATGCGTTGACTGAGAAGAAGTTAAGTTTCATCCTCACACAGAATTATAGTGGGGTCAATTTTTCCAGCATGCATCTCCTGAAGGTACAAGTTCAGAAAATTCACTTTTGTAACAGGATCAGTTTATATTAATGAATATGCAAGCAGCAATTCACAGTGCTGTTGTGCACTATGATTCTGGTGCACGTGATGAAGCTTTGTGAAACTGCTGTGTTTGCCGCGCCATGTCTGTCCATCTGTCCGTCTGCATGCAACAACACAAGAACCACATTTAACGGTCTTCACGAAATTTCATGTCAGCAATTTTACCAAAATTTGTGAACACACCGAAATGTTGATTACATTCTAACAAAACCAACACATTACCTGATAACCTCATACATTTTTGCATGCCCTTTGAGCATAACCTTCTAAAAATTTATCACAGCAAAAGGAAAAAAAGAAGCCTACTGCCCTACTGTCAGTTGTTCTTGGTTGCCACAAACCAAAATTTTCGCACAACTGCCATGTTTTTAATTAATATTCTACATCAATTTTATGCTACCAATGTTGCATATTTTTTCCAAGATCTGTTGCCACAAACTGTTTCAGGACACTATCACCAATGGCATTTGTGTTCCCACACACACTGTTTCAAGACACTAAAGTTAGAGGCATTATTGTTCCCAAAAACTATTTAATGACACTTACGTTAATGACATTTCTATTTCCACACACACTATTTTAGAGCACCCAAGTTAGTGAAACTAGTGTTTTGACACTCTATTACAGGATACTACAGTTAGTGGCATTAGTGTTTCCCCAACCTCAGGTGTATGCACATCCAATGTGAGTACAGGAAATTTAAAAAGTATGGTGTTGAGGTGTCTGTGGTCATAAACTGTTACACCAAGTTCTGTGAGAACTGGTGGCTTGTTTTGAAATTTCAAATATGGACACATAGATGTTATAAATATGTTCCCACTTTGGGAAGGAAAATAAGTTGCAAATGTTCTATCTGATGGCTCTAAAGCAATACACAGTTGAAGTGGACATAGCAGTAACAGACTATAACATTAGAATTAAAGCCATGGTTTTACCCACCCACCTGCCCACCAATCGATCCACTCACGTATTTACTTTTTGCTCGCTCATCTAATCACTCTCTCACTCATTCACTCACTCACAATTTGGTCACTCAAGCCATACTACACAAATTACTCATTCCCATATAAACCAACTGTGGGCCGAGTAGCTCAGTCAGTATAGCGACTGACTACGGGCTGGACGGTCTAGGATTGAAGGGGACGAGATTTTCCGCCCGTCAAGACTGGCCCTGGGGCCCGCCCAGTCTCCTGTAAAATGGGTACCGGGTCTTTCCTGGGGATAAAGTGCGGCCGGGGCGTGCTGCTGACCACTTACCCCCTTCTAGTGCCACGGTCATGGAAGAGTAGAGCTATACCTCTACCCACCCTCTGAGCCACATCGGGCCTGTAACAGGATCACTTTACATTTTTTTATATAAACCAACTACTGAACACTTGCAAGTTTTGAGTTTTCCACAGAAATGTGATGGTTCCTGGGAATCAGGTTCCTTCAAAATATCAAGAACCACTTATCCAGCAATGCAGCATCACATACCAGAATACTGCAGTCATATTCACCCACCCAATTACTGACACACTGGCTAATCATCTATTTATTTACGTACCCATTCACTCTGCACCCAATCAACTGGCACAAAGTGTTACCTGTGAGATGTTTGCTGAGCGATTCACATAGTTCCTGGTCACAGTCACCACTGGGTATCCTGTCTGTAAGGTCCAAGTATCCATGATTTCCTTCACTGTCATATATTTAGGGAGAGAATCATCTTGATGAGCCTGCAATGTCAGCTGGTGCCACAGGTCATCCTGACGAGCATTCCCAAACTTGTGGAATTCCAGATAGTTCGTGAGTCCCCGCTTCAGTGTCTCCTCCCCCAGGAAGTGGTTCATCATACGAATTAGTGATGCACCTGTAGTGTCAAATGTTTCTTCCTTATTGTATATCACTCTAAAGCTTATTGTTTTGGCTGTAATACAAACTTTATAATTTCTCCAACTGCCAGTTTACATTTCTGACTGCCAAAACAATTTTTACCTTAACATGAGACATGTCAGTTCAGTCATTCAAGTGGCCAGCTTAAGTTCAAATCCCAGCATGATAAATGAGAATTTTCTCTTTATGCCACTATATTGACACTTGATCTGAACCCATCCAATGTGCATGTACCTGGGATCTTTTCTCCAAAAATAAGGTGGTCGCAGCATGATGATAACCACTCACCTCTACACAGTTCAGAATATCATCTGGCTGAATTGACTGTGATTGCAGCTTTGTTGATCTAGCAGACAAGCAGAATACCCATTGAAAAGTCATTGGAAAAATTTTACCAACACCACCTCTAGCTGTAGTCTCTGCAGACAACCCTTCTATTGGTCCCAACCCCTGAGAAATAGTTCTATATTACGTTTTCATTGAATATGCATTCTGGAAACCTAGTTAACTGGGGAAGACAGCTTGATATTATTATTATTATTATTATTATTATTATTATTATTATGACAATAGTGGTTATGGTGGTGGTGGTGGTGGTGGTGGTGATGATGATGATGATGATGATGATGATGAAAATGGTAGTGGTTTTTGTCATTGTCATCTTGTTTTTGTCATCATGGTTGTCTACATTGTTGTTGTCATCCTCCTCCTCCTCCTCCTCCTCCTCCTCCTCCTCATCATCATCATCATCATCGCAAAGTACCTTACATGGCAAGGAAACACTGCTGTTCTGTTCAGTATTACTTGATCTGAGGTTATTTTTTGTGTCTCCTCAAAACACACACACATACTCAATTTTTAAGACAGTCAGTATGATCAGTAAAAGGTAAAGCAGTCCCATTACAGGCCTGGAGTGGCCCAGAGGGTTCCAGGAAGTTAAGGTTCCTGGATTTCGTGACAACGGCACAGGATGGTGGTAAGGTTGTCAGCCTTATGCACCGGTCGCCTTTACCCCCAGGAAATACTCCTGGTACTCATTTCTGTTAGAGGCTGAGTCGACCCCATGGCCATAGTGCGACCGGAAGGATTTTATGTCAATGAAAAATTCCAATGACACCAGCTGGGATCGAACCAGTGATCTTCCGATTTGTAGCACAGCACCTTAACCACTGTGCTACCGCGGTCCCCCAGTATGACCAGTATTCCAGTTATTTTCCAAACGTTTATCTATAATGGTCACATATAACTATGCAAAATCTCAGTCAAAGTGGTCACAGCTGCAGCCATGGTTCAAGCTAGACCCATATCAATCACTTTCGATTTATTTACACTTAAGTAACACTGACAAATCTGCAAGCTTTGCTGTTTCGATCATCCATCTGCCTAACCCTACGTCTGTCTGTCTGTCTGTCCAAACATGTTTACTGTCTTCCTTGGCATTTATAAATATGTCTTTAAGGATTTGCTCATTTAAAAATGCTTCACACAAGACTGTTTGTGCCATCAGAATCTGTTGTTACATACAATTCTTTTATGCACTAAGCGCCTTGCAAGAAGAGCCAAAACACACTTTGTGATTCTCCCAGTGACAATAAGATGAACATGTGCCAGATTAATGTAATGCTATAGCATCACTCTTCCATAATTCATTTCTTTAAAGAAACTATCCAAAGACACATACTTTTACTATAGGACACTCTGTCAAAAATCTGTCGTATCTGGTCTGTGTGCTCAACGGGCACAGAAATTGGGTGTGATGACTCAAGTGCATCCAACATGAACACTTCCTGGAGGTGATCTCTGATGAACTGGTCTTTGTTTCTCCAGCTCGGCTCCACCTGCAAATTCCCCACAGAACACACAGTGTAACAACATTCTCATGTTTCAGCAGGGCATGTTTTGAGAGGCTTATCAGGACAGTATTAAATATTAATTTAAAAATATGAGACATTCCTAATCTCAGGTAAACTTAACAACACTGAAATAAATCTACTAAGTTTCAAATGAAATATGCTGTGGGTGGCTAATCATGCTAATAAAGACTTTACAACATTTAATTAATAGTAAAGAAGTAGGTTTCTTTCCTGTTGCTCCCCTTTAGTCAAAAACACATACAACATCTCTGTTAGCCCCAGAATAAAACTGAGATGGAAATTTATCCATTTTTGCCTTATCTGTTAGAGCAATCATGAACTCACATGATCCAACCCTTGGTAGCCAACGAATGTGGCGAAGCCCTCCTTCAGCCACAGGTCATTCCACCACCATGGTGTGACAAGGTTTCCAAACCACTGGTGTGCCAATTCATGGCTGACAACTTCAGCCACACTCTGTTTGTTTGCCTCAGTTGATACGTTAGCATCGTACAGTAAAGCTGATTCCCTACACACATAACAAGTTTAAAATGTTGTATAACAAAGTTCTGTTAACTTTATACGTATTTAGTGTTACTTATTGACTTATTACTGGTTTATTTAATGAAGCTGTGAACAGCTGATATTATGTAGCACAAACTAAGAGGATAAACAGTAAAAAAAAAATATAAGTAACATAGAAGGAAGCAGACACTTTCTGTGAAGGATTATGGAAAAAGAAAATAAATCTGAAGTCAGGCAGTCCATTGCTGGGCCCACATTTATAACCATAAACATAACATCCACTACAGCATGACACACAATTACCGGAAAGTTATGAGCCCCCAGTTCTCCATTGCACTGAATCCAAAATCAGGAAGGGCAACCATGTCCTGCTTGGGCAATGGGAATGGTATGTTGAAGTATGTCTCCAAGTAATGCAGAATTCTTGGTCCAATTTTAGCTGCATAACTCGTCTGGCGTAGCGCAAATTTACGGGACCACACTGTGAACCTGTAAAATGGATAAGTGGCATCCTTTCTATGCGTTCAGCATTCCGTAGGATTTAAACATAGGTGAGATACACCTTCCTTCATCAATTTTTTTATTGTCCTTGGAGCAAACATCTTCCTGTTAAGACAACTTTTGCACAGTCAGTCACTGAATTTCACATGTTTCATGGAACCAGATCATTCAATACCACATCCGTGACACTTCAACACTGGTACAAGGCCTAAACCAATTGAATCCAAACCACACCATCAGAAAACACATATTTCAAGCTGTGCCCTTCATTTAGGTCTTGTGACAAAAATTTTCTGTGAATTTCTTCTCTCTCAAAAAAACAGTATATATTGAAATCATCTCATTCTCCAGACCCTAATGATACATAGTGGAAATTATCTGGGCTCCTTCTTCTTGGAGCCGGAGGATATTAAAAGTTTAGGCTTGGGGGCCATCTGGAACTATTATAGGGCTGTGGGGCTCCCATGATTTTAATATGGGGCACAAAGGGCCTGTCCAATTAAGGCCTAGGTGCATCAGGGCTGAGAGGCCCTCCATCCATCCATCCATCCATCCATCCATCCATCCGTCCGTCTGTCCCTCCGTCCGTCCGTCCATCCATCCATCCATCCATCCATCCATCTATCTATCTATCTATCTGTCTATCTATCTATCTATCTAGTGGAAATTATACAATGTGAAATTATGTATTAGGCATTTGTCTTCAGTGTTCTTTCACTTCCTTTTGGGTCCAACTGTCCTTCCCAGCATTCTCTTTTCAAACAGTATCAACCTACTGCATGCCCTACTACCAGGATGACAGATAATACGTAACGTTTCCATACAAAACGTGAGATAAAATTGTACATTTTACTTTTCTCCTTGTAACAGGCCTACACGAAATTATCTATAAACCTTAAAAAGAAAGAAATTGCCCTAATATGCATAAAATATTTAAAAAATGTATCATAACTCTACCTTGTAACATTACGCAATATCCAATTTCTATCTGTAATATGATAATATAAATTACGAAGATTATAAAATTTCTTTGTGACAACCCTTCATCATATTCTTGTACTTTTCTCAACCATTCAGGCAACAGAATGACATACAATCAACTCTTTGCCACTTCAGGCTCGTAACTCACAATAAAGCATACAGAATGTACACATCGGAAGACACATTTTAATATTATCCTACTATCTTATCAGTTGATTAGGAAGGTCCTTCTGTGAGGTGTTAGCATCAAAATATTCTGTCCACTCCTTTATTTTCCCCACATCAAGCATTCAGATTGCCTCAAATTCTACATTCGGTGTCGGTCTGTATATCATGTATGAGTGCAATGGTTTTAATTTGGCAAAATCAGTGCTTACAAATAAAACTGAATTACATGAACGCACTTTGGAGACTGGATTACCATCATGCAGCAACCACCCCAGTCACCCTATCTTTGGGGGAAAGTAAGTGACTGCATTATGATTCACAATTTAATCTGAGAAGTTTGCTTTCTGGTCCTTAGGTTTTCATGGCCTCCATGTCTTGTGCATCTTTGGCTTTTCAAGTTTAACAATATTACATAAGGTTGAAAGCTTTCACCTTTGTGGCAGACACTGCTGTTACCAAATTCAAAGTGAAGGAAATGAAAGAAGAGAATGTTTCAATATATGGGTGTCACAAGACAATGACAGTAGTGAAGGTAGGAGTTGGGAGCACAGTACTATCCAGTGAGAAGGGAGTTATGTGGCTTGGGAGAAGTGCTGCATAAAACAGATGCAACCAAACTTTGCTGGTGGTGACCTTGGCTTCACATTTCAAGTTGTGGGAGTATACAAGCACTTCAGTGGCATCCCTGATGATGTGGATGGTTTATGTGGACGTTGGCTATAGCTCATACTGTAATGAATGGAATGCTTTGTTTGGTTTTGTAATCTGAAAGGTCCTCTTACTCACCAGTTTCATAGTCTGGGCTCTCCAACATGTTCTAGTGGAGATGTGATAGCTGCTCTGACCAATGTGCATTTTGCGACAGATGCAAGGGCTCATTAAAATAAAAAAGTCTTGTCAAATTAAAAATAACCCCCAACAAGAAAAATCTCCTTTTTCAAGAAAGCCATTTAAATCATCAAAACACCACATGATTTTCAACCACAAGGATGGATACAAACTAGGCTCAGTCTAGCTGAACCTCTTTTTTTCCAAAGGTTTCATGCTATTGGACAGCCCCACACTCCATACCCATACCACTGCTTCAAATGTGAGACCTACATATTGGTCCCCTTCCTACTTCTGCCTTATTCATCTTAAGACACATCTACAACATATGCTAAAATGTTATGATGTCCTTGAAGTATAAACATACTCCCCAAAGCCAAAGTTACACATGTCACCAATCAACATTTCTGTGGAAGATCTAACCTGATGTTGGCCTTGCTTGTGGAGAGGTTCATCGCAGTTGCATCCAGAGAGTGTAGGTCCGAGATGACGAATGCTACCAGATATGTGGACATGGGAACAGTCTCATCGTAATGGTCCCACTTCCAGCCCGGAATTTCAGACCTACCACACACACATACATACATAGCTTAGCTACACTGCTTGAAAATTCTTTCACAGCCAGGTTTAATTTGATGTTACTATGGTCACAACACATTTCTGCAGCATTCTACAAAAAAAATCAGATTGCTCAACACGTAAGAATGGAAATTTATAATTTGTATCGTTGCACCGTGCATTTTGAAATCTACATAGTTCACTCACCAAAAAATGCACTATTTATTAACTTGGTTAAAAGTTTCAAATTTACATTAAAATACACAATAATATCACTCCTACATGTTTCGGTCTTTAATGACCATCATCAGGGAGCTTTATCTGTACCTAATTAAAGTTATATTTATGTTAAACCACTCGGTAAAATTACGTCATTCTATACATTAGTTGATTTGGCAGCATGTCATAGAGCGGCATGTGTGTTGTGTGCAGCCTGCAGACTGCTCTATGACATGCTGCCACATAAACTAATATATAGAACGACGTAATTTTACCGAGTGTTTTAACATAAATATAACTTTATTTGGGTACAGATAAAGCTCCCTGATGATGGTCATTAAAGACCGAAACATGTAGGAGCGATATTATTGTGTATTTTAATGTAAATTTAAAACTTTTAACCAAGTTAATAAATAGTGCATTTGTTGGT
>Ga0123355_10006693_pt1 | contig 17139 bp, 4 predicted proteins | sample TergutEmb28metaG_3_FD_89872 | JGI IMG/M metagenome (GOLD analysis project Ga0123355, IMG submission 89872) | Embiratermes neotenicus P1 segment gut microbial communities from Petit-Saut dam, French Guiana - Emb289 P1 | ecosystem: Host-associated > Arthropoda: Insects > Digestive system > Gut ...
AGTCGGGGAATGCTTGTTATTATTCAGTGCAGAATCTTCTGTCATCCAGGTTGCTGTCCAAAAATTTAAAGATCAAGATATATAGAACTATAATCCTGCCCGTTGTCCTGTATGGGTGTGAAAGTTGGTCGCTGACATTGAGGGAGGAACGTAGGCTGAGGGTGTTGAGGAGAGTATCTGGGTCTAAGAGGGACGACGTAACAGGGGAATGGAGAAAATTACATAATGAGGAGCTTAGGGATCTTTACTCCTTACCTAATATTGTGCGGGTGTTAAAATCGAGAAGAATGAGATCGGCGGGGCATGTGGCGCGTATGGGGGAGGGGAGAGGTGTGTACAGGGTTCTAGTGGGGAAATCTGAGGGAAAGAGACCAGTGGGGAGACCTAGACGTAGACGGGAGGATAATATTAAGATGGATCTTCGGGAAGTGGGAGGGGGTGGAGACTGGATGGAGTTGGCTCAGAATAGGGACAGATGGCGGACACCTGTGAATACGGTGATGAACCTTCGGGTTCCATAAAGTGCAGGGAATTTCTTGACTAGCTGCAGAACCAGTTAGCTTCTCAAGAAGGACTCTGCTCCATAGAGTAAGTAAGTAAGTAAGTAAATTGAAATATATTAGATATAATGTCTAAGTTTTGTCTTCGTGTTTCAAATTTTTAAGGAAAATTAAATTAAATGAAATTAAAACTAAGCCAGAAATTAAAACAAAAAGATTCAATTCAGATAAAATTTAATAGTTTTCACAAAACGGAGCACACATTCATTACTTTAAAATTTTGCTACTGGCTTTTTCATAAGTTTGCTCCAGAAACTGGACGCACTCACATTCTTCATCCTAAGACTCAGATGTCTTATTTTTAGCCCGAAAAATTAGAATAAATATATTTGTTTCACATCAATAGTTTCGGGAATGCGAAATGACTTAGAATTGATTTTTAAATATGTTACATTGTCAAATGTGTATGCAGTGAGTATTGACACATAGAATTACGGCATGTCAGAGTAAGAAAGATAGAGGAAGCTCAAACTTCGGAAAGCAAGTAGTATTGACACTGATAAGCATCCTTCATTACTCTGCTGAAGAGGAATTTGTTAATTAGAACTTCAACCTACACAATTTAATGCAGTTGTAGGTTGTGTGTTGTATCCCATGGACTACAGTGACCAAATTGGGCACAAATAAACCTGATCAAGGAACACGGTAGGATAAAAAATTAGCCAGAAACATGACACTATAGAAGGTCTAATTGTATTTTGCACGTGGACCGAAAAGTTAATTTAATAAATTTTATAAATCCGAAAATTATACCACTCCTTTATTCAGAAATTCTGCTGTGAATTGTAGATCATTGTCTTTTTACTTCGTTACAAATTTACATATCTTATATAAGCCTCAGTTTCAATAAAGTTGCTTTTGCCTAGTGTATGCCTTGTTCACAAGAAGTGAGACACATATTACCATGGGAACAAATAATGATATTTCTCTTATGGAATGTGGTAGAAATTTACCTACTTTCCATCGAACGTCAGTAAACTTCTACAAGAATAGATGGTATAGCATTCTACAGGCAATAGTCATCATAGTCACCACCGTCAGTCACAAGCCTCTCATCTTTGTACGCCGTCAGAAACGACTTCATACTTCCCTTCTGTATCAACTACAGTTGTCTACGTCTGTGTGCCTTCCTAGTCTGAATGATACAGAACTCTGTGACTGCGAGGGTACAGACGAAATATTTCAGGTTATTTGAAGACATTCTCTCAAATACATTCATTACATCGCATTTACTGGAAAAGTGTTTATAAATCCAGGAATTCACCGAGAGAGAGATTAAAGAAAAACATGTTATATATAAGTTGAGATAGTTGGTGCAAATGCAGGTCTTGACTACTGAACAATCCTGTTTGCTACGCTGTTAGAGGATTTCTGACTAACTAACTAACTAACCAACTAACTATCTACGAGGAGCGTAGTCCTTCTTGAGAAAGTAAGAGGTCCTGGCTAGTCAAGAAATTCTTCGCACTTTATGAACACTGAAGGTTCATTACCGCTTTCAAAAGTGACTGTCAGTTCTTCCATCCTAATCCAGACCAAAGTTCGTGCCCCCGTCCTACTTTTTGAAGATCCATTTCAATATTACCCTCCCAGCATAACCTAGGTCTTCCAAGTTGTATCTTTCCATCAAGTTCCCCATCAAAATCCTTTATGCATGTTTCCTAGCTCCATAACTGTTACACGTCCTGCCAATCTGATTTTCTAGTTTGATCACCCCGAAGATATTTGGTGAGGAGTACAGACCATTAAGCTCCTCATAATATAATCTTCTCGACTGCCCTATTAGCTCGTCCCTCTTAGACCTAAATATTCTCCTCAGCACACTATTCTCATACACCCTCTGTATATGTTCCTCCCTCAATGAGAGAGACCATGTTTCACACCCGTACAAACAACAGACAAAATTATAGTCAGATATAATTATTCAACACAGACATGGAAAACACAACAGAGTTCAAGGATACTAGTTGCGGCCTACATCCAGGTCATCATCAGACATATGCACTACTTAGAAGTTATGAAAAAACCACACTAAAGTTCATACATTAGCTCAGGAAGGAGATCGTATTACCTTACAAAAACATCATGACACTTGTTAAAAAACGTAAAATCATATTAAAAAAATTTACATTAAACAACAAGAATGTTTTAAATAATGGATTTAGTAAAGAAGGTAGGCAGTTTTAAAACCTCTTTGTGGTATATTTCGCAATGCAGCTTCCACATTTTCATCTAAATAAACACTGTTTTAAACAAGTTTTATGATGTTTGTGTAAAGGAATAAAATATAGTTGCCGGGTTAATGTATGGACTTTAGTAAGGTTTGTCGTTAAGTTCTAAGTAGTGATGATTGCTGGATATAAGCCGAAACTAGTAACCTTGAAGACTATTTTTTGTGTTGTGCGTGACGAAGTATTGAATAAATATATCTACTGATCGGAGAGCAACGGGATGTGCCACTTAAAGATTACTTAAAGAAAATTATAGTCTTGGGCATTTTAATTATTTTGATCACCAAGCTGGAAGACAAAAGGTTCTGCACCGAATGATAGCAAGCATTTCCTAAGTTAAGTCTACTGTCAATTTCTTCACGAATGGAGTTTGGATTTCTTGGGGTTATTGCCAAATATTTTAATTCTTACATCTTTTCAAAGCTTTTATTACCTATCTTTATGTTGTGATTTTGTCCTAAATTCTCTGCACGAGATACGAACTTATACTTTGTAGTTACATAATTTCCTTACAGACCACTCTCCTTCCTAGAGACTAAAAAGCCTTGTGTGGTCTTAAGCAGAGCATGTTTGCTTGTCCCCAATACATTAACATCATCGACGTAAACCAGAAGGTGATGTGACCCATTTAATTGTAAGCTCTCGTGATTTGCCTGGAACATCTTAATGACGTATGTTCAAGCAAGCTGAAACGCAATCGCGAGATAGCAACCTGTTTCTAACCATTCTTAACAGGAAATCTCTCAGACAAATATTTGAATACGCGGAGTCAAAGGCCTAAAAATCTGCTCGAACTTTAGCAATGTCTTGTTATCTTATTGCTATTTAATAGTTGAGGGTTTCGACAGAAAATCTGATAAGGCGAACATATTTCATGGGACAAAAAAGTAAAAGGGGCGACATCTTTTAAATTTGCTGATTTGGCAACTTCTCAGTTAGTCTGGACCGTGACCCATATATGCACTTCTAGAGACCTTCTTATAATTCTTGACAAAGGCAGAAATGTGCAAGATTTAGAAGGGACTGTGATATGAAGAAATTGGCGTTGGAAAGAAAAGATGAACTTCCGATGTCACTTTTGTTATAAAAGAAGAGATTTCGAAGCAAATGTCGTGGAGCAACTGAGCTGCGGCTAGCCCGGTAGCGGTACCAGTGTTTCGTGGAGGAAATAGTGGGAAATTGGTTACCGTACAACTGAGTCTTTCATATGAAAGTCGGAAAACTAGGCCCATAAACTGACATTGTTTACCGAATTATGTTGACAAACAACCAACTACCTACACGAATACAAGGTGCGCCGTATCCCTTTAAAAGTTGCTTCAAAATTTGTATATTTGAAATAATTTCATTTCCAAAGGTGACGTTATATGTATTTATCTTCAACGGCTACGTCACCAGCATAGCCTTTTCTCTTCTGGTGTGCCTAAGACAATTTTACGTAAGTTCATCATTTTTCCTTTTTGTTTTCTACTCTACAGCGCTACCAAAGACCAGACCAGACCAGACCAGACCAGACCTGAGGCACATTTATCTCTTTCGTAACAAGGCCAGTTTTTACGGTGAGGAGTTGTTAGCACCTCGCCCAACCCCCAAGATGGAGGACCACCCCTTGTCGACTGTCTGCGACACTTTATTCAATATATTCGCAGCTACCGTCCATATTGGAGGCAATCGGAGGACGCGCCATGGTGTGGTGACGGGGAACCCACTTAACTCTATAATGCTAGAGAATAATTCAGTAGCAGAATTAAGTTTTTTCTAGAGTGATGCAATCTTGTGATAGCTGTCCTGACTTTAGTGACATTCAAGTATTCTTGAATTGCTTTAAGTATTTGCTGAAAGATTTACAATAACGAAAATTTTGTTTTCAATTTAAGGGGATGCCTCGCGTCGGGGCGTATGTCGGTGGGAAGCAGATGAGATCATGGGTTAAGGTTGTGACCCCTGCAGTTATAGACGGTAGTTAGGACAGATGAGATGATGCGACTAACTTTTACACTACCTCCTTCTTTTGTGCAAACAAAAGGAAATAAGGGAACACCTTAAAAATTCCCCACTTTCGGTCCTTATCGGGTTTCACCCAGGACTTGTAGCAACTGTTCTCACACAATTTTCACGATGGTAGTCTTAGCATATTTTCATGGGCAGAGCATGTTCCAGGGAATTTGCAGAACAAAACAGTCTAATAATTAGAACGTTTATGAATTATGTAATGAAAAACCAAATCATTTAACCAACCAACCAACAAAACAACCACTTGTTTAAAATTCTTCTGAATTACTGTATGGTCATTAAACCCGCCTTTTCTTGATAAGTTTTTACATTCTTTGATCGAATAAAAAGTTCAGGATATATGTACTGTTTCTGCAGAATGTCACTGTAGGCTAAAACTATGCCGAAAGTCACATAATGAGGTCCAACTCCAAACTTTACAGGTTTCAGTCAAATCCGAAATTCAGTCTTCAACACAAGGGTTTCGACGCGGAGTTTGCCACGCGAATATATGCCTGATGTTGAAGATTTCCTGGATTTTTTTCTTAGTATGTTGCTTTTGGTAACTTCATCCATTCATGAAATAGAAATCAAATGGCAGAAATGACACCCTGAAGCAAAAAGACCGTTTGGGAGACCAAGGTACAATGGGAAGATTAGGAGTATGTGGGTTGGAATTGGCTGGCTGAGTATAGGGTCAAGTGGCGAGTTCTCTGAAGACTATTTTGAAAATGAAGGCCCACCCCCAAATCAAAGGGAAATTCTTGACTAACTAAACCATTGTCAGCTCATCGAAACGGAGTAGATTCCACTGAGTTAGATCGGTGAGTCGTGAAATGATAGTGACTTAGTGTGGAAGGCCGAAATAACCAGCTGTGGGTGCAATTATTATCTACCTTGGAAACCCTTGTGAATGCGTGAGTGAGTGAGTAAGCAAGTGTTTGCGTGAATGTGTTTTGGAAGACGGACGTCTTTACGAAGAGGATTGATTCATGACTTAGGCCACAAAACTTTCTTTCCATGAAAAATATACGAAGACCGGAGTTACATAGGATAGCACCACCGAATAGTAGCGGTTGTTATGAAGCAGTAAACATGTACCTGTGTTTCGATTGGCAAGGCAGTGTCACGCTTTGTCGATAACGGCAATCTGTGTCTGCTAAGAACTATTCGAATTCATGTAATGAATATTCAGTGAAATTGCATGTAGTTGTGAAAAAGTCAAGCGGCACATATTTTTACAGCCGGCATAGTAGTGTTGTACTGCGCCGACACTTTCTAACCAAATGTCATAGAAAAGTTTAAATTATTGGTTAGAATATTTAATAAACATATGACTTCGTTATATCCCTATATGGTTGTAACACATAAAAACGAATGCATTAGTGGAAGAGTGTGAAAAATGTGTGGATTAGCGCACGAATGTTTTGTTAACCTCGTAATACGACGCTGACGTATATAGTTAGTTTCCAATAGCTTACAAGAAAGAAGAAAATACAGTGTTTACAAGAACTCTAGCCTCCCTATGCATTAGCACTGGCAGCGTTAGTGTTTAAGGGCTTGTGTCAAGGGAGACGCAATGGGGTAAATTCTTGTGTAATGGATGGCGCGTCTTCACTGAATTCTGGCTGCCGCCTTTGTTCCAGCCACTGTACAAGAATTAGAGTATTTCTGAGACTCGCAGGCAACTAGGTTATTATCGTTACAGTCTAATCCACAAAGTGGATAGGAAAAGAAAAACTTGGAACAGCCTCAATTGTGTCCAAAATTAATGTTTTTATTATCTGAAGACTCCTTTTCAGCTACTACGCTTATGGACAGAATAATAATGAATTGAAAATAAACTGGAAAAGATGAAGTGATCCTGGGCTATTTTAAATTAATACCCTTCATTCTTCCAGAGCCCCGAAATAAAGGCATGCAAAAGAGCCCGTCTACGTAAACCTTTAATCGATATTTGTACCGGGACTTTTCAGAAACAAAGTAGTGTAAAGCACTTTATTTGGACTTTCATCCAGGTCGGTCTCGGTGCTTCCATGTTGCAGATACAGTAAATGTAGACTGGGAAAACAAAAGTCTGCACCGCATGTTACAGAGTGCGCCCCTTTGAGACTGTAGGACACATGCAGGGCATGAAAATCATTGAAGACCAATTGGAGATCGTGTTATCAATTGGTGTAAATTAATGCTGTGATATAACTTACTGCCTTTCGAATACCTGATGGTCATTAGGCTACCAAAGAGTCGCCGTGTTTTATGAAAAGCTTACATAATTACTATCGCAGACACATTTTACAAAAACTTTCGAGTCTCTGAACGTGAGGTTGAATAGGTTCCCCACGGACGTGTGCTATGCGAAATACCGGGCTTCCAGCGCAGTGTAGATGAGGCCTTCAGTCTTCTGGGATATTACACGCTGTAGGTTGGTAGACTACGTTTGAAATGTGATGGCACACGCGCAGAAACCAGATTTCGTCTTTTGGCGAAACGGACGAGTCCATTTAAATCGGCGGGGTCGTCAGTTCAGTCGACTACTGGCAGCCGAGGTGTGCGCATCAGCGGTAGTAATGCTGGATACGTCATGTTCCGAGGCAGTATGAAGAGTACTGGCTATCCACTCCAGTCGCCAGTTTCACCTTCGCTTCCCCTTCCGTACGTCAACGTGTACCATCACATTTCAACTGTACTCTAGCTGCCTAAGTGCCACAAGTGTTTATATGGAAAAGTAAAGGTAAAGCAACCCCTGTACAGGCCTGGACAGGCCCTGAGGGTTCCAGGAGGTTGAGGCTCCTAGATTTCAAAACAATCGGCACATGACACGTGGTAAGGTTGTCAACCCTATGCACCGGCCGCCTTTACTCCTCATGAAATATTCCTGGTACTCATTTCTGTTAGAGGCTGAGTCGACCCCAATGTCATGGTGCGTTCGGAAGGATGAAGTCATTGAAAATTTCCAATGACACAATCGGGAATCGAGACCGCGAACTTCCGGCTTGTAGCGCAGTGCCTCAACCAACTGCACCACCGCGTGCCCCCAGTGTTTATACGTATGACTGTGGTGAAATGTATGTGATATCTGTAACGAATGGCTTGTGAGCGGCAATTATATAAAATATATCAGTTTGCAATTCTATGGCACTTTAATTCGTGTTATGTACTTCACAAATGTTATTGTTTGAATTCGGTCTTAGTAACACAATGGCGCAGATAACACGTCTGGAGCCCCTGAACGCGATAATCAAGGGCCATCCTTAATTATTAGCGGAGATACTCCTCGATCCCCTCCACTCCCCCCAAAAAATTCTGTACGTTTGGGGTTCCCTGACACAAAGGGTTTCCTGTGTCGCGTGGTTTACAGGGGCCTTAATTACGTCATTGGTACCACACCTATTATCAACATTATCTTCATCGACGGCTCTGCTTCGTAACGCTGAATGTTGTTGCTGCAAGAAGAATCACCCAAATAAATGTTACCTTACGGGCAAGACAAGCTATTTTGTATCTTACTGATTATCTGCAGCATTGCGCTTGGAAATTCATGAATCGAGTAAGAGCAAAAGAAATTATTCTTGTGACTTGGTTTCTTAAATCTAATACACTCGAAATTTGTAAGTCATCGGTAGAAATACCTTAGCACAATCTGAGTTTTTGGGTTCTTACGGTAGCTTCTGCGAAGATTTAAGTCTTTTGGGATGTTACTCTTTGTGAACTACTACATAGTTACGGACGTTTCTAAGGATCACGTTGCCTTCACATTCAGTCTAAGCAGAACAATGCTGGACCGTAAGGCACTATGACCCTTCGCAACATTGGTAACTGTCTAGTCGAAAGGGCGTAATGTCTCAGAAGATTTGAATTCCTCCGAATTTTGAAATTAATTTTCTTTTTTCAGTTGCTTACTCTTTTATGTAATAACTGCTACGTTTATTCTTGTTTAACAACTCTGCACGTAAAAAATGTCAGTCGCGCAGCAACTGGGTTGCGCGGAAACTACTGATATTTCAAAATAGAGTGAATTTATTTGAGAGCCTACACAATGGTCTAAAAGAACAATATGTATTTTAAATGGTAATAACTAGGCAAGAGATATTTTTTCATACTACGGTAGATCAACGTAGATTAGTAACTTCTCCACTTCACGTATGCAAACCGAGATGATTATATTAGAGTGACGTTAGATAACGAATTGCTTAGGGTTGCAGCCGTTGTGACGTGTTTATATATTCTTGCCTTTACCTCATGTAGCAGACAAGTGTTTTTAGACATCGGAATGCAGTGTTTCACTTTCTTCTTGTATTACTTTCTCTATGTTTACCTTTCTCTTTATTTCCTTCGTTCTCTTTTCTTAATTCTTCCACTTTCAGTTGAGCTCCGTTGTCTTCAGTTTTGTTTCTCTGGATTGGAGTTAATTTATTTTTCTTTTTTCACGTTCTTCTTTTCCTACTCAATATCTTTTCAGTTTCTGCCTCCTATTATTTGTGTTTTTCCCTCTTTTTTGTACCTGCTTCACAATTTGCTCTCACAGTCGCCCTATACTCCTTTTTCATTTCAAATTTTCTTCTCTGTCTAATTCTCATCTTCCATTCACTTTTATTTCTTTCTCTTTCGTCCTATCTGTCTGCCCTTTCATATTAACAACACTCTCAATGCCGAACGTGGCGCAATATCAAATCTGCCGTAAATAAGCAAAGTAGCAGCACCTTGTCCCACCTGTACGCAATACCCCGTTCTGTTCTAATACTCTGTCCACACTTCGGTGTTTAGCTACAGCCTTGTTCTTCCTTTCTCTTTTCTGGTATAAAACTTAGCTGAAGGAGGACAATTTTACGCAGAAAAATTAACCGATAACTGTACCGCCTTGCTACTGAAAGCAAATACATTTTCCCGTAATAGTTAGCAATAATACTGCACTCGTCCCCCTCATATGTATTCAAAACATGGTCTCCTATACTAACCAAGTATTTTACACAAGCACTGTGTACATATAATTTGTGTGGTTTGCAGAAGAACAAATCATTTTCCTAAGTAGCATTACTGGTGTTTCTAATGGGGACACAGTGTGGTTTTTGTGATGTGGTTATTGGATTTTGAAGTAACATTTACATAAAGGACAGGATTTAATTGACCAAGCTTTATGTTTTTATGCAGTGGGCAGACCTGCCCACATTTCCGTCTCTGGGTACAGACATATTTATATGACATTTTACAGTACCTGTAGAGGGTCTTGAGATATTAGGGTAAATTTAAAAAATTCCCTGAAGGTATCTTTCCAGACCTTTGCATCATCAGAGTGTCTTATTCGATGCCAAAAATTCCTAGCAGTTAGGTTTGTATTTTTGAAAAATGTAAAGTTCAGTAGGTGAACATATTATTAGTCTCTTAGTATCATAATTTCTGTTGTGTGTGCATATCACAGGTATGACCTTCTGTAATTCCATAAGTACCAATGTTGCATTTAGTTTGTTTGTTGTCGTCGTTGAAACAATTATTTCTAAAAGTCTGTAAAATTGAAAAAGTCAACAAATACCTTGCTTTTGCGTCATCGATAATGATGATGATGATGATAATTATAATAATAAATTCAAATCAGTAATCTTTTCTTTGGGTGTTGGTTAAAGAAAAAGAAGACCAATTACAAAGTCAGCACAAATACTCAAATAAAATACACATACATAAAAGCACACAACGAAATTAAATGTGTACAACAGAAACACCGCACTCACAGTAAGAATGAAGTAAGTGTAACCGCCATCTTAAAAATAGCCTAATATTCCACCCAGTTACATTGCATTCTCGCTTATGTTCTTGCCGACTTATCAACTACCTAACAGTCTTTGCTCTGTAAATTGCAGTGTGACTTTACCAGCATTCCAGGGCTTTTGTAACAGACGAAGAAGCAACAGTGGTAATATGGCAGCAATTGAGTGGCCTGGCTGGTTTCTACACATGGCAATAGCAACATTCAACTAAATTTTTAATTGAAGATGAGAATGGAGCAAACATTTTAACCAAGGCAGCTAAGTGTTACTCACCGAGTCACCACATTTGGGCCATTACATATAGTGAGATTAATTTTCATATTCTTATTATCCCAATTATTATGTGCTTTATCACCAATTTTATTATTATTATTATTATTATTATTGACAACTTTATATATTACAACTTTTAATATTTATATTATTACTGTTAGTATTATTATTGTAATCTATATAATAATAATAAAGTTATGAAATCTTACTAACATAAGTGAAGAGGAATTTATGATATTCTTGTTCATAATATCAACTAAAGGGCTTGCCCCTCATAACTATAGAAGCAATTTTAAAGTCTTGACTTCAGTACATATTTTGTGACAGATGTACACCAATCTGTGATACTGTTTATATGTTATCTAATGAGAAGGCTTTATAAATAACAACAAATCTTCCTCGTTCCACGCCATACAGGAATATAGAACAAAGAGAAGTATAGATCCAATCATTCTTAACCTCGAAACTAGGTGGTGGTGATTGGCCAACTGTAATACTCAGCCACTTTACAAGCAGGAAAGAACGCTGTTACCCACTGAATAGAAGATTGGTTTATCCATAGACACTTTCTGGACATTCAGAAGAAGAAAAAGTCTTTTATCTCTGCCGAGCTTCGAACTCCAGTTTGTCCTGTCCGTAGCCTGGTCACCATACCGACTGCTACAATTTGAAATATTCTTACCAAATCCCCAACAAGCACTAAAATACTATAGAAAAGCAACTAAAACAACGATATCTTACTAATTCGCGGGTGTTTCAATGAACAAGGAATATACTTGGCTCCAACACTGACGCGCTGGAGCATCTGTGGGCATTTTGTCGTTTCGTAAGTCTTCGAGAAGTACTGATGACGACGATGATGCAGACAACTTAAAGACCTTAAGAGCAACAGACACTTTCTGGTGACATAAATAGAAACACAGAAAGTAATGTTTCTTGTTGTTTCCCCCACTATTAGCAGTGACTACGGGAAGTCTGTATAGCCTACGTGTTCATTTTCTTCAGACAGACCGACTGTTGTGTCACAGTCTGTGGAAAATCACTGCAACATCCGAAGTGTGTAAATATTATTCATTTGTGCCACAATCTCTCGCTCTTAGTTTTACGCTTTTCTGTTTACATGATGTGCAATAAAAGCACAATTAAAAGCCTGCATATCTACTTTCATTCTTCTTCGCGTTTCACCTTCGAAATTACTTGACGAAACTTGATGCAATTTTGTGTAATCTAACCGAACATTTTTGATACATTTGTTAAGTAAAACGATTGCTAGCCCTCAGTTACGGGCGGTTCTAAGCCATCCGTCATAAATTTCACTGTAAACATCCATTCAAGAAACCCTTCGTGAAAGGGAGGAAGGGATTGCTCCAGAGATCTCGGAAACCATGTGAGCAAGCGACAAAAGAAATAAATTCCATTTAGCTGATCCCTGAGAGGCGTGGGAAACATGAAGTATTGATAATGTAATGTAACATACAATGAAGGGCAAAGATCAAACAGATGCAAACTTTCAATCCAAGACGAAAAATAAACTAATAAAAGAAGTTTTCATAATGGCCACGAAAGTTGCATGCTGGCATTCAAGCAAGCTAGCTGTGTAAGCGAGGTTGTGCATAGTGAGGTCACCTACAGCACAGATTGATAGTTCTGGAGTGAAGTGACTATTGGTTTCGAGAATATGAAATTTGAGTTCGAGTGAAAGAAAGAGGTAGGACAATTGGTAGTTGATTAACTTGACAAGTGCAGACATTTTACTTTAGATGCAACTCAGTACATAATATTAGTGAGAACTTCATTAGATTCGATGAACCCTACAGTATCCCGTAAGAAGTCTCACCTACTACACTGAACGTGTCAGGGCATAATTTGTACATAGGTTGAACGTGTACAGTAGGTTACCTACAGACACACGTATTGGTCAAATTTAACCCATAGTTTACAAGGAAATCAAATCGAAGTTTATCAACTTTTCCCAGCAACGTTATAATTTAAAAAATGAGATCTTAGGGAATGACATTTTTATTTAATTTTTTTTCTATAGCGAATACTTAAAGAATTACAAAAGAAAGTAATCTGCAATTAAATTGAATGCTTTTGCCTCTAGAAAATTGGCTAATAATTGTAACAACGGATTATTTTCAGCAGTTCTTAAAAATTAAATTGTAACCCATTACAGAACGAGTTGCGTGTATGACATATTTAAAAATTTTATTTATATGCACATAAAAATTTCTAAACTTTCAATACTAAGACAAATCAGCTAAACCTGAATGGCGAAATAATAGTTACGTTTAAGAATTAGGTATACGAAACCCATAAAAACCTACTGTGCTCAAAAAACAGGGGTGTTTAATGTTTGAGCAAGCTATTTATATCAATTACCACTCAGGTTTAAAGTCTTAAAACAAATGTTGTTGTATGTATTACATGAGTTACAATCAAACAAACGAAATAAGAAGCGTGTAAGTCTCTAAGGTCCTACAACATGTACCGACTGATCTTTGTAAGAGAGACGCAATGTTTTCGATGAAGGTCGAACTACTTTTTAAATGTTATAGTATAAAATTCCTATTAAGATAGTTAAAGCCAATGGACCACCAAACATTTAAAGAAAGCCATTTTTAATCTGAAAGGCCTTCTCTTATTCCCTGATCCAATTTTTTATTTTAGTAATTGATAATTCAAGTACAATACCAGTTCTTAAGACAATATAACATCGACTATTAGGACAACGGGTGCGTAAAATCTCTTATGTTTTGTGGGAGGAGATGGGCCTAGCTTAATCTGAAATAGAAACCCGGTTTATGGTTGGTGTAAATGTAGAAAACCACGAAAATGGGGATATATCAGTGCGAAATTTAAATCCGGAACCTCCCGAAAACCAGACTTCTATCCTATAGACTTCACGGTCACACATTTCGCAAAAAAGTGAGAAACATCTCCAAATTCTGGACAATACAAGGGTGACAATGAAGCAAGATCCATACAGGGAGTTCATAAATACTGGGCGCAACTGTACAAAATACAGTCGCCTGGGCGAACAGGTGCCAGGAATTTGTGCACAGTTGACCTAGTGCATACACATGTCAAATGTGATCCAAGTTTATTAAATTAGACAATGCTGTAACACGAGACAAAAGACCTTTCGTAATCGACCGAAAACCAAAGAGGACTAGACATTCAAATTTTGAATATCTGACATTTTGACTTGCATTAAAAATTATGCTATGGAACCTAGGACAAAGGGTCCGTTGTCAACACGTATCTCCGTCACTTTTAATTTGGAGTTTATAACTACAAATTGTTAGGTCAAGGGTTGATAGAGAAATGTGGGTCTCGTCACGCAGTATCAAAAAATATTATGGTCTGGTTGCATAGGATAGAAGAGAAATAGGCTTCTCCGAAATGTTGTCCCATATTTACGAAGATACAAGGCGGAACTTTCGAGAAGGTCCGAAACTTGTGTTCGTTCAGATAATATAAAGTCTCAGAAGTGACTTGAAGATGGTGTAACAAATAAACCTACTGTCATGAACCCGACTGTACGTATATTGTTTATACTGGAATGCTTCTCAAATACGCTACAGCGCACCTCTCTGAACTTTTCATATATAATCTTATTAAAATAATGACACTTGGGCAGATAAAATCTAATGGAGAATAGCTAAACAAACAGTGACTGATGACCAAGGTCGAGGGTCACTATACGCACAGCTGGGTAATTTGTCATGAGATGTGCTTCCGAAACTTGTCGTGGCGCTGTCAATTCTCCAGGTAACCAACTTACATTTTACTGGCCACCATTGTGATTTGAAAGAGGGTTTCATTCATTGGTACTTTCGTTATCCTATTTATAGACGAAACATTACGACTGACTTTTTTACTAAAACCAGTGACAGAAGAGTCTTTAAAATATATTCATATATTTATTTGTATACGATTACTGTAGTATTTTTTCATATCTCGTCTACTTAAAACGTCACGAAATTGTAAGTATACTAATACTTGTATAAATAGCGACTGTGATTAAAAGGGAACATGTTAATTTCTTGGAAATACCTTCGATCCCTAGAAGACAGATCGTTGATCAACGTAAATTTAAACCAAACAAATAAAACCGGATAAAGAAACGCGGAGACAGAAACAGAACAAGAATTTAATGGAAAATGATCTTCTTTAATCGTGATAAGTAGGTCCTGTCGCCACGGTATGGTGCGTCCTCATGTTGTGGTTGGAGGAACGGCCTCCATGTGGAGGGTAGCTGCAAACATATTGAATAAGCAGTCGCGCACACCTGACAAGGGGTGGTCCTCCAGCTTGGTTTTGGGAGATGCTAAAACTCTTCATCGTGATCACGTATCTTCTTACAAAACATTCATACAGTAAGCATCGGACCTAGACTAATACTTTGGTACTTGGAATGTTAGGAGCCTGTATATGGTAGGTTCACTTACAACAGCAGCCAGGGAATAAGCAATATATAAATTAAATTTAGTGGGTGTGCAGGAGGTTTGGTAGGACAAAGGGGGCATGGTAACTGCAGGGGATTGTAATTTTTTTCTATGGAAAAGGAAACAAAAATCAATTGGGAACGGGAATGTTTGTACATCACAGAATAGTAACAGCTGTGACAATATTAGAGTTTGTTAGCGATAGGGTGTCACATACAGTTCTGAGAAGTCGCTGGTGTAATTTCACTGTTCCGAATGTGCACACACAAAGTGAGAAGAAAAATGACGATTCAAAAGACAGTTTCTTTAAGGAATTAGAGCAGGTTTTTTTTTGTCAACTTCCCAAGTACCATTTGAAAATTCTATTAGGACATTTTATTGCAAAAGTGGGGAGAGAGAATATTTTCAAACCGACAGTTGGGAATGACAGTCTACATCAGGTTAGTAAAGATAATGTTTTTGGAATAGTAAACTTTGTCTCATCAAAATTATAGTTGTTAAGAGCACGATGTTCACGTAACGGAGAATTTATAAGTAAACCTGCACCTTACCTGATGGGAAGACTCACAACCAGATTGATCACAGATTGATAGATAGGAGACGGCATTCGAGTATACGAGATGTATGAAGTTTCAGGGGAGCTGAGTGTGATACTGATCACTATCTGGTGGTTGCAAAAGTTAGGGTGTGACTGGCGGTAAATAAACAAGCAGCACAGAATTTTGTTGGAGAGAGATTTAATCTGAGGAAGGTGAATGAGCTGGACGTTAGGAAACAGTATCAGATTGGAATATCAAACAAGTTTGCAGCTTTGGAGAACTTAAGTGATAGCGAGGACATAAATAGGGTTTTGGAGAATATTAAAGAGAATATCAAAACTTCACCTACAGGGAGTCTAGGCCTGTGTGAATTGAAGCATCATTAACCATAGTTTCATGAAGAATGTTTACGATTTTTAGATCAAAGGATAAACAGGATGTTTCTGTTTCTCTGATTTCCGCCGGACTGCTAGCTGAACCGAATGAGGCTTTCCTTAGACTCACCAGACAACTACAGGAGTAGTACCTTGGAAGAGGACAAGAAACCCTACTTGGATATAAGTGCATTCTTGTCACACACAATAATTTTCGTCCCTATTCTACGCTGTGTAACCTGTACAATTGAGATAGGGTCGTTAAATGACTTCCTGCCCTCATTCAGGCTTTTAACCTATAGTGATGCCACTGTTTCTGCTAGCCACCTACGGAAATGTGAGGTAAGAGTTTGAAGACTCTCGTCAGTACAGCGTGGGGAGTATACTAAATGGTAGGGAGTATACTAAATGGTATAGCTAATAGCAGAATATACCATTATGATAAAGTTTACGACAAGAATTTTTATTGTCGTCATATCTGAGTCAGGATGATTTATCACACTGTCACTTAAATTAGTTTAATGAGAAATCAGCTTTCTCCTAGTCGCCAGAGTAGACAATCTATTATTGTTCGTTCACTCCCGTTACATGCCAACAGGCTCTAGGCGAGCTTTGCTGGTGCACGACCGGCCAGCTGAGAGCACCTAGCGTACAGGTAATACATCGTACAGCCCACACCTGTGACGCTACCCTTAAAGGTTTGGACTTCATTCGCTATCAACTTTACCCAGTATTTGTTAGTAGGAGCGAAAGATAGCTTCAGTGAATGTATGGTGGTGTTGGTGTTAGAGTGTTCACTGCGGCCGAAGGAATATCCTCTAGAACACTCTTGAACACTGTTTACGTGGTCTGTTAGAAAAGTATCCGACCTTTGGCCGGGAAAAAGAAACTGGCTTACTTGGAGCGTTGGACACCTAATCACCCTCAAAGTAGTTCCCTTGGGACTCCACACACTTCTCC
>Ga0123355_10006694_pt1 | contig 17136 bp, 9 predicted proteins | sample TergutEmb28metaG_3_FD_89872 | JGI IMG/M metagenome (GOLD analysis project Ga0123355, IMG submission 89872) | Embiratermes neotenicus P1 segment gut microbial communities from Petit-Saut dam, French Guiana - Emb289 P1 | ecosystem: Host-associated > Arthropoda: Insects > Digestive system > Gut ...
AATAGTCCTGTGGCCCATTTTTTTAATTTTAACTAAAAATTAACAAAGGAAAAAAAAAAAAAAAAAAAAAATTTGAATGAAAGAAACGCTTGATTTTTTTTTTTTTTTTTTGTACTTGAGCCACAGTGTCATGCATCATGTCTAGCGTGTTTATCATAATATATCTAGGAATTAACACGTAAAGTTTCAGTGCTTTCATTATAATAACATAAGTATAAGCGAAGCTGTAAGAGTGGAACTTTGAAATTAGTGAGCGTCTGCACATAAGGGACTAAACTGTGTGATGCGGTTGAAAGTTTGTAACGATGTTTGTTATGAACAGGAAGGAGAGAGTGTATTTAGTCTATTCCAAGTCATGGTGAACCTCTTTTGCAGGTAGTTTATTTTGCATGTTTCTTAGATGGTGATGTTAGACTGTTAACATATAGGCTACAAATCTGGAGCTGGAATTGCTGCCTGTGAAGTGTTGGACGGTTTGACATGGAGGTAAAACTGCCGGATCTTGACGTCGACACTATCACCTAGCCCAAACTTATTGGTGTAGATAATTTGTGGGGGAGGGGGACACCTCGACTCGATAGTCGTGGGTCTCCTGTGATTATAAGCACTGTTATTCCCAGATCTCTCAGAATACTGCCGTCTGGCAGAAGAACGCAATCCAGTCCTTAAGAACCAGTCGCAAATTATAGTATTCTGTACTTTGGGGGGTTCCCGTCTGCACGCCGTGTGTGGGGGCCTTATTTACGCCACTGTGCTGAGGTTAAGAGTACATGAAGCTGTTCTCTTCATATCCATAGCGTGGTGCGTCGCGCTTGGGGAAAACTTCGCCTTCTTTCCTTTTACGTAGATGCAACTTACTGTTACAGATCTAACAGACCCCAGACAGGAGTGATCTACCTTGACTTATCGAAATACTTTCACATACAGGTTTTAGATTTTTTAACGAGATCTCTTTAAGTTCTATACCGCGTACTAACTGTTTGTAGGCCTGCGTATTCTAGATGTATGAGGAATAGACTTGGCCTGCGCTGGGGTGAATAGTGTGCTGGAACCCGAGCCTCCTAAACGGATAGATGGCATCGTAGCATCAAAACGTCATACATATACCACACCCTTTACTAGCAGTTAGTGTCTTCCGAACGGTTGAACAGCCAACAAGTTTAAAATGCGAGTACCATCCAGACACCAAAATCTACAATCAGTCTTCCGAAACGTAAGTAAATACGGTAGAACTGAAAGATGTTAACATTCAAATAAATGTTAGCTACAGGATAGTGATATTCGCAGGAAGCAAGACAAGCTCGGGCAAGCAACCCATCATAAAACAAAACCTGCAAGACGTTAATCCATGAATCTTTCATGTGGTACGTCAAGGTACGACAGTACAATCCACAAACATTTTAAAACAATCATTTAACATTTTTAATTTCCACTTTTATTTTATTTTATAAAATTTGACAGAGCAACACGTGCTTTAACAAATTCGTAAAATTAAGATCTCAATTCTATACATCACAATTATATAGAATTCCTTTGTGTTTTAAATACCACTGGACTGAAGATGAGCCTTTGAGCTCAAAACACCTTGCCGTATTGAAAATATAACGTATAATAGTTGTGTGGAGGGCATTTAATTTCTTTCGTTATAAATCTAACACAGCGGGAAGACAAACGTAAAGAAATGAAACCCAATCTCGCTGATGTTAATCCGATGTTGTGGTTGTCTAGTCATCCGCTTGTCATCAATGTGCTGTCGTAAGTTTTCTTCCGTAGAGGGACAGTATTAGTCTTAACGAGGTCATCGTGCCGCTTGCGTGGCTCCTTTTCGGCTTCCGAACAGGATGAAAGATAGGCACGTAACTTGTATTGCAAACGTTACGCCATTGGAAGGGATCCCAGAGCATTATGTTTTGTTTTCTGGTCAGTAGAAACACAGGCGTACACCCAGAACGGAGAGGTGGGAATGACATCCCTGTCGCTTTGTTAGGCTTCTGAAATGGACATGTGTTACTCCTCTTCAAGGTAATACAGTATTTCTGTAGCATATATAGTAACAACACAGAAACATTGTTTGGCTTTCGTTTGATGACGATAGCCAATAAACAATTTTAGCCAGGGATATGGAACTTGGTACAAAGATAAAACGGAACGCATATATAGGCTATGTACAAAGATAAAACGCAACGCATATATAGGCTATGTGAATTGTTATTACAAGGCGTGAGTAACATACGTGGTATGATACAAAGGTTCGTGATCTTAGGTAATTGACCAACTTAATGCACAAATTCTTGTTTTATAATACGTTTATTATATTCCTCTACATGTTTCGGGCACTATGTGCTCGAAACATGTAGAGGAATGTAATAAACTTATTATAAAACAAGAATTTGTGCATTGAATTGTTCAGTTACCAAGATTATACTGAGATGCACGGTCAGGAAAACGTCAAAAAAGGTTTGTGGTTGTGTTAGAATCTTTACTGTAGTAATGAGCACTTGACAGAAGTAAAACATAATGTGGGTAGTCATAATATTAATATTAATAGTAATTAATGGAGTAATAGATCTACCGAACTGGAGTTGTATGCAGCGGGATAGTAGGCTCCGTCACTGCTGCTTGGAACTGCTTGTTAGGCGCTTCGAAATCTTGCGGAGCGCCTCCTACATTCGCCACATCCATCAGTACGTTATGCACAAAGAGCCCGAAAACTGCTGAATGGGGTTTCGTGAAAGCTGGTGCTGGATAATTTTACGAAAAATTGCCCAGCCATTTCTGTTTTCATTCAGGTCAGACTGTTTTAACGATCTTTTTGCTTGTTATTTACTTGCGTTTTTTGTGCGCAAGTTGTTCCTGTCGCACGCACAGTATCTGTCACGCTGCTGTTTGGATACAGGAAACACACAAACTATGTGGAGCATCAGATTTCTATTTCTGGCACGGTGGCTATTGAGCATCGATATGAGATGACGGTGAGGACGTCACCTAGAGATGATACGTAGTTACTGGGGAAGCCAATATGACAACGTATCTAGTAAACGATATATACAGGGGTGCTGACAAGTCCTTAGCCCGACCAGGAAGGAAACAAGCGAATGTTTCTGTCAGAATGGCGTGAATTTTCTTCACCGCCTTGCCTTGCATTAAAAAAACTTGGATGACAGCTCGCATCTCGATGTTTTTGACATCGCGCGTGTCCCTGACATGCTTCCGAGCTTGTTTCCTTCCTGGTCGGGCTAAGGACTTATCAGCACCTCGGTAAATGTACCTCTGTAAAAGTTCTAACCGTAGAGGGGCGATGGCACCTTGGTAGTTACTGTGTTCGAAGGTTTGATCCTCAGTCTATCTCAGCGGAGTAATGATACGAGAGAAAAGACCCTGTGAGTTGTCAATAACAGTATGTACGCGTATACAAATTGAGTAGTTTAGTTGGAGAGAGGGACATGACTCGTTGCAGCCACCATCCGTATATGTGCCCCATTTCAACCAATGGATTCGGTTAAATTCGCACGACAGTTTCCAATTTATGTCCTCAGTGCCAAATTCAGTCGACTGTTAAAAGTCGTTTCTGGGATGAAACCTACGGACTGGTAGGCATTACCGCATTATGAGTGACTTTTATGCATGTAAGGCTTGAAGTTGTGTTTATCTCGTGGTCACCGCTTATCGAACAATGCTTGTAAAGCATACTGTTTATCACAAATTGTCGTATTGCATAGGCGCATGTAAGGGCTACTTGGGAAGTTGACGTGTATTGTATGGTAACAGCTTCGGTAACGAATTGTACGGACTGCACCTCGTTAGTGGCTACATATTTTGTTCAAAATATTATTCGTTGTTGGTATGTTTATGTACAGGTGTGTGTGTGTGAGAGTGTGTGTGTGTGAGGTCTGTGTGTGTGTGTGTGTGTGTGTGTGTGTGTGTGTGTGTGTGTGTGTGAGAGAGCAATTGAGTGAGAGTGAGGGAGACTGCGTGGTTTGAGAAAATGTGCCAAGTCCTCGCCAAACTACATTCATTCGCCATACCTAAGCCTTTAAAAATAGTGTTCAGTCGCATTGTTGTATTAGTCTATTGAGTTTTAACTTCGTAGTAGGAAGGAAAGTGCAGACATTTTACGCCATTGGGACGCCCTGGTATTCGAACGGCTACTTTACAGCGTCAGAGGTCAAATAGCTTAATTTTTATCGGCAGTGTACTCTACTTTTATCTCTGTGGGCGCATTTGAACTTTTTAATTTTCGTTTTCTGTCCTCTGTACCAATGTTATGAGAGAGTTTAAGTGCTAAGGTGCTGCCCAACTTGTTGGTAGCAATTTAAAGAAGTGAGAAAACTGAACTGAGTTTTGTTATCGTATATGATTTTTTTTAATTCAGCGATGTTGTCAGTTGCTGAGATAGCGGCAGCGATGACTGAATGAGTATGGGGCTTGGTGGAATGACACTGACAGGGGAAAACGAAGTACCCGGAGAAATCCTATACCAGTGCCAGTGTCCTCCGCAAATCTCACATGGACTGGCCTGGGAGTGAACCCGTATCTTCGGTGTGGGAGACTGGGACTAACCGCTTGAGCCTTGGCACGGCGCTATATCTGTGCTGTAAGATATATAATGTCATGAATATGTAATTTTTTGTCTAGTTTGACAATAATGCATATAACCAGTAAATTTTGCAGTGCCCCGTGGTAGAACAAAATGTCGTCATCATGAACTCTGTTGTTTTATTTGGACAGGCCCAAATTATAAAGCAGATGGCCATGTAAGCGTATCAGGCACAGAGACAAAAGAAGGCATAGTAGGATGATCGTAACAAGATGCATAATTCAGTTGTACTGTGTGGCATTTGGTGTGTTATGGCTCAGAGTGTTGGAACGCTATGTGGGATATTAAATGTGAATCTAAGTGTTCGATTCTGTGTTCGTTTTGACATTTCCACGCTTCTGTATTACTTTTCTTATTCAGTTCCGTTTGTCTTGCGGATTTAAAATTAGTCATTTGAGGACAGTATCCCCCAAAGGCACGTTACCTTTTGGACCTAACATGACATGCCGCAATGCCGCTTTTATTTCACTCACTGCCAGGACAAGGTGGTTTCGTGCCCAGGGCAAAGTTTCAAGGTTTCGCTTCCAAAACACGTGATTTGAATTTAAAAATACACTTGTATATTTACATTCATTATCAGACGTGATGTAGAGCATTGCCCTATTTCACGCATTTTAAGCCATTTAACGTCAGAAGCAAAGCTCTCAGTTCAAGTTGTGTGCATTTCCGAGCATTGTTACCTTTGTCTGGTTACATGTTGTTGTTTTTCGGCCTGTTCTCGATCTGGTACGGATACCGTTGGGAATATGCAGATAGGCTCCTTCGAACGGTTAAAGTGTGACAGTATCCGCGTTTTCATGGTGATAAATCACTGTACGAATGTAGCTAATAAATCGTTCGTTCGAAAATATCTTACGTTTATGTATTTGGGAGGAGAGTAATGCGTGTCCGAGCCTTGACTCGGGTGGCTAGGCGCCGGATTCTCGCCGCGGAGGCCCACGTTCGATCCTAGCCTAGTTAGGGTAGGATCTATTGTGAACAGAATGGTGCTGGGACAGGTTTTTCGTCCAGTACATCGATTTATACTGTAGGCACAATTTCATCAAAGTTGAACACTCATCTATTCATCTATCACTGTCGCTGTATAATCTAAACAGTTGTCACCGTAATTGAATAACTCCCTTAAGAGGATAATTAAAAGACAGGAGCACGTGAGAGTTAAAGAAGCCCTACGTTTCGGAAGGGCGTGAGGCTGACCCCTCACCCCCTTCTAGTGCCGTGGTTAAGAAAGAGTAGAGCTATACCTCTACTCCCTCTATGGACCATACGGCCTGTACAGAGCCTCAGTGCCTGTACAAGGGTGCACTTTACCTCTACCTTTACGTTCCGGAAGAAATTTCGAGCATATTGAATATCGGTTATGCCGGCTGCTTTTGATTTTGACCTAATTTTGTCTAGAACCCTAGAATATTAATTCACAGGCCAATATGCACACCTGCAATAATGACCCTGTTTTATGGGGTGTGAAAGTTGCCAACTTGACGGGCTGAGCATAAATTGGGGGTCTTTGAGAACAGAGGGCTGAGGAGCATATTTCAAACCAGAAGGTTTCACAGTCTGCACTGCTTACCATGTGCATACTGCACATGGAGAGGATGGGAAATTTTACGTGGAAACGCAGAAGAGAAGAAGCTACGTACTAGACGGACCTAGGCGTAGATGTATTATGAATATTTATAAGGAAATGTGAGTAGACTCGATTTACCTGGCGATTGAGGCTAGGACCCACTGCGCGGGCCGTTGTGAACATTGTAAGGCGACTGGTTGAATTACTTAATCCTGAATGGTTATCGTAACTTGACAGTTTTGTAGCACTTAAAAGTGGCCGCACACTTAATTGTATGTCACTGTCTCACCGAGTATAAAGTGTGTTATTTGTGTGTGTGTGTGTGTGGTTGAGTTCACTTTTTTTCCGTCCTTCGTTGTAGTTGTGTAATTAGCATTGTACTGAACAGAAAATTTGAACAGATGAGCAACGTTTTAACTCGCAAGACCGACGTAGGGTGCGTTGTATGATTAATATGGCTATTCCGCACAAGAGTTAATGCAACATGTAGGGAACGACACAGGAACAGAAACGAAAAAGTAGTAGCAGAGCCCATGTAGATGACAAGACAGGGATGAAAAGAATCTAACAGACAGACATTACGATAGTTTGAGAAGTATATTGAGTATGTAGAGTTTTTTTTTTTTTTTAAATTCAGAACGTCGCGGCGCGAGCATTAGCGTGTGTGTGTTTTTTTTTTTAAACCGGGGCTCAAATTCCAAATTCAGCACACACCCCTGGGCGTCTAGTGCTGTAGCAGTTCGATGCTCGTTTTTAATTTTGTTTCTGCTTTGTTGGGTGCTAGATGTTGCGTTTAACTTGTGTGATTGCTTCATAACCTAGTGAAGGCTGAATGAGATTTTATGTTCTTACGGCTATGAGATTTCATTATACGATTTTGTAGGGGTGATGCCAGTATTTTGGAGGACCTACGGCGTTGGCCTTTAAGGCCATATTTTTGCCCTGAAGATGGGGCACGGACTTCGTCTGAAAGGTTTGTGGACATACTTATTCACCGAAATACACGGCCTTACGTCTCAGACGACCGTAAACTGAGGCAGCGGAAGTCACATCCTAGCTTTACCCATGTGTCTGACGAAGGTAGCAACATCGCTGTTCAGTAATGGGCGAACATTTTGAATGGATTACGTGGGCTTACACATACGTGCCATTAATCCTTCACATTAAAGGATATTACACATAATTCGAAAACAGGAAGTGGAGTAGAGTTCATTCTTGGTGGATTTTGTTTCAGATAATAGAGTCTTTGGACGGAACTATTAACGCTGAGACAGCCCTCATGTTAAGGATTTAGAATCATACAGTGATTGGCCTTAGTGAACACATTTCATGATGATATTGGCGCCACTTAATGGAGATAATATTTATGGCAAACGTTAGAAAGTAATGACGTAACCGTTTTAAGTGGGTTCCGTATCACCAAGGCATGACGTGTCTGTATGTTGCGGATGAAGAAGATACTCGAGGTATGGATGCTAGCCACGATGGTAGAATGGGCAGTCGGGAGAGCCTACAGCTTTTATAAAGCCTGGGATTGGAACGGATTCTTTGGGTTCAGGATAGTGCCCATTGGGCTGGCTGTGATATTGGCGACGGTGTGGCTTCGAATTTTACTTGCACATTGTTAGTTAAACTTAATGTTTTCCATCACGAAGTGTTTGATACGTATATAATTAGCAATAATATTCAGTCAAACACAACAATCATATGGTATGTTATTTATTAACTAATAAACTTGAGCGACATGTTTCGATTCATGTAGGATCATCATCAGGCCCTCTCTAAAAATAGATCCATTACATAGAGTTTTTAAAACACGTTATGGGATCCCAAACGTTTTAAAGTTAAAAACAGTTATCCAGATCGAATAGTTTGAAAACAAAAACATATGTATTGTGAACATGAGATGGTTGTGAACGTTTGGGATCCCATAACGTGTTTTAATAGCTCAATGTAATGGATCTATGCTTTTTAGAGAGGGCCTGATGATGATTCCACATGAATCGAAACATGTCGCCCAAGTTTATTAGTTAATAAATAACATACCATATGATTGTTGTGTTTGAATATTATTGCTAATTATATTGTTAGTTAAACAGAGCGTGTTTGCTGGTTGACAAACTAACGCTGGGGATGACACAGCCATAGAAAGTTCAACGCCGCTCTTACAATAAGTCTGCCATATGACATAATCTGGAACCAGTTCCATTCGCCTACATCCCTACACTCCTTTCCCAAGAGTCGTCTTTGCGATATTTTCCGTCTGTTTCGCCTTTCAAGAGGTTCGTTATGAAAACTGTTTATGAACTTGTCTTCCCTCGCCTAAGTACATACCCATTCATGTGGAAAAGCTAGGCTTTTACTCACATCTATCAACGAGAGGTAAATTAATTAATATACAGAGATCACCTTGCGGATGATGAATGTGACTTCCATATTTCTTTGTCGTTATATGCACTTTTCTGGAAAGAACGCATGTCTGACCTGTGGTTGAACTGGGGTTTTCCGCTTATTGAACTGCGCGTAAGCACAATCAAGTGAATGAGTAACTCCGAATGCACACCATTGACGTGCGTGTGTTCCTTGGCATGCAATGTAGTGAGACTAGCGGGCAATCAAATGTAATACCGTTTGTTTTAACACTTTTAAAGCTGTGATCCTGATGACTAATGAATGCTTGTATAACTGCCATATTTTTTGCATGTTTCTTCTTCATTTATGAATGGATTTTGTGTCTTGGAACGATATAACGCTGTAACGCCTGTGCTTTATTGTCCGACAGCCCTGTTTAGTTAGATGAAGCTTAATGGGTTTGCAATAGACAGTGGCAAATAGCATGATTACCATGGATATTACTAATTTGATTTAAATGCAGGTTTGCCGTGTACAGTGTAAAAATGAAGGTCTCTTGCTTGCAATGTTGTACCTATGTGACGAGTGTATTTGCATAACCCGTTCACCACAGAGGTGTAGGTTAATTCTCGAAGGCGAGAGTTTTTGAATGGCATGTCATACTTGGAACTAGTTATGCAAGGAATATTTTTGAAGGGATGCAGATAGGGGCGTTAGTTCGTCTGATAAGATTCTTTTACTGGTTTGTGTTAGTAATGTACTGATTTTATAATAGTTAAGAATTCCATTCTACGGAGGAACAGAATGGAACTAGCGCCATGGTTCGAAGTTCTGAAGATGTAATTGCTAGTCAAGAAATTTGGCGTTTGCTTTGGGACCCGAAGGTTCGTGGCCGTGTGAAAATTGTGAAGATCCTTATTATACTATTTTGTGTGAGGTTCTTTTACTTTCTGCTTCATAGGAATATAATTCTCTTTAGCATACGGTTCTCTAAAAACTTTGATCTATTATGTACTCCCCTTGTTGCTAGAGACAGAGTTCCTCGCCCTCACACTACAGAGTGGACAGGAAGTCTGAGTTTTATCCGTTTGCCTGGTTTGGCAGCCATGCAGTTTCATAACCCAGTGTGACTGAAAGTGTTGGGGGGTTGTTACTCGATTAATACATTTGATCTATTTGTGCTTTATTGTAGTTAGGTGCTTATAATGCGTATCGGGTATGGTAGATTTATTTCATCTATGCGAACATACAGCTAACAAGTCATGTATTTTGTGTGAACAATAAACTTGCAGCTCTAAAGCTGAAGCTGATGTAGTGCAACGGCATGCAGGTGAATTTCAGGAAATCATGTAGACCATTAGCTTGGAGGTGCCTGACTCGAAGTGAATAATATATCAAAGCATTACCCGAAAATGTAGCCTACAGAGTTTCAAGACAAAGTGGCCTGTATGCTTAAGCAGTACGTCATGAAGTTACATGGGGTTCTAGACTTAAAGCTCCACGGATTCTTAACTCTGACGTGTAGTGGATGTCGATGCTGAACCCCTCGCTCTGTTATGCCATTAGTAAAAAATCTTACTTGACTTACTGGATGGGAGAAATGATTCGTACCAGAACGGGGTGGGTGATGTGGCTGAAGTCCTGGCGATGTTGGGATGCGGATGCCGGTAATCCATTCCATAGCAGGGTACTTTACTTCATAATCTGTGGCGATTGTGTTTTAAGTATGGGTTTTAAGTAAGTCCATGGTATAGAGTGGTCATTGAAGACATTAACATTAACATTCGCTTTCAAGAAATTCTTTCAAGTTTAAGGACTTCTGGGATGTCATACCGTATAGTTTGGTAGATGGATTGTATTATGTCGGAGGAACCATCTTCAGAATAGAAGTATGACGACAACGACATTGAAAATCGTCGGCGTGAACACCCAGGTCTCCAAGAAGTTGATTCTTTGTTATGGAACTGGAGGGTTGGTTTTCGTGTTCACGTGTGCCACTAGCCCTTATCTGCACCCTCATTGTCACGGACTTCTAGGTGGAGATCCGAAAGTAAATACTTACTTGAAAAATCGCATACCACTTGTTTTATAATTTTTATGTTACTGTCTTATTTCGTCATTTTGTGCACACTTTCGTATACGCCAGCTTTTTGGATAATGGTTTGGGGCTTTACCCTGCCGCTTTCACGGTGTTTAATTTCTTTGGTTTAAAATATCACCACATTGGATGCCTTCTTTCCTCCTTTCCGTACTGAAAACCTGACCTTAACGTTGTAAGGAACTGCAAAATATAATTCAGAAAAAAAATTCACTTTTATGAAATTATAATTGGAGAATTTGTTGGAAACAGAACTAAGTGTAGATGGAAAGTTAGCGTGAATCTTAAAAACCGGGTCTTAATTACGTTGATTTAAAATATCTGGCTTAGGCTAGTCTTCATTGTTAAATCTAACGTGATTAGAATGTACAGTAGGTACAATAATTTTTAACAATTTTCATTTCGATTCATCTCAGGAAGAATTGTAAGTGCTGCAGTATTAGGTAAGAAAATAACGAGAAAATGTTAGTAGGCGATGCAGTTCCAGATGTAACTGCAGAAAACATAGAAAGATTTGATGTGAAGAGCTAGCTACGGTGCCTGTGGGAAGACGCTAGGGTTGAGCGGGTAATCCAAAGCTAGCTACGGTACTTGGGTGAAGACAGTGGGATTGAACGGATAATCCAGAGCTAGCTACGGTACTTGGGGGAAGACCCTGGGATTGAACGGATAATCCAGAGCTAGCTACGGTACTTGGGGGAAGACACTATGGTAGAGCGGTTAATCCAGAGTGGATGAGAAGAGTTAGCTACGATACCTGGGGAATGACACTAAGGTTTAGCGGATGATCCAGGGTTAACTACGGTACCTGGACGAGAGACTAAGGTTGAGCGGTTAATCCAGAGTTAGCTGGGGTACCTGGGGATAGACACTAGGGTTGAGCGGATAATGCCGTGACTGGCTGAGTGCCTGTTAATTTCTTAAGAATGACTGTACTTTGCAGAGTTTGTTGAAGTCCCAGAATATATGGTGTGAAGTTACAAATCGTACCTGTTAGCAATCGACGGAGTAAATTAACAGTTGAGTACAGCCTTAATCGATTAGCTGATTAAATTATTCAGTCATTGGTAACTGTCATACCCTTGTGGTGCTCTTCATTCCATACGAAGTTACGAGTGCTAAGTAAGTATGGTTAATGGTATCACAATTTTGTGTCGTCATAAAGTCACCAGTCGTCAATTAGCTCAATCGATTCCCGGGAGTACAGCCTTGAATTCAGTGTGTTGTAGGTAGTTAGTGCGTAGTTAGATTTTTGCAGCTTGTATGATCTGGCGTTAGACGAAATCATTATTCTGTATTATATCAGTCTTTTACAACGTCGGATCATGTTCATGTCACGTTTACGATCTTTATTTTGTATGTTTTGATATCGGCATATGACCATTGTGTGGCAGATTTAATGTTCTCACGGCAGTGACTGTCAGGGTTACCGTCTTTGCGATGTGACACTACGCAGTCGAGTATGTTTTTACTAGGTTCTGAAGAAGACATTGCCCTCGCCATCAGGGTTAAAGAGAAACGTTGGCAACATTCTACCTGAGAACACGGCGTCACAACCTAGAAGACTAATTTTCGGGCTTTGTTAGGTCGACTGGGATACGGTGCTACTAATATTGTTAGAGAATGCATCTGTTTTGTGATCAAGATGGACATTCGTGTTGACGTTTAGTGACTGCACATATATGTTTTATATGTAGGATAAGGTTGCCATCGATGGACAAGTTTAGCATTATTGACACAAATAAAAGAATGTGCAGAGACACAAAACAATTACTGCTTTAAATACGTGCTGTATTCTCTATTAGGAAACCAAATTTCGCGAATGTAATTAATCGACAACTGTTAGAAAAATAAATATTTTATTAAACTTTGCGACTGGTCCATTCATAGCACTAGTGTGTGTGTGTGTGTGTGGGGGGGGGGTGGGAGGGTGTATGTGGGCGTGTGTGTATGTATGTGTGTGTGCGCGCTCGCGCACACACACATACATACACACACGAATGCACGCACGTGTACATATTTGGCGAAACGGATATTAGTGAAATCAAATTTTGTGTAAGTCAGGGCATACTTGTATGTATATTGTATTTGGATGCACCATTTTTAAGGCGCGTTCGAAAAATTGCGACAAGCGCCTGTTTTCGTCGTATGTCTGTCTCCGGCTGTCTGTCCGTCCGTCCGCACGGAACAGCTTGACTCTCACTGAACGGATTTTCATGAAATTTGATATTGAGTATTTTCCAAAATCTGTAGAGAAAATTGAAGTGTCATTGAAATCTGACTAGAATAACGGGTACTGTACATGAAGACCAGTATACATTTTTTGAACATATATCGCGAAGTTCTTCTTAGAATGAGAAATGTTTCGGACAAATTTGTAGAGAAAATCAAAATGCAGTTTTATGGCCTTTCTTTCGGACGTCGTGCTATTTATGAGATGATGTAGAAAAATATTGTAAAGCCAGGCATGACACAGGTGACAGTATGGCGCATGCGCATCACATTCGGTACCGAAATCTATAAAAACACACTCAGAAAACTTATTGATTTGCCACTGTAACAATGGTTGCACGAACGCGACTCAGTTTTACGTTATACGTCCGTTTGGGTTACGCATGTAGTGCTGAGTACTGTTTTCTGTAGCCTTTAATCTTTCCCTGAGATACACTGACGCATTTAATTAACACTACATATGTTAAAGATTAAGTACCTCGATGGTTTTGTGTTTATCTTGGAACGTTTGTAGGTACTTAAGCTATTAGGAAGTTTCCCACTTTATGGCTGTCGAAGGTACGTACCGTTTGACAGATGTTTCACCTTGGACGTTGTCATGATTCACTTTAATCCATTCCCCTCCTTCACGCTTTATTTATTTAGTTGCATGCTAATATTACCTTTCCATGTAGGCCACCACTTATGCTTAAGTTTCCAAAGTCGTTTCTGCTTTGAAGATTATTTGCCGCATCTTTTGTATGAAATTTACTTCTACCGTGCGTGCCACTTTTCTGTATTTCTTCCTAGACGCCATACATTGTTAGGCGAAAGGATTGATATAAATCGGAAGCGATTGTTATTCAGTTTTGTGTATTTTTCTCAGTACCATTTTTTCAAAACATCTTGAATTCATATTCTTTCTTTAAATCTAGAAATGGTGGCTGAAAGTCCCTCAGCAGTGTAGTACTTACTGTGTGATGAATATTGTGTGGAGTATAAGTTGCGGATTTTGAGTGTGTTAAGTATAAAACCTGACGTTCATTCTGTACGGCCTTGGTGCCGACTGTTCATGAACGCTGAATGGAGAATAAAAAGGCGGGCATTTTGCCAGAGATGGTTTTGCAGCTAGTGACTGATCATATGATGAGAAGAGATGGTCATATTAATTAGCTGATGTGAATTGAAAGCTGTTGCATTTCCGACACATCCTGTTTTACGCAGAACTGAAATGTCGCTATCACACAGAACTGTTAGGCCTAGTGTAGGCCTTTGCCTGCTAGTGCAGCAGTAGTCCTTTATGACGACTGGTAGGAGACAGATTTTCTTTTGCGATTCGTACTAGTGAACGTCCTTGTAATAACAAACCCGAATATTCAACAACCCTGATAACAAATCCTGTTGTGGACAAGATTCTGAGCCAGTTCTATTCATCACAGCTCACAACCTAGCACCCGGTTCCTCAACTCTGGATGAACAGTTTGTTTCCAAGACTTTCAATTGTAATTTTGTGGGCCAGAGTTTTATTACCACATTCACAGAAGCGTTAACATTTCATCATTCGAAATCTTTTGTTACCGTCTAAATGTAATATAAATGAAACTTTATACTCTTTCGTAAGGAACTTGGAATGGAGGTGGTTGTGACTGGAACTTGGATTGGAGGTGGTTGTGACTGTCGGTTGTTTACTTCAAGGGTTTGATAGAACTAACGAAAAATCGTGACAGACTGTAGAATAAGTGCCCTGGTAATCGAATCCCAGACGTTTAAAGGATAACATTAAAGATTTTTACAACAACAAATATTAAACAAAGGTGAAGTCCCTGTGCACGGAATGAAGGCGTGTGGGAGTGGAAGTTGTAATAGACCAAATCCGTGGGTAGAGTAGATACATAATGCTAATTGATAGGCCAACTTACCGTACCTGCATAGGAGCCACTCACAGCACGAGTTAGGATTGATACCTGCGCTGTTAGGTACTTATTTGAGAAACAATTGACTATCTTCCACAGTAAGCTGGGAAGATATTGCGGGTGGGGAACAGTACGTGAGTAGCAATGCAGATTGGAGTAAAACCTGGCCCCAAGTTACTGCGGCAAGCGACTGTTGTTTTGACAAAGTTACAACTTGATGTACAGAACTTATAGGAACCGCGCAGGGTTTGACCACCAGTTAAGTCTAACGATGTGGGAAAAGGGGTTTTAGACCCAGAAGCGAAGGAGGGAGGTGGTAAAAATTCTTTGCCCAGAGAGCTGAGGAGTGCGGTCACCCGGCTAGTACTCTTCCCACCGTAGGCGGCGTGCGTTACTAATGTAGGGAGTGATTCCTCTTATATAAAAATCCGAAGAAAAAATACAGTGACGTGAACGTTTCGCGCAAGAATATCATCCCCGAGATATCGACGACTGGCGAGTTCCACACGATGTCTAGACTCACGCTACATTAATTATAATTCTTAAAGAATCTCTGTGTCTTGTTGTACGGGCACCTGTACACCGCTGGGTAATAAATTCGATGTTTCTTAGTCAAATATCCAATTCCCAGTAAGAGACTATTATTGAAGCGGAGACCCAACACCCCCAACTTCGAAGGAACTGGGTTCGCCAACATACAGACCCTGATTTGAGCAACGCCGAGCAGTCTCGGACTACGGAGCGCTGAGTTCGAATTGCGTCCTCAGCGGTAACCTTTCCACAAACAAGATCCGGTGCACCTGGGCCGAGAGGGGGAGATGCGGCTCAAGGTGTATAACTCCATTCGTTGTTAACATCGCCTCTACAAGTAGGCGAGTGGTCAGCCGCTTTACCTCGGGGTAAAGAGCAATCGGTGCGCATTGTATAGGAGGCTGGGTGGGCCGCAAAGCCCTTCTGGACGACCTGGAGAAGAGAAAATTCTGTTGCCTCTCCTGGAAGTCGAACCACGATTCCTTGGTTGTGTAGCCCGTGGCCGTGTCACTGTATCGACTACACCGTCCCGCCTCCAAATATGAAACGTAACAATCGTCAACGTGAAAGTCGTATGGACAAAGACGTTATATTTGTGAGCTGTATCTGTTGTGAATAGTTGCTGATATTTTAAATTTATAATTATTTTCGACGGTATACAGTAATTCTTTATTGATACACATTTTATTATGGGCTGCCGGTTGTAAAGAATCATATTATGCTTAAGTAGGTGCACGAGTTACGAGTGTTGAAAGGCATGACTCCTTACGTTCTTTACCTCGGTGCTGGGTAATTGTGAGTGGTTAGCTTCAGTCTTTTGCAAATTCTTCTTTCTGGAGAGAGTCTTGGGTGCTCATTCGATGGTAGGCTCGGTGGTTCCAAGGGTCAGTCTGCGTGTGGTGGCGAGGAGAACATACTAGCTCCTCGAGGTGAAGCGAAGCATGTTTGTGCAGCTGTAGTCAGCCACTTTTCTTGACCGAGCTGCTCCGGCGAATTTGTAATATAGATCTCTCGTAAATTATACATCAACATAACTATGCGGTGTCATATTTGGAATAGGGGCGTTGGTGGTAGAATCTTCCTTCCTGAAACTACATGGGCGGCATAGAGACTGCTGTGGGAAGTTCAAATGTTGGCCCGAGGATCAGCAGCGCTGACTGATGTTTGTTTTACGCTGGCTTTTTTGGTGTATGCTGGTTTAGTATTATATCATAGGCAAAGACTACTCCATACCACATAGTTTTGATGTTATGCATGAATAAAAACATTTGATGTTGCATAGCCTAAATCAGTTATGAAGCGCAGTTTAATAAATTTATTTGATCAAAGGTAATTTTATGACAGTTTGGCTGAAAAACAAAAATCTGGCGATGGAGGGACGAATGTTGTATCAGAGGCACAGATCATTCGCGAATGTAGGCCTGAGTGCAAAGTAGTGGCACGGCCATGAAAATGCACGTGATAATTTGACAGTACCAGTTACACTGTTCCGTGCCACAGTAAATCGTACGTAAGGTCCACCCCTAAGTCAGAGGCGTGCATTCCACTGCTCTTCATTGCTGTTGTCGTGTGGTGCTTCATATGCAAGTGAGACAGTCGGTGACTGGAAGTGAACCAGCCGACAGACATCCTGCTTGGACTAATTGTAATAAAAATTGTAATTTGTTATTAACTGATACTAGAACTAAATCTGTATGCGCTGTTGTATGTACATAAAGAAATATGCCGATAGTGGGACTCGAAACAACATAGTTTGTTTCCGAAGGCTACTGCTAGCACGCGTTCAGCTGCCTGGGCTACATAAAGAAATATACCGATAGTGGGACTTAAACCAACATAGTTTGTTTCCGAAGGCTACTGCTAGCAC
>Ga0123355_10006695_pt1 | contig 17132 bp, 8 predicted proteins | sample TergutEmb28metaG_3_FD_89872 | JGI IMG/M metagenome (GOLD analysis project Ga0123355, IMG submission 89872) | Embiratermes neotenicus P1 segment gut microbial communities from Petit-Saut dam, French Guiana - Emb289 P1 | ecosystem: Host-associated > Arthropoda: Insects > Digestive system > Gut ...
CCCCCAACTTCCTGGCATCTTCCGTTACACCATCTTCCCATCTTAGTTTCGGCCTGCCCCTCTGTCTTCCTCCTTCTACCACTGCAACGAGAACTCTTCTTGTAGGGCTGTGTTCTTACATACAAATAACATGTCCTGCCCATTTTAATCGAATAGTTTTAATGTATGTTACTATATCACTTTCCTTGTACAATGTATATAGCTCATTGTTGTATTTTATTCTCCATTCTCACCCACATTTACAGTGCTGCAAAATTTAAAACATCTGGCTCCATTTTGTATTTATATTTTAATAGACAGGTAAGCTATTTAGTTTCACTGTCATGTGGTCATAAATAAGAAAACAATTAGACACTTTATCTACATGTTCCATTTATGAGATACTGGAGGTCATTAACAGATACAAGAAAATGAGTCAATGAAGACATGTCAAATCCATTTTAAAGATAATGTCGAAGCAACTCCAAGTCACACAGATCTTTTCTACCTACAATTATCAAATAACACAAATGAAAGATTTTAGCATTTTAGTTCATTTCTTCCAATTTGTGATTGGCGAAAGAGTGCATTTTAAGCACCTACATTGAAGTAATTTTTAGCAGTTGTTTATCTGTTTGCCTGTACAGATCTGTATGTGGCAGAGATGTCCGAAGTCTCTCCCGAAACATAAGGGAGACTATTGGCAGCGAGATGATTGTTTGGACAGAGGTCATGTGGATTTGCAGCCCTTTTCTTTAGAATGTTCTTTAAAGTAACCTGTTATGTAACATAACAGGTTGTTCTGAATGTCTTATAAACACAATGGTATGACCTCCATGAAATTAGAAAGTTCTTCTGAACACAAAATGTACCTAAAGTTGCTAAATGAAAAGGGGTGCTATGTAACACAACTGTGGAACCTTAAAATATAAATATTTAAATAGAAACAAATTTTCTCCCATCCCATTAACTATAGACACTGAGGGGAGACTGGGCCCACATGTTCAGCCAGCCATAAGCTGCCACTAAGAACATCCCATAATTCTTCCAGCAGTCTTATGATTTCTATAATTCAGAGAGCCTATAATAAAAACACACTCAATGCTGCACATCTCCCATTGATTCTCTATCATTTATTCATTCATTCATTCATTCATTCATTCCATTGGCATGTGCTGAATGTGATGATTCCTTGCTGTTCTCAGGAGCTTCTTCGATTCCTTTCTGTTGTATGTTCTCTATCATTCCCATGAAGAAATACAAAAATGCACTTAAAAAAAAAAGGAAAATGAATAAATGGTAAATTTCACCCTAGAACAGGCCACGAAGGCCCAGAAGGGGAGCAGAGGTATAGCTCTACTCTTTCCTTAACCTTGGTACTAGATGGGGGTGGGTGGTCAACACCATGCCCTGGCCACTTTACCCCCGGGAAAGACCCAGTACCCATTGTGTAGAAGGCTGGGTGGGCCCCAGGGATGGTTTGGACAGGTGCGGAAACCCTCATCCCCACTGGGATTCGATCCCTGGACTGTCCAGCCCTTAGCAAATCGCTATGCTGACTACGCTATCTCAGTGCACCCTTAAAATAAAAAGGGCGGGAGGGGAAAAGGAAAAAAAAAAGAAAAGAAAAAGGTAAACAAAATAAAAACTACATTTAATTTTACCTATCCATTCAACATGAAGACACTGTATAATAAAAACTACAAAATGCCTAGAATGCCTCTAAAGTGGTTCCCGCATTCTATTCTTGCAGGGAACAGGGGAGTGTTTTATGCAGTGGTACAGATAACCAGTTGCCACCCACATCCCCTCCCCCACGACTTGATAAATGTGGACCCCTCTTTCGTAGTTGTTTTCAGATCTCTGCCATCTGTCGGAAGAACGAAATCCAGCTTGAAAGAACCCGTCAACAAATTGTAGTATTCCATACAACTGGGGGTCCCTGCACGGCTGGGACCTTATCACACACAGCAATACTGAACAGCCTATTTGAACACTGTAAGTTGAGACTTTACAGCATTTTCTACTGAGCGCAGTATTGAGTAGGCATTATTTATATAATGTTAGTATTGCACTGTATTGACACTTTACGACTCACAGCTTCCACTCTTGACTTAAGATGGCTTAGTAAATCTTGTGCAAATGCATCCACTGTAGTATAATGACACTTCTGAAAACTGAAGATATCAAGCAAAAATCCCATCACTTGATCCTGCAAAATAAAGCAACATGTCACAAAGCATCCTGATTATCCATATACAGATAGTACATGCCAAACATTCTTTTACACAAATACTGGCATGTGTGACTTAGACTTTAGCTTTTCACTTGTAGAATTTTCAAGCACAAGGCTACAAATGAGTCACTTCTACAGCAACAGTAATGGCAGACTGTTGATGTAATAACATAAATGCCTTCTCCTTGCCACCACACATACAGAGTGGGCACAACCACCAGCACTTTTAGGTTCTTCATTAGCCAAGGACTACAAGATGTGGGCCCATAGCTTTCGCTTTCAGTGCTTCACAGTCAGTATCAGTCTTTGGGCTGGCGGGTGGGGTAGCTCCAATGGTCACAGTATAACTCAGAAGAGATGCTATGGGTAATTTGTCTTTTTTAAATTTTAGTGTCGTGCAGGTAATTAGACAATGCTGTACTGTGGGTCAGTGAAGTGAAAGTGACAACTGACACTTGTGGATCAGCTGAAAAGCATAACTGAAATGTACTCACAGTGAAACAGGAGCTTGATTTAATTGAAAACTTGAGAATGAGGAACTGGTAACAAGATCCAAGTTTTCTGAAATGTGATGTTGTGTCTCTTGCCCAGAAACACAGCACTGCATCCCAGGAGAGTCTTCAGCAACTCTGCTGTGAGATCCTCAACCTTGCTGTTTGTGATAACATTCACCAAAGATTATGGGAAAAGAATGCAAACTGTACATAGTATAAAGAACACAATGAAGTAACTGAACTTGGGAGGAACTGTGACAGTGTGCTGGACCTTTGAACTGGAACACTATAAAAAAAAGTTCACACAAAATGTGGATGCTGCCCTTCTTCATTTCAAACACAATCATGCAAAAGAAATATCAGTCTCCGGTCCCTCATGTGCACACCGGAAGTTTCACCATAAACCTTCTGGTTTGGAAAGTAAGTTCAATGCTTCCTTTGGATGCTGACCAGATGCAAGCAGTGATAAAGTATGCATGAAAATAACATACAGGGAGACAGCCTCAGTACGAGAAATTGGAGTTGATACATTCTGCATAGCAGGTCAGAAATATGTACTGAAAGACACTTGAAACTGGATCAAATATACAACAGTCCAGATTATAGTGGAAAGGTTTAACACCAAGACAACTTACATTTCAAAGAAAAAATGTGCTCCCAGACATAATGTCTAAAGAATGCATTACAAGGATATGTTGTGTAAATTGGTACAGTACCACAAACATTTTGTTCCATAAGTGTGGGTTTTTTTTTTTGGAAAAGGCAGTTTTGCCATATAGAGCAGTACTGCTGCTAGACGGTGTTTCTTCTCATCTAGAAGAAAGGGTATTGACCTCTGACAATGGCTGCACAGTTGAAAAGGTTCTTACTTCCCACTGGCACAACTGTTATACAGCTCATAGACCAAGCAGTGATTGCATCCATGAAATGACACTGCTGATTTGACCTTCTTGGAACCCTTTCTGTTGATGCTATGTAAAGTGTACCTGGGGAATGATGGTGAGTCATCCATGCAGATGTATTCCAGATCTATAGGGTAATTTGCAAGTACAACCCACAAAAACCAAAATTCTCGGTATGGCATGTGCAGTGCAAAGTTATGAAAATGTCAGCAAGGTAAATGTTAAAGAATGGCTGCAAAGTGATATCTGTGAGTTGGGTGTCCCTTGTGTTACGAATACAAACTGTCAGCTAATAAAAAACAGAAAGGTTATAATGAGAGCAGGGAGGACAAGACTGAAGAAGAAGGTGATGGCAGTGAGCACATAAGTGTGTTGACACTTGCTTGATTATGTGAATTGGACTGACATTATAGCCAATGTTGAAGCAGTACACAAAAACAAGTGACCATTACAAACTATTTCTCAAAATAAATGCCAGCTCTGTAAAAAAAAAAAGTGTAAAGGAAAGTGTGATGTTTTGTGAAACTACCAAACAAAATATAATCTGTCTTCTCCGAGTACCAGCCCAAATAATTTGGATTCTACTGTATTTAAAAGCAGCACACAGTAGTGCAGTTGGTTGAGGCACTGGGTGCGACCCCCAATGGTGCCATTGGAATGTTTCACTGATGTGATCCTTTCCGCCACACTATGACCCTGGAGTTGCCTCAGCCCCTAACAGAAATGAGTAACAGGAACATAACTGGGGATAAAGGTGGCCAGTGCATAGGTCTGACAACCTTACCACCTACATGTGTTGACTGTCTTGAAATCTAGAAGCCTCAACCTCCTGTCCAGGTCTGTACAGAGATTGCTTTACTTTTATCTTACTTTATTTAAAAAGTAGGTAACTGAATGTTGATGAACCTACTGTAACCTATTAACAGCCTTAACTCACAGACCCAGTGAAATGTTGAACATCTGCCCCACACCTGAAGTAGTCAATTCAGTATGTCACTGCTATCAGATGCACATGACCAGACACCAAGATATGCAAATGATCTACTGTACTCACACCAGAAAGGAGGTACAAGTAATTCAGCCCCATATAGCTTTCAGCAGATTACAGCAAATTCTGCAGTGAAAATGTACATACACCATACATGTTGAAAAGAACAGTTCTATGACCCATATTTACAATGATGATCCACATAAAGTATGCAGTTACTTGGCAATAGCTACTACAGACTTTAGCAGAGAGGCAACCTTTCACAATGTCTGACAAACCCCATTCTTGAAAGCAATTAATCCTCTTCAGACTGTTAAAACCCCTGAGGCACAGTAATGCTTTAAAGCTGTAACATATAATGTAAATGCATTTCTGCATTCAGAACTACATCTTCAGAGTTTCATACATACTTTGAAAAGCTGACAGACTTCCTTCAAATTCAGATCAGGTCCGAGGAGGCCCCATGCCAACAAAGGTGACATTTGTTCAGAGATGGCATAAAAATGTGACATGAAACCATGTGGAAACTTCAGCATCCGTCGCTTCGCTTTCAGTACCGACCACACTGCTGTTGTCAGGGCCTAAAATGAATTAACAGTTATAATGAGTAAATTGATGAGCAACAGAAGATAAGATTTTTTAATACAGATCTTTGGAATTTATGTGTTAGATACAATGGATTTGTAGCCAGGTTGTGACAAACTAAAAACGTACACAGAAGTTTAGGTGAAGAAATCGCTTGTAAAATGGTGAAAAAGATGAGTGACCTGAAAATGGAAATGATATCAACAAGATGAGACTTAGGAAAATGGGTTGCAAGGTAAAAATGGATTAGTATCATAAGCAAAAACCAGTTTTGGAATGCTAAAACTTTAAGCACGGTAAGTATAAATTTAGTCAGTCATTAAATGATACCTTTAAGAGACAATGTGTCTTGCCCAAAATGCAACACAGGAACAAATTAGTGTATAACTAGGGTGGTGGTGGTGGTGGCACTTCCAGCAGCAGTAGCAGTAAAATTCCAGTGACACTTATTTATAAATAAAAGCATAAATACTGAAAAGCATGGACAGTGTAAGAAATTTAAAAAAATGAAGGTAATGTTAACGATTTTCCAATTTTATTAACATGCTCTCTGCCACTGCACTTCTCTATTTCTGCCACTTGCCATAATACTGTGACCTGTGAAGAGTGCCAATGAGTGTTGCAGTAACTGTAAGTCACAATACCGGCCAACACATGGTGGTAATGTGCAAACACACAAGCATCAAAATGGCAGCAGTTGACACCTGTAAGGTAGACACTAGTGTCCACTGTCACTGTCAACATGGAAACTGCACATGTACTATCCAAATTCCTTCACTAATTTAGCTGCATGCAAACAGAACATTATCTGTGCCCCAGTGCACTATAAATATCCAGATGTACACACCGTTTCCTTAAATCCATTGGACAGCCAGCGATTCTGAACAACGGCTGTCACAGAGGAAGGAGGAGATTCAAGGTCTTCAAATGCATCCATCAGAATATAATCTAGAACTACATCGTAGAATGTCATTGCCTTTACTCCTTTCAGACTTAGCTCCTGCTCCATGCTAACCCAATTGCATTCATCTTGCAGGAAATCCAGCATATCCTCATAGGCTATCAGGAAGTCTTTCGGGTCCTGAAATCCACCACAGAGCAGTTAAAATATGCATAATAAGCATGGTCAGATGAATGGGCATCTACTGTGCATGAGCAAGACAAAGACTAAATGCAACATTCTGGTTGGAACACCAAAGTAGGTCACATAAAAGCACAAAATTTTAGGTTCTCACAGCAGTGTTGCTGAAGATTCACTTTTTGCAGGATGTGATGCTGTGTCACTGAGTGTGTATCTACCAACATTCTGACGACAATATGATCTTTAAAGCATTGGGAACCACACACCCCCATAACACAGCAAGGGTCTTCCCTCCATAATTTCTTTTACGTGAAATACTGCAGAAGTGCCCATGACTTCAGCACATCCATCAAACTCTCTACACACCCACTAAAGTGTTCAAGAGATACAGATAAAGATGACACTTTATACTGTGAGTCATTATTCAAATTTAAACCTTTCTTGTATTCTGAAATCACAGGACCATTCAGTGTGAAGATGTATTATGTACCTGGTCTTGATAAAGTATTTGGCATGTTCCAACTGACACATCAGATGCAGCAAGGGCGTAATAAGCAGCAGTATGAAATAGAAGGCAGACGAAGAATGGAAGACGCCGCTGCTGAAAAATGATAACTATACCCCACATGACATAAGGCCATGGAGTGCTTGGACAAATACGAGTATAGTCATTTTGTGCATGGCACCTCTGATAGCCCAGAGGACATTCTTAAATGGTGTAGGATTTACAGATGTACACTAACAGTCTTTCTGAAAAAAGTGCCCAACAAATAACTTTGGAAAAATATGTACTTAAAAAACTATTCATGTTTAACGAATCTTAATTTCATAAATATTGTGACATTACACCTGTGAATATGTGTATAATGTACCTATGGCAGCAAAGTGATAAACAATTTTGTGCCTGAAAAAAATCTGTTGTTTTTTGTGCAACTAAGTTGCAAAATCATTGAAAAAGGGAAGACAAAGAATGTTGTTTGTGAAAATCGTTTAATGTACATTTATGAGGAATAATATTCTTGTAAACTGAATGTTAGTTGCAATAAAAAATTAAGAAATAACACAACATTTCCTGGCTTACCCATTATTTTTCCACTTAATAATCTGATATGTTAAAATTTTTCTAAACTTATATTAGCGGGTTTTAACTTAATTAACAATGAATGAAAAAAACTAACACACAGAAATAATTAACTAACTCCATGTAACAGAATCCTTCTTGAGAACCTAACAATTTCTCAGCAAGTCAAGATATTCCCCTCACTTTTATACAACTCAAAACTTCACTACTGTATTAACAAGAGCCCACTACTTATCCCTACCCTCAGCCAGACAAATCCAGTCGAAGCCTTACCATTCTATTTCTTTTAGATCCATTTTATCATTACCCTCCAATCTATGCCTTGCCATTCCAAGCAGTCTCCTTCCTTCAGGTTTTCCCATCAAACCCTGTATGCATTTCTCTGCTTGCCCATGCATGCTACACACCCCAAAACTGAACAGAAATTACAACTTCAGTTAATTTCCCACATCAACATAATGCCATCACCAATACAGAAAATGTATAATGAACCATATTCTAAAGCCTATCTGCTGATTGTCACTACAAAAGCCCACCCAGTATATACCAGACAGTTTGTACCAATCATAATTTTTGGATTTAGTCATGTTGAGTTTGACTGTCATGATTATGCACACTTACAAGTAAACTGCTGTGAATCCTTTTCAAGGTCCAGGAGTTCAAAATGTTCCCCAACACTATTAAAGCTTAGAAAACATATGACATGTGTATTGCTGTACGCCTAGAGATACACTGCAGTCTGTCAAGTTACACATGCCGCATCTTCTCAGATGTGTATGTTATACCTTCTCAGCATAGATGAGGAGATCAGCCAGCAACTGACGCCCAGTATCAGCAAACCACACCCATGTCGCACTGTCTCTAAAGAGATACTGGAATGCCAGACGGACACAGTGCAGTTTACCTAGGAACTCTACATCAGAGCTGCAACGCACCATCTGGGTACGCAGACTCCTGTTGTGCAGAAAACAACAGAATTTCAGCTTAGGAATTAGGTCACACATCTCTGCTACTGTGTGCTCTGCACAGACTAGGATCTTAAAACTTCAGAATAAATCAGTCAAAAACAAACACTGCATAAGAAGATGGGAAACAAAACCACATAAAGCTGATTTCCCAATCACAATTATTCATTTATACCATATCAGAAACAACATATACAATCTGTTACATGGCTGGCACTGGCAGCTGCCATGTCTTACAGTAGAGTGTTTCAATCTGCAGCAACTGTCACTCTTTAGGTATTTTATTTCACAACAGTGTCATTTGCTAAGATTACATAGCACTGACATTAGAAGAATGAAATATTAATATGGGCACTTGGCGCCATGATACTGAAACAGGAAAACTAACGTACTCAGAGACAAACTTGAGTGCCACTTTGTGCACCACAAATCCCATATGGAATGCCCTGAGATCTAACATGCCTCTGCAGTGGGAGGCTGGTAACCAACCACCTGGCCCAAGGCACAGATTCAAAATAAATAAATACAAAAATACACAAATTCATAATTAAGCTGCATGAAATTATGGTACTACTCAGCACCACAGCAATGCTGCCTACATCACCCAAATTGTGCCAACAGTAGTCTCTCTGCTGACAGCTGCCATCATTTTCATGAAAAATGGTTAATTATAACAGCACCTGAATGTTTGAAGAACACTGTTACACATGAATGAACTGTAACTGTACTTCGTCAGAACGTTGTGATTCTGTGTACTTCCTGCACTGCATTAAGAAGTGCATCATATCATGTTAAAGGGTAAGTAACTTGTCTGTACTCAGAATCTCAAAGTTCATGATTAATTGGGACTGATAAAACCATCATGAGCACTAGAATACAGTTTTCAATGTAAAAGGTCTATTTGATTCCAATAACTTGAGGAATACCTGCAGTAAAAATATGTAATAACCCCAACAGGCAAAGAGCATGAAGGAGTGTTTTGAACATAATACAATCACTCTTTGGAAGCATGCAATATATAAAATGATTGAACAGCTTTGCTTCACAACACACACAATATATGAACATCAAATAACAAAGACACAGCCTGACTGAGCTGAGAGTGATCTGCAAAATAGCAGCAGAATGTGGGTAGCCAACTCACCAGCCACATTATCTCACGAAATTCACTGGAACAAAGTTCAAAACAAAGAAATTAAAGTGGATGGTCACGGAAGGGCATTTTCACACAAGCAGATTCACAAACTTCTATGTGACATTGTGTAAGTGTTGAGATGGCATGAATTATATATATAGTACAAGAAATGCAACAAAATCAGTAGAGATATAAGCAATGGTACCAAGAAAAAAATCATGAGATTGTGACATGTACCAAACATAAATGAAAGACACTCAAAGTTGGTACACACTTCTTGATGTATGGTCATCTGAATGAAAATTAATGATGGATCAGGTTATTACATCATGTGAACAGTGTCAACAACATGGTGAGTTATCATTCATACCTGAAAAAGGAAGGATACAGCTCATGTCTTTTAGAGTCATAACCCAAGCCCTTTAAGAGAAATGATTACTAATAACACCATGGGACAATAATTTATTTTTAAAAAACATGCCCTGGTATAACAATGTGTTTATATTTGCATAATAAAACATAGGACAAGATAACTTTAATGGAGGGCTATCTGCTAGTCTTCTAGTCAGTGATGTGTCAGTCAAAGCAATCAGAAGTATTTCATCAAAAAAAGGACCACAGTTCAGCCATGGCATGCACAGATTTATACACAGATTCGTGTCATCAGTGAAACTGCTGTCCATTTGATAACAACTGCACACAGCTGCATTGATGACATGATTTTGCTATGGCATTATAACTTACATCATTGAAACTAAGAATGAAAATGAAGACATGTAATTAGAAATGTTGTTTTCAGTGAAGTTCTTAATAGATGGTGATTTTTTTCAAAATAATTATAAAAGTATTACTTAAATGGATTTTCTGTTTACTTCCCTCATTCCTTCATGCCCCAATCCTTCTATTAGTAGGAAGGTGAAGGTGGAATGTAGTATCAAAAAGTGAGGATCAGGGGGTAGAACCCACAGTACGTAAATAAGTAACTAAATAAATAGACAAATAAATAAATAAATAGTCACATAGAAGACCAATGAAGGCGTGGCATCTTCATTATATTGTGTAGTGATGTAACCAGATACAGTGAAGTCCTTCTTGAAAGCTGGATACTAAGTAAGTCAACACAGCCCCTGTCTTTTATAGAGAGTCATTATTTTATCTGAAGACTATCAGTTACCATTTCCTGTCACATGTATAGACAAGTAGCAACACAAAATGACAAACAGTACGTGTCACACATAATAATGACCATGTAGAAATCAAAGCACTGGTCAGTGATCACCAGAACCCACTGCTGGTCTGTACTTTAAGTGTAACAAATTCAGTGCATACATTCACTTTCTGTTCACCAATGACACGGATTTTAAACGCCCATCTTCCCTTCCAGATTTTAACCAAGGAACCTGAAATTTCAGTAATTGAACCATCCTATCAAATCCAGTCTGTAGTTATTACGCAGTCCTCGTGTACAGTGCCTAAACTGAATGTAAAATAGGGAGTTGGTGTCTGTTCAAACAAAACTACTTTGTAGAATATGACAGTGCATCATTTAGGAGGTCTAGACTGAAGTGTCAGTTCGAATTTAGTTGCGTAGAGTGTCACTGTGATGCCCACCTGTATGGAACACCATCTTGCTCCAGTTTCTGCAGTGCTGACTGATACAAGGGTAGACTGTCAGAGTCAGGGAAAATATCGACAAATTCTTCAAACTCCCTGAGATCAGCCACCTGGAAACATAACATAAATATGTCACACACCTTGTGGCTGCAATCATCAAAGGAGTGACCTAACAGTATTAATTCCTGTATTAATTAATGTCATTGCATTTTAAGCTGCGGCAAAAATATTTATTAGTGAAGGCATCTGAGTGTGCAGAAGTATGTATCTTGTCTTGCCAGACAGATTATTTGTAATTTTTACCTTTGAAGAATGATGAAATCTGTAACAAGGTGCAAAAAATTTGAGACCAGAGTTCGTTCATGTAGGACCGTACTGCTCTCCTGTCTGACTACACATTATTATTAGTTGAGAAGGGGCATAATATTCATCATATTGTAATAACAGAAAGTTGCATGGCGCTTCACAAACGAGAGATTTCTAAAGACTCATAATTGTGGTATGTTGCTCTTCCCACATGATTACTCACCATCAGACGTTCATAAAAACTATTTCTTCAGCCGGCACAACAATAATTTTTATTTACCATGTTCATTTACATTATTATTACAACATGTTTCCATCTGTGTTGGTCATCATCAGGTATTATTTATTTCAAAATCAAAGGTGTGTATAATATGCATTACCAAATTATTTTCTGTAGTTTTGCTGGCTGTTTTTGTTTGGTATACTGCAGTTGTGGTTGTCATGTTATTTGGTTCATTTCCATATTTTCTTTGTTTGGTAAGAGTGGATCTTACCCAAGACTCCTCTGACAAAGTCTGTTTTGGCAGTCAGTATGGTCAGTGTTCTTACGTTATGATTTAAGCTGTTATTGTTGTGCTGACTTCTGTTACAAGACTAGTGAATAATAAATCAAAAACTATGTAGCAGGAAAAATTTGTGGCCAATTTGAAGTATTATTCCAGCTTTTTCCAGGAAGGACTGAGAAAGGCCATTAACAGCATGGTACAAACATTAACCATGAACAACACAACCTTGTTGAGAATTGTGTTTAATTACTTCAACTTACCTACTACTTAACCTTCAGATCATAGTAGTAACTATATTTTTCATTTCATTTCATTTATTCAGCATTCTGTAGATCCATACATGGTATCACCATCAGATATAGAACTTGTCATTCAAAAGGAGATCATAATAAAAAGCAGAAATAAAAGGTAGTAATATCTCCATACAATATGATGCCAGTCAAGAAAACCTTTTACAAGCAATGTTATCAATTGATTGGTTCCTTGAAACCATGCCCTGTTCCCACACTAAATTACTAAAATACTGCCGTAAGACACAATAAGTAAAAAAAGCAATTTAATAATCAGTTACCTATTGTATAAAGTTACGCATAATCTAAATGGTATAGACTTAGAAATAACTTATAATTCATAATAAAAGCAAAATATTCTTTATAGAATTAAAAGAGTTGCTATGGAGGACTGTTTTAGAGTTTTCCTAAAGAGTTGTATATCATCAGATAAACTCCTTATATGAGATGGCAGACAACTGACAAGTATAATTCCTGGTAATACACCTTTTTGGAATTTGGTAAGATTAGTATTGAGAAGTGAAATTTGGGATTAGATCTAGTATTTATATTGTGAATTTCTTGATTAGTTATAAATAAGTGTTTATTTTTTGTTATATATATATATATATATATATATATATATCAGACAAGAAAATATGTATTGTGAATACAAGGGTAGTATTTTCAGTGTTTTAATACATTCTGACATGAATCCCTATTTCTTAGATTAGCAATGACTCTTATTATCTTCTTTTGAAGTCTACATACTTTAATACTGTAAGGTGAGTTGCCCGAGAATATTACACCATAAGATATGATAGAACTTATATAAGAACAGTATACCATTTTTAAAATATCTCTGGCAATAGTGATTTAACCATTCTAACAGCAAAACATGCTGAATTCAGTTTAGCTGTTACATATTATATGTGGTTTTTCCAAGATAATGTGTCTTCTATAATTAAACCTAAGAATTTTGTGCTAGAAGTTTGTACAATATGCTTATCTTTATAGGCCAGTTGTATATCCTGACTGCAGTTTTTTATTGCGCTAAATTGTAACCAATGACTTTTTTCCCCCTAAATTCAATGATAATAAATTAGCTTTAAACCATTTGTTTATATAACACAACATCTCTTCCATTATTATTTGATAGTTATATGGGTTGGGACTATTTACAGTTCTAGTTATATCAACTGCATATAATAAAATTTTAGTATTCCTATTCAGTAATGCTGGTAACTCACTAACATACAGGGTGTTTCAGAAGCAATAGTAAATATTTTAGGAGGTGGTAGTATGGACTGTTCCGAGTAAATAAGTTCATATAAACATGCGTCCAATTTTAAATGGGTGTGAAGTTGGCGCGTACAGATCTGATGCGCGCGCAAGTCTGCAAAGATGACAGACACTCAGAACTCTGAATAACATGTGACTGCAGTTGTAACTTGATGCTGTTTGGTATTGTTTAGTAGTGTTTTTAACAATGCCACACGTCTTTACACATGCAGAATATGCCGATATGATATTTGTTTACGGGTTTTGTAATGGAAATGCTCTTGCTGCGTGTAGAGAATAGTCTACGATTTCCTAACGGCAGAGTTCCAGATTCAAGAGTATTTACAACAAACTGCGTGAGACTGGTGCAATTCCCAGCCGTCACATTTCTTCTAAACTTGCAAACGAATAAAATGTGGATGAAGTGAGAAAGCATTCTTAAGTCGGAAGAACGCAGTCCAACAACAAGCACACGAAGAATTTCTACACGCATCGGTGTTCCACATACAAGACTTTCGGTCAGCACGGCCTGTATCCTTTTCATCTACAGATGGTGCAACGCCTCGAAGGAGATGAATCTAGACGATTGGATTTGTGTCGGTGGGTAATTGCTAATCGCCGATTAATTTTATTAATACTGCTCACCGATGAAGCTAGTTTCACTCATGACGGTATAAACAACACTCATAACTCACATCGGTGGTCCGACAAAAATCCACACGCCATTGTGGAAAGAAATTCTCAACATTGCTTCTCTGTAAATGCGTGGTGCGGTGTGCTCGACAATCAGTTGATTGGGCCTGCTGTGTTACGAATCGTCTTTCAGGGTGCGCGTATGGAGACTTTTTGCAAAACGAGCTTCCACTGTTATTGGAGGTTCCTTTGGCTAAAAGGATGCGCATGGTCTTCCAGCACGACGGAGCCCCAGCACATTTTATCCGTCTGGTGACATCATCAAAATCTAACATTCCCCGAAAGATGGATCGGCCGCGGTGGTCAGGTTCATTGACCACCAAGGTCCCCAGACCTTACTCCTTTAGATTTTTGTCTGTGGGGATGGATGAAAAGCGAAGTCTACAAAGAAAAAGTAAACACAAGAGACGAATTGGTTGCTCGCATTATGAATAGTGCTGCCCTCATAAAGCAAGAACGCCAAGACAACCTCAGAAGAGCTACACATACTATTGCCAAGAGGGTTGAAAAGTGCATTGAAGTCGATGGTGGGATTTTTGAACACTTACTTTGAACTGCTTAAAGTGATTGAGATCATTTACATAACCAATAAATGCAATCAATACGTCATTTGTCTTTCCTTCATACCGGTTGTAAGGCTTTTTGTGTGTAACATTCAAACAGCTGTATTTCCACACCCACTTAAAATTGGACGCATGTTTATATGAACTTGTTCACTCGGAATAGTCCATACTACCACCTCCTAAAATATTTACTATTCCTCCTGAAACACCCTGTATATCAGAAAAACAAAGGGCCAAGAATACAGTCCTGAGGAACCCCATGCTTTATCTCCCTCCAACTTGAGGATGTGTTATAATTTGAAGTACTATTAGCAGTAATAACTTTTTGATATCTTCCTTCCAAATAAGATTTTACAAGTGTATAGAATGTGCTCTTAATCCCATAAAACTTCAATTTTTCTAACAATATATTGTGATTAACATAGTCAAAAGCTTTCTGTAAGTCACAGAAAGTTCCACCTACTGTATTTTTGCTATTCATTGCTAGTAATATTTCATGTAATAAGTTGTAAAAGGCTTTTTCTGTTGAAGATTTGGTTTTGAAGCCATTTTGTTCTGGGATCAATATGTTTTGCTGATTTAAATGGTCATATTTTTTTCTCTTGTGGCGCTGCAGCCCAACGCGGGCCATGGCCTCCTCATTCATGAGGTTTCTAGATCACACACAACGACACAGCACAGTCGGTAGGACTCCTCTGGACGAGTGATCAGCTTGACGCAAAGACCTCTACCTGACAACACACAACACTCACAACAAACAGACATCCATGTCCCCGGTGGGATTCGAACCCACGATCTCAGTAAGTGAGTGGCTGCAGACCTACGCCTTAGACCACGTGGCTACTGGGACCGGCACAAATGGTCATATAATATGGCATACATGAGTTTTCAAAAATTTTTGAACAGGATGTGATTAGAAAAATATGTCTGTAATTACAACTCACAGATCCATCCCCCTTATTAAACATCAGTTTAACTATAGAGTACTTTAATCTTTCTGGAAAAATTCCTAGTGAAAAGGCATGGCTGCATATGTTAATGGGGAAACTATAAATAATGCACTAATTTTCAATATTTTGAGAGGAATATCATCGTATCCAGCAGAACTTTTAGGTTTAAGAGATTTAATAATTTTGTTAATTTCATTACTAGAAGTATGGTGCCATTTAATTTTAGGAAAGGGGTATTCAAAATTATGGTCCAGATACTTTAAAGAGTTTGTACTCAATACAATTTCATTTTTATCTGCTTTAATAGAATCCATAATTGTATCAGCTACTGATAAAAATAATTTATTGAATCGATTAGATATTGATTCAGAATTGTTTTAGTTATATTATCATCTTGTATTATCTCCATCCCTTTATTTAGTTCATTATTACTTGTTTCAATTTTAACAATCTCCCAAATGGTCTTTATTTTGTTTTCGAATTTAGTAATAATGTTATCATAATATGATCATTTAGCTGTTATAATAACCTTTGTTAAAATTTTACAATATACTTTATAATATAGTTTAAAATTTACATCACTACTGTCTCTATATCGTATACAGAGTTATCTTTTTTTACATGAATTCTTTATTCCTGTGGTCACCCATATATTATTAGTTTGTTTATGATTTGTTTTATTTTTTTACTATAACTAGAACTGAATAGTCTTAAAGAGGTGCTGAGAAAAATATTAAAAGAACTATTAACACCCTTTTTCACTAAAGACATTTCTCTAGTTTCCATAGCTTAAATGTGTTTGAAAATCAGCTATAGTAGATCTATTAATATTTATAATGAAGTAAGTTTCAGTTGCTTGCTTTAGTATAATCACATATTTAACACAATTAATAGGGCAGCATGGTCTTAGATATAACGATAAACTCACTAAATCACACAATAAAGTTAAAACAACTTGAAATATTATTAGAGCAGAGACAGGCAAACAAGGAAAGAACAAAGAAAGTATTAAACCTGGAAAGATTAGTCCTATTGCCTTCAATCACTATTTTCTCACAATTACAGGAAACAATACTCATAATATTTCCATATGAACTACTCATAATAACACAAACTATAAATATTATTTGGATATAACACATAGAAGTCCCTTTCCCAAAACAAGATTCAATGACATACATCTAAAGAAATTGAAAATGGCATTTCTTATTTACATCCAAAGAATTCATATGGCTATGACGAGATTTTGACAGTTATATTAAAGCTAAATAACAGCTTCGGTGGTCTAGGGGTAGCGTGCTGGCCTTTAGTACCCAAGTTTGCGGATTTTTAGGGTGAAAAAATCCTCAGCACGCCTTCCTTCGGAGGGAAAGTAAAGCTGTCGGTCCCATGTCGTAGATTTGCGGCATGTAAAAGATCCCTAAATTTACGTGGAAGTCAGAATTTAGGCAAAATTACTACCGGACATCTTTCTCGCCCACAGTTCCACCTTTTGCTGCTAGGA
>Ga0123355_10006696_pt1 | contig 17130 bp, 13 predicted proteins | sample TergutEmb28metaG_3_FD_89872 | JGI IMG/M metagenome (GOLD analysis project Ga0123355, IMG submission 89872) | Embiratermes neotenicus P1 segment gut microbial communities from Petit-Saut dam, French Guiana - Emb289 P1 | ecosystem: Host-associated > Arthropoda: Insects > Digestive system > Gut ...
AGCAAACCAAGAACGAAACGGCCAATGTGGTAATCAACAATATAGTCGCGAGCTCCTGATGATGGGCATAGTAGTGCCCGAAACATGTTGAGCTTATAAGAAGTACAGTAAAATAATAAGTAGCATCTAGTTGGATGTTATTCTTCAAGCATTGCTTAGTTTGAAGGCTGCCGGTTATTGAATGCTTGTCCTTCTGAAGAGGTAGCATTAAGACCAAGAAAGGAAGTTAGATATACCTGGAGAAGAGCCTTTGCCAATGCCGCATTTTCCACAAAAAATCTCACATACACCGGCCCAGGGCCGAACGCGGACCTCCGCACCGGTAAATATAAGGAATTCAACTAACGCAAAAATCTAGCCTTTACGTCACAGAGAACTGACTCATTTTGTATTGTAAAGACCAACCGGTTACTGTTGGTTAGGGAAATTATCGTTCTTTATGTTAATTTGGGCTGTATGGACCAGTGGCTGAATGGGCTTGTTTTAGGAGACTGTCCTTCACAGCGCTACCTTTGGAGTTGTGACTTTCTCGCCATTTGTAGCTTTTCTCTGGGTCTTGTACAGTGTGATGAAAGAAAAATACTGCGTGAAACGAAAAGCTTGTTTGAGCGATAAATTTTTGTTTTGAACTCCGTAATACATATTACATATTCTGAATGCGTACCTGTGACCTGAAGTATCCAGCATTCAAAGCGCATGCGCTGTTTTTTATTTTCATGACTGGCCCGTCTGGCTCTACCGTATTTTTCCAAAGCAAAATCCCCCCCCCCCCCCAAATACTAATTATTGAACATAATATGTGTCTAGGAAGTGAGTCATCCCCGTTGTGTGTGCGATAAATGTGGGTGGTATGCAGTCCAACACAACTATGTCAAAAGGTGTATATTGACTAAATAATCCTCATATAGTTTCATAAGGCAAACTGAAGATGGCCAACTCAGGCCGAAACATGTAGTTGTTTTTATTTAGTCAATATACACCTTTTGACATAGTTGTGTTGGACTGCATACCACTCACATAATATGTGTGTTTTGATTTTCTCAACAACTGTTGTCTGAAACATTTCTCATTCGAAGAAGAGTTCAGAGAGATATTTTTTATAACTGTACGTAGGTCTTCATGTAAAGTACTCGTTATTTTTGTGTGCTTTAATGAAACTTGAAATTTCTCGACAGATTTACGAACAGTACTCAAATATAAAATTCATGAAAATGCGTCTGCTGGGAGCCCAGTTGTTACATGCGGACAGACAGACTGACGGACAAACGTGACAACGCTAATGGTAGCTTTTCGCAATTTTTGTAACGCGCCTATAAATAGACATGTTACTGGGGAAGGAACACCCTTACCCGCAATGTTGCTGAAGAGTTTCCAGCCATTCGATATGGCGTACTAGCTGATTTTCCTTTTAGTGCTCTCATTCATTCGAACGTACCGTATTAAAAAAATTGCACAAAGTACAAAATTGCACGGTATGGGCAGAATGTAGAGTTTCTGAATGTTGCAACGTGTGATATACAGTCTGTAGGTACTAAAAGGTAAAGGTAAAGCTGTCCCGTTACAGGCCTGGAGTGGCCCAGAGGGTTCCAGGAAGTTAAGGTTCCCAGATTTCATAATAACGGCACAGGATGGTGGTAAGTTTGTCAGCCTTACGCACCGGCCGCCTTTACCCCCAGGAAATGCTCCTGGTACTCATTTCTGTTAGAGACTGAGTCGACCCCAGGGCCATAGTGCGACCGGAAGAATTTTATGTCAATGAAAAATTCCAGTGACACCAATAGGGATCGAACTAGCGACCTTTCGATTTGTAGCACAGCACCTTAACCACTGTGCCACCGCGGTCCCCAATCTGTAGGTACTACCATGCCTTAATGCGGTACATTAGATCGAGCTCCCCTTCTGTCATTTACCCTGGGACTAGAGAGGAATACAGCCATGAAAATGACATGAGAGTCTCTTGTGTTCTATTAAAGGTAGAAAATCCAGAAATCATAATAGAAATGAAAATAAATTAAGTCCTAATGATCTCAAATGCTCGTAGGATGTTCTATTTAATTGTCTTTGAGAAAAGTTTGATTCAGATTTGTTGTTTGAGCCAACAGTGTAACCCTATGCACAGTATTGTCAAGATCACAGTGCCTTGGACTGCGACTTCATGCGGTTTGATGGACTACCGACGTTTCGCAGGAATCTGTTATCCAAATGTTTTTGTTCACATTTCTGCAACGGAGAAGGAGGCAGCAAGTTCCTCCGGAACTTTGGTACAGTATCTGTCTACCGAACTACACAATTGAAAGTCGCGGAATGCCGAAGTGTCGGTGTTCATCGCTGTAAGAAGCTGATCTCTTGTGTCATCTGCTATGTCGAAAATTATGAAGGGTTTAAATGCTGTTCTCTTACGGTGGAGGTCATAAGAAATCAGAAATAACTTTTCACTGGATTGTGGTCTTAACGCCATTGTGTTAAATTTCATCAGCATTATTATCTTGCAGGAGTCTCAAAAATGTTTGCAGTTAACCCTTTAAACGCCGAATTAAATCCCACCTGCCAACTGCTGGCATTAATAGGAGTTCACCCTATTCTCCACGTTAGCAGGATAAGGGTTAAGTCAGTTTTATATCCATTTAATCACCTTAGTTTGTGGTGAATCGTGTGTACAAATCTGTCGAAGTATATTTTACCCAACTTAACAAAAAATGACAAGGAAGAAATAGTAATACAACTTCTGAAACTAAAACAATTCTGTATAAGTAGGTATGTTTCGCTCTTTTTATAGGCCACGAAGACCCTTAGGGTGAGTAGATGTATAGCTCTACTCTTTCCAGGATCTCGGCACTAGATGGGGGTGGCGGGTCAGCCCCACGCCCCGGCCGCCTCTTCCTCCGGGAAAGACCCTGTACCCATTGAGCAGGAGGTTGGGTGGACCCCAGGGCCGGTCTGGACAGGTGCGGAAAATCGCGTCCCCCCGGGATTCGATCCCCGGACCGTCCATCCCGTAGCCAGTCACTACACCGACTGAGCTACCCAGCCCACTTTTGTATAAGTCATTCACTGAAATATTTTAGGCCGACGTGTCTCAATGAACATATTTCACACCTGTTATATTAATTGTCATTTTTTAATTAATTAGACTGGCAAGTGCAGCCCTTTAAATATGTGCTGCATTGAAATGAATTCATTAGGAGTACATCCATAATTCCGACATTACTTCAACAAATGAAACCATCTTATGCAGTGTAACTGTAAGGTGCTGTTGGCAATGGTCACGCATATGTTCTACGTAAAGTGCAAGTGGCGTAAAGTGGCGGGCCGTGACGGTTGACCGAGGATTTAATTATGGCTGAACCTACAGTTTGCTTCTCATTGTTTCCTTGTACTGAGTTACAGGCACAGCGAACGAGAAGCCAAGGGCGAAGGGGCGCCCTGTTCGAATCTTGCCGGGACACAGACTATCAAAATTAAGGTATTTTCGTGTCTTACCTGCGGCTCCGCAAACAAGTGCGGGTTGATTACCTTAAAATAGACCACGGCCACTACTTGCCATGTTCTTGTGACTTTGTTACTTACTGTCATACAATCGTTTGACGTCTACAGTCTACATCACTCACACGTTCATTAAAATTAAGCACAACACAATCGTATGTAAAGCATCGGCAATGCCTTTGGTAAGGTTTAACTCATTTTGACTTTGTTGCATTAAATTGGACAACGGTCATACGTCCACGTTCTGCAGGTTCATTACACACTAATGGGCCTATCATTCGACTTTATGTAAAGAATTATTAAAAGCACCTTCGAGGACTAATCTTAGTCTAATTTAACGTTTATAATGCAGTTATGTCTTACGTAACACAAATTTTATCTCCATTTAAAAATTAGTGATTTTTTTTTAGAAATAGAAGCTCTTTAGTGTAAGAATGTCACAAAACATAAACACACTGCGTGGGCAAAAGGCAGAACTTTTTTTAATAATGTGTCTTGTGGTACACATATAGAGACCACTGATCTCTAGACGGTAAAGTAAAGCATACATGAAATAATTGTGGATGTACCCCCAACAAAGTTAAAGCTCGTATGAGGTTTATCCCAGTGCACATCCTAAACAGTTGCACTCGACGGTGTAGGCTCTTTATGAAAAACGATGGTTACTTTGTATAAATGTCTTATCATTTCACAGTTCCTTTGATACGGTTACATGTGAGTGTTCTAACTTAGTCACAATAAAGCCCCGCCATTCCATGTTTGTATGAAATCATGTTCTTGGAACACTGACGTGCAGGGACGGCGCGTTTAGAGCGGAAGGAAAAATAACGTTTATTTTACGACACATTGTTCAATCATCAGTTCAGCGTAAGGGAACTGAGAACTCGTAGGCTTGATACAATATTTGGAATGAACATTGTTTTGCTGTTTATTAGACAGAGGTGCAGTGAAAAGTTTATTCCAGCTGGCATATAAACACTTTGTAAAGTATCCAGAAATAAGGTAATACGTTAACGCGTGTGTTACGATGATACGGTACAGTCAAGTGCTGCGATAATTGAATCTGTGGAGGAGAATATTCTTTGAATAGCTGGCAGTCACTCAGCGAATCAGGAGCTGCATTGCCCGTTATTGAATAAGATTCCGCCAGTGGTCGCTTTTTTAGTTCGTGTGAACAAGCCGACATCCTCGCAAACTGTGTCCTCAAGTTTCACTTTATCCTCCTATCTTTGTTTTATCCCCTCGGTTTCTACAAACAAAAATATGTATGCATTTTCTCTTATTTCCTGTCGGTGCTAAATAACTGCCATTACCGTTACTGTTGATGTGATCTAAATTTGAAAAAAAACCTTAAAACAGGCCACGACGATATTCTTTGATGAACCTACCGTTCGGCTTCACGTAACCAAAGTTAGCAGCCAAAGACTCGAACAACGATCGTGTCACAATTTCAATTTGTATCCTATAATGCCAGATAACTTCATATTCAACGGTCACTACGTAATCTCAGAATTTGAAAGGTGTCAAATATTGCAGAATGGATTATATTCTTCTCGTCAGCTTGGTGAGCCATTAGTAGCTGTTCTTATCTTCAGCAGCTGGCTTTGTTGCTCCACACTGAGATCTTCACCCTCTTCATTAGACGGGGGGTTTTTGCTAACAGTGAGAATGTCACACCTCAGCATCCGGCGTCTCTGCTTCACAACGACTTGCTGATGGTGTTCAAGAGCTGGCGTTGTCACCTGACATCGAGTTGCTCACCGGATTCAACAGCTGGCGTTGTCACCTGACATCGAGTTGCTCACCGGATTCAACAGCTGGCGTTGTTGCCTCGCATCAAGTTGCTCACCGGATTCAGCAGCTGGCGTTGTCACCTGACATCGAGTTGCTCACCGGATTCAAGAGCTGGCGTTGTCACCTGACATCGAGTTGCTCACCGGATTCAACAGCTGGCGTTGTTGCCTCGCATCGAGTTGCTCACCGGATTCAGCAGCTGGCGTTGTCACCTGACATCGAGTTGCTCACCGTATTCAGCAGCTGGCGTTGTTGCCTCGCATCGAGATACTCATCCTGCGATCGGCTCTGCTGCACCCTGCGTGTTGGTATTGTTGCTGACTTGAAGGGGCCGGTGGGGGATAGCGCCATCTGCGGGGTCGCGACAACAGATTTCCGTCTGTCGACGCTCTGCCTCTAAAAGGAGGCAGTGATTCACTGCTACTGGGTTCATTGTCCTTCCCCTCTTCTGTGTCTTCCTCTTCTTCTTCGTCGAGTTCAACCTCTGTCCACCTCCTCCCTGTAAAGAATGTGATACATTTTGATGGGAAAAAGTTAAAACACTGGGAGATTTCTGGCTTCTGCCGCGATGTCTATCAGGCCTTTACTCTTCAGGATGTTATGCAGCGTATGTTGGTAGTCGTATGCCGACTTTTCGGGACAGTCTATGGGTCCCCTATTCAAGTTTCAAGCCGTCCAGGAAGAATTCCGGACAACAAATCAATGTTTTATTTTATATGGGAAGGTGTTGGCGGTGATTTTTTGTCGGGGAGGTAGAGTCAGTCAGGTTGCTGGAGTATGCAGTGGCTACCAGGGCGTGGGGGTCAGGATTGAGAGACACCAGAGTAAGGTGGACAAAATGAAGAAATTAAGGAGGCGCAGGTATAGGAGAAGTGAAAAAATGCGGAAATGGGAAGAAGCGTAGAAATGGGAGGCACCACGCTAAAAGTGGAAAATGAATAAATGAGAAGACAAAAGTTTTAGACCCTGAAAAGGAGTGTAATCTTATCAAACATCCCGCGGGGGGGGGGCTACATTCTCTAGGGGGAGCGAATTAGAGTTTTCCATAACCCGCTTAAAATTAGGCTAAACTTTGGTCTCGCGCTCCAAATCCTCTCCTCTCCCCGATGAGCCAGTCCATGTAACTAGATTTGGTAGGGATGGTTTTGGTGTCCTGAGGTTTGTTGTACCTGCATTTACGTATGCACACCACATACCGAGAACTAAGAACACAACGTTTTATTGCCGCCTGCTATGAACCATGTATTACGTCAAGTTAAAATAAATAAACAGCTTCAGATATGAAGTGTGTGCAGTCTTTGTCGCTCTCCAAACAGTCGCTCGTATGCTGAGAAATGAAGTGCCCTAACAATTGTGCAGTAACAGGTATCTCGTTGATTTCACCAGGCATTACGAACGGTTGGAAACATTCGTTGTTGATGTTACACTTTCAGTGCCAGTGCAGCAATGGGCAGCGCAATGATGCACCAATTGTGACACACGGTTTGAGCAGCTGAATACAGTAAGAATAATGAAAGAGAATTGCGCTGATATACATGTTTTATTACAATTGAAAATATAGTTTGTTATTGTAAACGTTCACTAAGATTCTAGGGTATAAGAACTCTTAATTTTATTTGTATAAGAAATATTATTGTAATAAAAGTCAACGAGATGCACTATTTTTCAATTTTATTTTGTTAAAGAACTCTACACGTTTCGGACAAATTTACTGTCCGTTATCAGGAGTCTTAATACTGTATTCACAGCAATAGGTATTTGTCACACTAGTTATGTTGACTGTGTGCTAGCGAAGCCAGGTTCTGACCTCGCTAGCACACAGTCAACATAACTAGTATGGCAAATACCTGTTGCTGTGAATACAGTATCAAGACTCCTGATGATGGACAGTAAATCTGTCCGAAACTTGTAGAGTTCTTTACCAAAATGAAGTTGAGAAATAGTGAATCTCGTTGGCTTTTATTACAAGAATATCTCACGATGCACGGTCCTCTGAATGTCAAATTTATGCAAGAAATTTGAGAAAGTTCTTGTATTTTCGCTTGTAGGTGACTTTTTGAACACGGCGCTTGTAATTATTTAACGGCAAGAAACTAAGTCACTCTGTCAGTGAAACTGTGAGAATTGCTAGAAATATCACGTTTCTAAAACGGAAGTTGTCGTAACTCTGCGAAATAACTCGTAAGTGTTGAGTGGTGGGGTATATTGTATGAAAATTCATAACGAAGCTGGAAATTGTGTTGTAAGCAAATATTACAATGTTGTGTCTGAGTAACGTCGTATGTGCTGTTTATTTAACCCTTTGAAGTATGAAGCATGAGAGAGAGAGAGAACAGTGAGTGGGTAAGCCACGTGAAGTGCTTAGTTTCATGCGTGAGTGAGCTGAGGGGCTCTGACTACTCTGGGGGTGCAGGGAAAGATCTATTAGCACACGACAAATAGGATGCTGTATGCAGTATTACAAAACAGAGACCGAAGTTGGAGTAGTACAAGAGCAGGTGCAGACGGGAATTTGTGGAAGAAGGGAGTGAATCCATTTCGTTCCCCACAAAAAAACACAGTGACAAAACCACGTTGGAAATCACTTTTTCACTGAATATGCACACTGTAAACTTGAAAATGTGTGTAACCAGTTGTATTAATAACACACTAAAACTGAAAATACAACAATATGAACTTTGCGGTGCTGCCATCTAGAAGTACACTATGAATATGAATCTCATCATTGCACCGTGCTTTTCATAAAATCACTTCAACTATTAACCAACAAATGCACCTATATAACTTTCACTTAAAACACTTTAAAGCACTTAAAAGCACTCCGATATGTTTCGATCTTTTCAGATCTACATCAGGGAGTTTCGTCGTTCCTTGTTAAAGTTATTACATATTCGCGATTTAGTTCGTTTTTGTAAACAAGGTGTTGTGGCAGCATATCTTGTTGTGTAGGAATCTGTTGTAGAGAGTGTAGTTGGCTAGGTGTGCGTCGTATGCTGCGTGGGCCAACTACACTCTCCACAACAGATTCCTACACTACATGATATGCTGCCACAACACCTTGTTTACAGAAACGAACTAAATCGTGAATATGTAATAACCTTAGCAAGGAACGACGAAATTCCCTGATGATGATCTAAAAAGATCGAAACATGTCGGAGTGGGTTTAAGTGTTTTAAGTGAAAGTTATATAGGTGCATTTGTTGGTTGATAGTTGAAGTGATTACACTATGAATAGTCTGTGACCAAAGAAAACATTTCGTTACGGACTAGAGCATGCCTTCCAGTTCCGTTTATTGTTGTTATCTTCTGCTCTAATTCTTAACTACTTCTGAAACTACTTGACAATAGAACGTCGAGTTTTAAAGTTTTGTTGATATATTTCCCAGCAGAAAGATTTTCACTAGGAGTTATCCAATATAAGAAAACTAGAATAGTTGTGTCAGTATGTGCAGGAGTGACCAACAAGAAGAGTTTCGGAAGCCTCGCTTTGGGAGGGAAATTACGCTGGAACCACGTCATGCAGTAAAACGTACGGTAGCAACACTACCTGAGAGAACGCAGCCAGCGCATTTTCTTTAGCGACAAAAGGAACGACTGATTTTGGGTAATCTGCTAATTCATTAGTAAATTTTTTCCCCTTATTTGACGGCTTCCTGTTTCTTTTCATACAACTAGAATATTCTGATTGCGGTTAGTTACGGTTTTTAATTTTTAGAACATACTTTAAAACGCTCTTTACCGACGACCTCTTGTGCTTGTAAATTTCTTGTATATTATACGAGGGTGAGTCAAATGAAAACCTTAAATATGTTGTACCTCATAATTTATTGAACACAAAGGGTACACAATGACTTCATTTTTCTATGTAGTTTCGTACTGCCACCTGTCGGCCACTCTTCAAACCATGAGTATCATTGTTGAAAATTACAAGAAAATCGAGCTGTGATTCGAATTTTTATCGTACTTTTAAGGTTTTCATTTGACTCTCCCTCGTGTTGGCAGGAAATTTGCGTGATCTACATGTGACTCACGAACCGCTGCGTGCAATCTTCCATTACAGTGACTAGGCTGTGAGCTGGAAGACCAACGGTTCTGTTCAAATACCTGCAGGAGCACAAAAACGAGATTTTTCTGTCCCATGGCACGGCGCTTTTGTTTTAATAAATCGGTTCATGTCCCATGAGTAACGCTTGCTTCCCTCCGAGTAAAGTGTCCAGGGCCTGAGGCTGACTGCCCATCGTCAGATAGCGGGGTGAAGAATTCCTGCAGGTACATGCCCACTCCTCCATACGACTTCATGGTGTGGTGTTTAATTATGCATAAAGAGAACCCGAACGTTACTATTACCTGGCAAAACAATTTTCTAAAACTTGTTTCTACATAAAGCCACTTTCGCAAATGAAGAAAAATCTAAGTTTAGCATGAATTGTGTTCACACCTGTTCCTGTCAGTGTGGTCTCTAAATATATAGTTGAAGTCTGTATTTAAAGGAGTATATGAAAACAGAAAATATCATGTAAGGGTTTTTATTGAATTACTAATCTGCAGATTTGTACGGTGAAAGTGTTTACCTATCGTCATGACTGGAGACACCGTATTACTTCCGTTGGATGTGACACTTCCATTCAGCGTTGTTTGTTTTGAGGTGCAGATGAACCTTGTGCTGTCTGGGCTTATGATCTGCTCTGAATGGAAGTCGCTGGATGATCGTCTGAGCTTCGGACACTTGATGTGTAACTTCCAGAAGTGACACACGTCGCGGAACACGGACCACACCTAAAACACATACCAGGATGCACTCATGTCTGCTGACGATCAGAGTATCTGTCGTGGAGGGGGTATTGTTCTTCATCTGACACGTATTGTAACGTGTGGTCTCCTTGGTTCAAATTGATTAATGGAAAATGTGAATTTTTCCCAAGATTAATTAATTGATTAATTAATGGAAAACTCTGTTGAATTTCCTTACCCAAAGGGTGCACAAATCCTTGGTGCCAGGTCGCCGTGGCGACTAATTTTTGTACGGTGGCGACTAATATTTTAAGGTCATAATTATGTAACTTGCTTCATGTCATCGTTCTGGCGCATAGAATTTTTAGTTCACTCCTATGTTTTTAGAAAAATTTGTGCAATCCTGCCTTAACCCCTTTTTATTTTCTGTATCTTTTCTTATCCTCCCCTTTTCTTTCTAAGTCTGACCTTAACGTCACAACACTGACTTGAGTTAAATGTTTACAAGATAACAACCGGTTTGAACATAGATCTGCCGCTTGTGTATGTATCACATGTAACACTTTTAAAGTTTGCGTGGAAACAGACGCAATCAGCCAGAAACTATATTCTGTTATAGAAGTTAATATTGTGAAACTTAAAATATTTATTAAGGCTCTGTACATAGGGGAATCCGGAAAGGGTAGTGATTTTGTTGCATAAGCAATTTGACTTTTGACGTTTGGCGAAGTACATCAGCACCAGATGGAGGTGTGTAATTAGCTTAACTCCTCCTCCGCTTTATTCTTAGCGAAACGGCCCCGTACCTATTGATTAGAATCCTTAGTAGACGTAGCGGTTAAACAAAGAAAAACTGTGTTCCTGCTGACAGTCGAATACCCTTTGTTAATTTAATTAAGTTCCTTGTAATTTACTGAGCCCCGTGTCTGTGGTGTGAGTTTGGGTAACTCGGTGATTGCGGTGGATAGGATACCGGTTGGATAAGGCTGGCATGCACAGTGTTTGTCGCAGTGTCCAGTCTAGATCTTGTAACCTACCCAACCTCCTGTCCATGGGTACACGAGATGCCTGTCCAGGGCGTAAGTTGGTCGGGAGTTGATTAATACACATCTCCATCTAATACCGAGTTCAGGATGCCTGCAGCTATACCAACACTTCCTCCTAATCCTTCAAGCTGTCGTGCAGAATTAAGCACAAGGGAAACTTTACCGTCTACTTTGATTATGGTCTGCATTACCGGAGTTCGTGCCCTGCCAGGTGCTGGAAATTTTCTCTTCATTATCTGCACAGTGGCTTTGGGGTCCTTTAATGCAAGTGCAGTGAAAGCTGTGATATCCAAAACTCGATTATTCGAAAATTCTATTAACAGGCAACTGACTGACACGCCCGTTACATTTCACAGTTCCGTCAAGCGACAGCCCCCAGTACCAGTTCGGAGAGTCTGGCTATTACGTATTGGTGTCTTGCAGTTTTGTGGATTACACATGCACACCCACTCACCCATCCCCACCCCTCTCCCCCCCACACACACAAATATATATATATATATATACATACATACATACATACATACGTACGTACACGCGATGTAATGTACGTACTGTTGTATCGGATATGCATAAAGTGCGCTATGGAAAACAGCACAGGATACGAAGTGACAAATCGAATGATTAGATCTGTCACTGGCACGGACATGTACACTAAGATGCAAATCAGGAATAACGTTAAAATACCGGGAAATTACGATATCCAGCGGCCCTTTTGTCCGGAGGTGCCGGGTATAGCAGCTTGCACCGTAGGTACACTCGCTGACTTAGTATTGAGGGCGGCCAGCTGTGTAGGGTGAGGATCGGAGAATGGGAAGTGGACCAATTGATTCGGGTCAAGACTTTGTTTTAATACGAGCATTGAACATTGTGACTGTAGGACAACAGCTTTAGTTACAGACAGTTCAGTAATCAGCACTGTTTTGGAAGTGGTCTCTACCTGTTCTATACTTTCTCTCACGGAAATCTCGTGAAAACAAACGCAGCCAATTTCCTTGCTCCTCCGCTGGCCTTCTTCCAGGGTCACCATGCGGTCTCCCCATTGGTCGGTCTTATTACCTACCAGGACAACTGGAACATCTATTGCTGCCTCCTGGAACAGCATGCGACCTACTGGATTATTAGACAACTAGATAAAACACGCACATACACATGTAAGACACAAACACAAGAATAGGTACATCAGGGTGTCCCAACCTTTTTTGGCAAAAGACTACGGGCGTTATTGTGGGATGGTTCGTGGGCCGCACGTGTAAAAATCACAAATAAGGGGCCACCTAACCCCCTAAATTATTGCGCATGCTTTACAGTACATGTTTATTTTACAAAATATGGTTGCGGTGCCGTTTTATATAACTTCGCGGGCCCATGCGCTGTAGTTTCTACTGTATCCATCATGAAAGTATAATTGCCATGAAGACGGAGGCAATAGGCTCTCCTGAAACATAGATGTGTTTCCCCCAGTCTGTACGCTGTGACTTCCCAAAATACTTGAAAGTGTGTCCCCCTTGCACGAGGACCTTAAATCTTACGGAATGTACCTTTTTTCCACGCCTCAGATTTGTGCGTTTTCACAGAGACGCAGATTTTATTCTGAGGAACATCATTTTGTATTCAGACAGCTCCTGTATGTAATTTTGCAAGGGCATTTTAAGATTTTCCTGGGATGTGAGACAGTGTCGGTCCATGAAGAGATTCATCTGCTACATCTGTAACGTGCAAATAGACTACACGTTTTCACATGTCAGAAGACAACACTCATGCAAAGAGCGTAGTTTCACCATTCGCGCTTTACTTTGCCGTTTCGAAGAAAAGACATGTGGGCAGTCCTTTTGCGTGTTTTAAAAAACATACATACTTACATTCGAAGGGTGGGAAAGAGATAGAGAACGAGAGAGAGGCAAAGATAAAAGAAATAGAAATGGAAGTAGAATAGGAGAGGAAAGGAAAGCAACCGAGAAACGAGAGACAGAGAGAGAGAGAGAGAGAGAGTTAATTACGTGTTTTAGGGATGGCTGAACATGGGGGATCGCTGTGTTAGAAGGCTCCTAGTCTTCGCCCCACCGTCCTTCGGATAGGATTCATAAAACGTTCAAATTTAATGTTACAAATCTCCTAAAAATTTCACACTGCGTAAATGCAGTTCATGCAGTAAAAATTCAACACAATCGACGTACTGTACGTGCACTCTGAACGGAGTAGTTCCTCCATACGTCATCCGTCAGGACTGCACCCTTGTATGGGTTTCGATTTGGGCTTCTGGACGTCCACTGACGAGTCTCTCGCAACGTAACACACTACACACACCTGTAGTCAGGCTCATTCTCAACAACGTACCCTTACACAACACGACATGCTGCCACCGCACCCTATCAATATAAGGGAATTAATTAATGAGTGTTCTTAAAATGACTTTAACAAGGAAGAGCGTAGCTCCCTGAGGATGATCTTAGGATCGAAACATGTTGGAGTGATTTTAAATGTTTTAATGTTAAATTTTATGTAAGTTCATTAGTTGGTATGATAATTAAAGTGATACCAATAGAATAAGTTTACTGTTTTTCTAACCAGTTATAATCAGATAACATCCATTTCAGATATTGGTGCAATGGACATAGTGTCTTAAATGTGCGCCCTATACAGAGGAAGAGCATTACTTTGTCATTTGAAGCATTAGCTGCCACGTGGTCATTGCACGTGCATATGCTTCTTCAGTATAAACCTGATGTGCATTAGGGTCCATCAGCAGGCGTGCAAACCTCTCGTTAAAATTTCAGTAACCAACGTACAATAGAAATGAGAAGGAATCAAAATTGCCAATTAGATTAAAGTGCCTTTAATATGAACAGAGATTTGTGAGGCCGACCAAACTGGCATAGCGGAATTAAAATCTGGTTTAGATTTTTCAGAAATATCGACCTAAATAATGCTCTATATAAATGTAATTTGCACTTTATGCTACATTTTGTTTGTAGTTTAGTAGATTTTTACCACTAACATTAAGTGTCTTTTTAAGCTCATGGTTCCGTGCATCATAATTAAATGTTAATAAAAATCCAACCAGATGCAACAGTATGCAGATATTTATTTACTGCAAAGCTACTCTACATGTTTCGGGTGTCACAGCACCCATCATCAGGAGCACTAAAAACTAACCGCAGCCTCCGTTACACGTGGCCTGATCGGGACGGAGTCCCGATCAGGCCACGTTGGAGGGAAGTAGCTGTGCCTGTATTATGACCTATACCGGAGGCTGCGGTTACAGTTTTTAGTACTGATGATGGGTGCTGTGACACTCGAAATATGTAGAGTAGCTTTGCAGTAAATAAATAACTGCATACTGTTGCGTCTGTTTGGATTTTTATTAATATTGACATTAAGTGTCTTTGTTTTTTGCTTATTTTTGTATGGGGTTTCGGGAAAATTTTACGACTCCCATATGAAGCCCACGGCCTCTATTTTGTGGAAAGTTAGTAGTCGCAATAATTGGCCAGAAAAATTCTACAGAGGAAACAAACAATAATAATAAACAGGCTGTTTCAAAAAGAGAGGAATGATAGTTTAGTCTTAGTGACATGTGGACATTCTCTTGATCAGCTGGGCAACTCTCAGCTCCTCTTGTACGCTGTATCTCTTTTCCTTCACACCATCATAATTCGGAGGCCTCAAAGTAGCTAAAACAATTAACTGTACGCACAGGCATATATCAGACGTCAAAATATGCCAACGGATTTAAGCGTTAGTTGCTCCAGGAGTCGTAGAATATACGAATATAAGACAACAAACACCTTGTCGAGATCACCTTGGAGCTATTGGAGCCCAGTCTCCGCCGTCGCTTGTTGTAGTTGATAAGGAACTTGAGACGGTTGCACTCGTCAAAAGAGCACTTGTCTGTGACAGAATACATTAGGATAAATGCTTCTGCCCAACGGATGTTCGCTTCTAAGGTGAGGCACTCACTTTCCTGTAACATTAATGAACACCCACTTTAGGGACGCATTAGAATTAATGTTAAATCTAATGTTGTAGCAATGAGGTCAGAGTTTGTGGACTAGATGAATACAGATCCGAACAGTGTGTTTGACAGGCTGTTGAATACTGTACAGTGTGATGAGGCTGAGGGCGCGCAGAAGTCGGGGAGCTTCTTGAATAGATAAATGACTTTTTAATTACACACACCAACACAAGCACTTGTATATTATTTAAGAAGTCTAAAATTTACATTAAAACATTTAAAACGCTCCTACATGTTTCCATCACACGATAGGCTAATTATTTGTGTATAATATTCAATTATAACTTACTATATTGTTTTATCAGTCTAATTAATAAACATCTTCTACTTACAGACATGCTGCCACAGCACTAAAGTTAACATAACGAAGTAATTCAGTGAATGTTTTAAATTATAACTTTTGCAAGGAACAATATATGCTCCCTGAAGATGATCGTGTGATCGAAACATGTAGGAGCGTTTTAAATGTTGTAATGTAAATTTTAGACTTCTTAAATAGTATATATATATATATATTATATATATACTATATATATGTGTTGGTGTGCGTAATTAAATAAAGTACAGAATGCACGGTGCAACGATAAAAATAGATAAATGACTGTTAGATTTTCAAGAAGGACTACTCTGTGGTGTTAAGTTTAAAAATCGCCAAGTCGGGAATCGCACCGTAAGCAGTTATGCGTGATCCAGTGGCAAATAATTTTCAACACTGAATTGGAAAGGGTTAGTTTGGAGTGGGCCGTAAACAATTATTAAGTACGCTCCTGCAAAAAGGGATGGAAGATATGATGAAAAATCAGATTCACGAGAGCTGGTATCCAAGTCGAGATTTAACGACAGTGCTTTGGAAAGCGAAGAAGCCGAACTGACCACCGTGTTTTATAGAAATCGGTTTAATATTGGCTTTTGGTCAGTGATATAGTTACGAGGTAATAAACCATTAAAGAGTGTAAGAAAGTTAAACTCCTTAATCCTTTCAAACATGGATTTCGTCTAAATAGTTAACACAAGAATTCAGTCTGTGCCTCGCACCAAACACATTGTGTCTACACTGCAAAAACCAACTAGTTAATGCTGTTAAGGGAAATAATCACTGTTCCGTACGAGCACGCTTTGTGGGCAAAGAGCAAAACGTACAGACATTGAAGTAGATTAATGTACGTACCGTGCATCTTGTACAGTTTGTTATCCAGACCAACGAATGCTCAATATATATATATATATATATATTAATAATATTTTATATGTCGTAAACACTCTTACATGTTTCAATGCATCTGCGTCATCTTAAGGGAGACGTAGCTTTATACTTTGTTGAAGTTACAAAATTATTAATGTTACAACTCAATAAAATTAGTACATAAAATGTTGACGTGAACGTTGTTGAATGATAAAATACAGCCCGTTAAAACATTAATAATTAAAACACGTGGAAGCTGTTTGTTTGGTGGCTGCATACACAATCTGGACAGTCTTGTGGGTGTAATAGTTATTTTGCTTTATATAACGTTCATACACACCTTGACAAAGTTTTAACCTTTGCATTAAAAATCACTTTGACTTGCTCCTACATTTATCTCAGTAATTAACCAACTTGATGCACAAAATTTTTGTTTTACAATAAGTTTATTTCATGCCTGTACATGTTTCGAGCACATGTGCTCGAAACATGTACAGGCATGAAATAAACTTATTGTAAAACAATTTTTTTTTTGCATCAAGTTGGTTAATTACTGAGATAAATATACTGAGAGGCACTGTCAGCAAAACGTCAAAATTTGCTCCTACATGTTTCTGTCTACGACCATCATCAGGAAGCCTTCACTAGAGCCTAGCTAAAGTTATATTTAGGTTAAGATTCGGTAAAAACTACGTCGTTAAATGTTATGCGGTGGTGTGGCAGCATGTCATAGGTCACACCCAACACATCCAACGGTACACACACCATACCTATGACATGCTGCCACACCATGCACTCAACACATCCAACAGTACACACACCATACCTATGACATGCTGCCACACCATGCACTCAACACATCCAACAGTGCACACACC
>Ga0123355_10006697_pt1 | contig 17130 bp, 15 predicted proteins | sample TergutEmb28metaG_3_FD_89872 | JGI IMG/M metagenome (GOLD analysis project Ga0123355, IMG submission 89872) | Embiratermes neotenicus P1 segment gut microbial communities from Petit-Saut dam, French Guiana - Emb289 P1 | ecosystem: Host-associated > Arthropoda: Insects > Digestive system > Gut ...
AGATCAACGCCGACATTATTCACGCAGTCTTCAACAACGCCGCCCAAAGAGTCGTCCAGCTTGGCGGGCGGCATATCGTGCTGATATTGCCCCACGCCGATGGCCTTGGGGTCGATTTTTACCAGTTCGGCCAAAGGGTCTTGAATGCGCCGGGCGATCGAAATCGCGCTGCGCAGGCTGACGTCGAATTCCGGGAATTCTTCCCCCGCCAGCTTGGAAGCGGAATAAACCGAAGCGCCCGCCTCGCTGACAACCATATAACTGAGCTTTTTCTCGGAAATTTCGGAGATCAGCTCGGCTATAAAGCGCTCACTTTCTCCCGAAGCGGTGCCGTTGCCGATGGAGATAACGTCAACATTATGTTTTTTGATGAGCGCGCCCAAGGCTTTTTTGCTTTCCTGGATTTTATTTTGCGGTGGGGTGGGGTAGACAACCGTTGTATCAAGAACCTTGCCTGTGGCGTCCACGACGGCGATTTTACATCCTGTGCGGTATGCTGGATCAAGCCCCATGACCACGCGGTCTTTGAGAGGGGGCTGCATTAGCAGTTGTTACAGATTGGCTTTGAAGACGTTTATGGCGCTATCCGCGGCCATATCGGAAAGCAGGCCGCGCAGCTCGTTTTCAAGGGAGGGAAAAAGCAACCGCGCAAAGCCGTCGTCCATCGCCTCTACAAGCGTTTGCCGGGCGGGAGAGTCCCCTTTTTTCAGGAACCGATCGTAAATCATACCCATGCAGGCGTCTTTGTCCGCTACAAGATTTACTTTAAGCATACCCTCCCGCTCGCCCCGGTTGATGGCAAGAACCCGGTGCCCGGGAATCTTTGCATAAGGCTCCTGATAATCGTAATACATGGAGTAAACGCTGTCTTCATTTTTGGCCGCGCGGGTTTGGATTGTGCAGTCGCGGGAAAGGTAATCGCGCAGCTTTTTCCTGATCTCGGCGTTGTCTGAGATATCCTCGGCGATGATGTCTTTCGCGCCGTCCAAAGCGGCCTGAACATCGGGCACGCCTTTTTCCTCATCGACATAAGCAGCGGCTAAAACAAGCGGATCGGGCATGTCTTTTTCTTGCGCTAAAAGCACATGGGCCAAAGGCTCCAGCCCCCGCTCGCGAGCAACCGAAGCCCGGGTTTTGCGCTTGGGCTTATACGGTCTGTATAAGTCCTCCACTTCGGCAAGAGTGGCGGCGGAATTGATTGCGTTTTGGAGCTCCGGGGTGAGCTTTCCCTGCTCCTCAATTGAGCCGGAAACTTCCGCTTTGCGCTTTTCTAGGTTTTGCAGGTAGGCAAGGCGGGTGGAAAGGTCACGCAGGGCGTTATCGTCCAGGCTGCCGGTGATTTCTTTTCGGTATCGCGCGATAAAAGGAATGGTTGCGCCCTCGCCGATGAGGTTTACGGTGTTTTCGACTTGCCACAGGTTGAGATTTAGTTCTTTGGCGATGGTTTCGTTGATGTTCATAGACATTCCTCCGCAGTCTGTCATTAGTGATGAATCCGCTTTCTACATTTTGGGGACTATTGCATACATTATGCTTATACTGTGAGGTATATTGTAGCTTTCCAAACATCCTGAAAATTTTTATTGACAAGTGTGCTTGGCATATGTTATCATTGCGAAGACAAGAAAACTTGTCGAAATAACAATAATACTTGGAGGAGATTTTATGAGCAACAATCATGATAGAAAAGAAGAAATTCTAGAAAGAAGCAGAAATGCAAATAAAGACGAAGGTGCGGAACACGCATATGACAAAGGACATAGACTTGCATATCAGCTAGTTTATTACACGGTCTTGATAATCTCAGTATACGCAGTCTGGGTTGGTGATATGGCCTTGATGTTTAGTCAAGGGGTTGTTTTGATGATGGGCCCGATAGGTATATGCATTGAGCGCTACCGTTTTTGCAAGTCTAAATGGGCGATTGTGATCGCAATTCCACTTGCGCTATTTGCTATATATGCGGCGTATCGGGTGGTTTATCATACGCTAGGAGTGTTATAGCCGATGAAAGACGAAATTATCTTAAAAAACAAGTTGAAAGTAGCAAGAGCAGAAAAGGATCTTTCGCAAGCGACATTAGCGGAAATGGTTGGTGTATCACGAAACACCATCAGCTCCATAGAAGTAGGACAGTTTTGCCCAACAGCAAAACTGGCACTTATTCTCTGCATTGCTTTAGACAAAAAGTTTGAAGAATTATTTTATTTTGAATAGGATTCTGCAGCACTTTGCAAACAAACCACATATCACGAACGGCTTTGTTGCAACAAATATAAACTACTGTGCCTTATCGCCCAAAAGTGAAAGACCTTGCGCAGGCAAAGGGCTAAAGCTCCGGCGTAGCATACCCAACATCATAAATGTCTTCTCCTAATATACACAACCCCGCCCGCGAATACAACAGCCAATGGCAGCGCGATAACAAATATCAAGCCGAAAACAATAGCCTGAAAATCAGTCACCGGCAGCGGGGAAACGCCAATGGTTTTAGGCGCGATGTAAACGCCGGCCATGTGGTCGGTAAGGCCCTCAAAAAGACCGAGCATATAATGTGCGTTTCCGATATAAGGGTTACGGAGCATATTAACGTCAATGAAGTCCCGGGAAGCAAAAACGGCAAGAGTGGCGACGCGCTCTGAGCCGTCGTCAAGAATGGAAATGTCATAGCTCATGGCAAGAGCGGCGAAAGGGCCAAATTCAGGGGGATCAACAGGAGACTGGTCGGGGAAAAGATCATCCAAAGGGTGGATGTATGTGGTTTCATTAAAGATAAGGGGAACGCTGACGATCATTGATCCTCTTTCATGGAACAGGAGATCCAAAGGGCGCGGATTTGGCATTATCGAGAAGAAATCCAGCGCGTGTCTGGCATAAAAATCTTCGAGGTAGTGAACGGCGGACAAGAATGGGCCGCCCCAGGTCATGTTCAGATCGGATTGATAAATGATGCCCGGCATAATGAGAATCCCACGGTCGGCCAGAAAAGCTTCAATATTTGGGAGCGGGGGCTGATTTACGCCGGCGAAATATAATAGGGAAACATCCTTGTCGTCACGCTGCAGGAAACGCTCGAGTCTGGCTATGGCGTCTTCGGGAAGATCGCGTGTGGGAGCATTCATGATAATCAGGGAAACTTCGGGAGCGATATCTTCGGTAAGAGGGTTTTGATAAATTACTCTGTACCTGTTGGTTTCCAGCAGCTCAACAAGGCCGGAGGAATCCGCCACTCCGGAGCCGGTAAGAACAGCCACTGTGACCTGGTGATCCATGGTCAGGAAAAGCAGCATACTGGTGAGAGTTTGTTCGGCCCGGGAAGAAACGATGCGCCCGCCGCCGAAAAAATCGGTTTCTATATTAAAGAGATCGAAGATACTCAGGGTTTCAGCCCTGCCGCCGGTGACAAGAAGAATGGTTTGGGAGTTTAGCTGAAACTGTGGGAATCTGGCGGCAAAGGCGGGATCGCGGGTGAGATCAATATATCGCACGGTAATATGCGGGGAAAGCGCCGCGTATTGCCGGATAACCTCATTAGCCTGTATGAAATAATCCCCCGAAGCGGTTAGGGTGGTTTCAGGCATAAGCACATAAATTGTCACGTCCGTGTCCATTTCGGCAAGGAACTGCCTGCTCTCATCGGTCAGCACAAAAGCCTGATCGACGGTCAGATCCAACCTCCACTGATGCCTATCGGCCAAAGCCCCTACAAAAAGATTGAACGCGACAACCACAGCGATAAAAAGGATGGTAATGGCAGTGGCAGCGCTTCCCTGCTGGAAGGCGCGGCTGCTGAAAAAGCGCCTCATCAGCTCCACCTCCTTTTTTCAAAAACGCGCACGGTCAAAAAGAGAAAGACAGCCGGTATGCTTAAAAAGAAGATTATGTCGGCAAAGCTGAATATCCCCAGCGAGAAGCTGTAATATCGTTCATAAAAGGAAATGGCTTCGATCACGGAACCCAAAACTCCGGTAAAAACGGCCCGCAGCGCGCCTATCAGAAGAAAAAACAACCCCACGCCAAACCCGCCGACAGCAGCGATGACCTGATTCTCAGTCAAAGAGGATATAAAAACCCCAATGGCTATAAGCGCCATGCCAAGAAAAAGGGTAGCGATAAGGTTGCCGAAAACAAGCCCCCAGTTGGGACTGGTTATGGAGGCGATAACCAGCGCGTATACAAGAGTAACGGCAAGCCCTGTGGCAAAAACGAAAACGGCGGCAAAATATTTTCCGAGAACCATACCGGTCAGGGAAACGGGAGCGGTCAGCAAAGCCTGATCGGTTTTGTTTTTGCGCTCCTCGCTGAGCAAACGCATGGTCAAAATGGGGATAAGAAAGAGCAGCAGGGTATACAGGCCGCTGAAAACGCCGCCCAGATTGGCGTTCATGCCGAAAAGGTTATTCGCAAAAAAGAAGTACCCAGCAAAAAAGTAGAAGACGGCAAGAAAAATATACCCCACGGGCGACCGAAAATAAGCGGCCAGCTCTCTGCGCATGATAGCAAACATTATGCTTCCTCCTTAATACTGAGACTTTGGGGTTCCGTTTCAGCACGGGTCAGGCGCAGGAAGACGTCCTCCAGACTCATTTCGTCGTTTTTTAGGCCAAGCAGAGGCCACCCTTTTTTGGAGAGCGCGAAGAACAGTTCCTGGCGCGGGTCGGCGCTTTCTTTTGCTTCGATTGCCCAGTCATGAGCGCCGTCTTCTTTGGGGCCGAGGTCATGGGCGGCGCCGATATACGGGAGGTTTTTCAGCAGGTCGGCTACTTCGCCGGGGGGGCCGGCGATACGCGCGATTATGCGCCCGACGCGGGTCAGGTTTCTTGAAAGCTGCTGCGGCGCGTCATTGGCAACGACAACGCCGTAATTCAGAACGATCACTCTCTCGCAGATCGCCTGCACTTCGGAAAGGATGTGCGAGGAGAGCAGGATGGTTCGGTTTTTGCCCAAATCTTTGATTAGCTGGCGTATGTCGATGATTTGTTGGGGATCGAGGCCGGCGGTGGGCTCATCCAGAATCAGAGCCTGCGGGTTTCCGATCATGGCGGCGGCGAGGCCTACCCGTTGGCGGTACCCCTTTGAGAGATTTTTGATCCGCCTGTGAAAAACATCCTCAATTCGCGCAAGCTCACAGCACTCGGTGATGTGGCTGCGTCTGTCCAGCTTTACTTTTTTGAGGTCGTAAATGAAGCAGAGATGTTCCTTGACGGTCATATCCATGTATAGCGGGGGCTGCTCCGGCAGATATCCGAGCATGGCTTTGGCTTTCATGGGGTTTTCCAGAATCTCATGGCCGCCAACGGTAACGGTACCTTGGGTTGAGGAAAGATACCCGGTTATGATGTTCATAGCGGTGGACTTGCCCGCGCCGTTAGGCCCGAGGAATCCGAGGATTTCGCCGTCGTTTACGTTAAACGAAACATCATTGAGCGCGTATTTACTTCCGAAGCGTTTGGAAAGATTTTTAACCTCAATCATGAACATGCCTCCAAATTAAGTGTAATTGCTGCGCGATATAATTACTTAGTAGCCGCCAATATGTATTTAGTAAATCTAAGTTACTGATTAAAAACATCAGACATGCGATCTCTAACCTATGCATCATAACACGAAATTCTAAAAATTATGTTAAAAATTTTGACGTGTTGGGTAAAAAATCGGAATAATGTGGTATAATAAATGCCAACCGTACATTTGTCAATTCCTAAATCCTACTTCGATATCTCTCAGGAGGATACATAATGGCCACAATCAAGGCGTTTGGTGCGCTGCGCTTCACCAATAAGGCAGGAAAATTGGAAGACGTTACCTGCCCACCTTATGACGTCATCAGCGACATCGAACGAAAGCAGTTTTTAGAGAACAGCCAATACAACATAGTGCGCTTGGAACTGCCCAGGGAAGGGCAGGATCCTTACGAGCAGGCCGGTTTTGTGCTGCAAGAGTGGCTAAAAGACGGCATTCTCGCCTCGGATCAAACGCCCGGCCTTTACCCATACAAAAAAACTTTCACCACCGGAGGTGTGGAGCGTTCGGTAATGGGTCTGGCTTGCATGGTAAAATTAGAAGAATTTGAAAAGGGCATAATACTCCCACATGAGAACACGCTATCCAAAGCAAAAACCGACCGCTTCAACCTCATGTGCGCAACCGGCTGCAACTTAAGTTCGATCTACTCAATTTATTTTGACGAAGAAAACGATATATACTCCGAGCTGGAGCGGCAAACAACAGGCGCGCCTACCATGGAATTTCGAAGCGGCGACGGCATACTCCACCAAGTCTGGAAAATCGAAGATCCCACGGAAATCGGGAAGATGACCGCGCTTTTTGAGCGCAAGAAGCTATATATCGCCGATGGGCACCACCGCTATGAAACCGCGCTTAACTACAGGAACCATCTGCAAACCAGCGGGGGGGAAGGGGAGCGCAAAGCGGATTATGTGATGATGACCCTAACCCACATGGAGCATCCCGGGCTGCTGGTCTATCCGACGCACCGGGTGGTCACGGGGCTGGAAAACTTTGATTCTGAAAAGCTTTTATCGCAGTGTGGCGAGCATTTCGCGCTTGAAAAAGTGACGGCGAAAGCACTTCCCGGAGCGATGGCCCAAGCGGAAGAAAGCGGGGAAAAGGTGTTGGGATTCGTTCTGCCTGACGCCGCTTATATGTTGAGTTTGCGCAGCAGCTCGATTATGGAGGAACTGCTTCCGGAACTTAGCGACGCCTCACGCAGCCTGGATGTGAGCGTGCTTCATACATTGGTGCTGGAGCGCCTTTTGGGCATCGACAAGGAAAATATGGCTCAGCAGCGCAATTTGTTTTACACAAGAAGCGCTGACGAGGCGATCGGCGCGGTAGAGGAAGGCTCGGCAAATTGCGCGTTTTTGCTCAATTCAACAAAGGTAGGCGAAATTGCGGCGGTAGCGGCGGCGGGTGAAAAAATGCCTCAAAAATCGACATATTTTTATCCCAAGCTGATTACCGGACACCTCATGGCAAAGCTGAAATAGTAGCGGCGGGTTGTCAAAGCGGGGGCCCGGCGGAAAATGCGTGCATTTTCTGCCGGGCCCCAATAAAAGAGCGCATGTCGAGACCTCATTTAGCATTCGAGAGGAGTCACACCCTTGCCCTTGAAAATAGTCTTTATGGGAACCCCTGACTTTGCCGTCCCTTGCCTTGAACGAATAATTGATGATGGTCATGCGGTTTTGGGCGTATTCTGTCAACCCGACCGCCCCAAAGGGCGGGGAATGGCGCTTTTGCCGCCGCCAATAAAGAAAATGGCGATCCTAAAGGGGATTTCCGTATTTCAGCCGCTGAGCTTGAAAGACGGGAAAGTGCTGACAATTTTGCGCGAATTATCGCCGGATGTGATAGTCGTAGTTGCATACGGACGCATATTGCCGCGCGAAATTTTAGATATGCCTTCACTTGGGTGTATCAATGTCCATGCTTCGATTTTGCCACGCTGGAGGGGCGCCGCCCCTATCCAATGGAGCATAATTAAGGGTGATGAAATCACCGGAGTGACTACAATGCACATAGCTGAAACTCTGGATACAGGCGATATTATCTTGACACGCCAAACAAAAATCGGGCCTGATGATACTTCAGGTGAGCTGTTTGAGCGATTGAGCAAAATGGGCGCTGAACTGCTTGGCGAAACCCTTCTCCGACTGGAAGCGGGAACCGCGCCGCGAACCCATCAAAATGACGCTTTGGCTACTTTGGCCCCACCTATCCAAAAAAGTATGGGCCACCTTGATTTTAGCGCGCCGCCAAAAGATTTTTGCAACCTTGTGCGGGGGCTTAACCCCTCTCCCGGCGCGGTGGCGATTTTCGCGGAGGCCCCACTTAAAGTCCACAAGGCCGCTTCGGTACCCGGATTCAACGGCGTTCCCGGAGAGATTCTGCACCCAAAGCGCCTGATCGTGGCTTGCGGTGATGGCGCTGTAGAACTCCTAACTGTACAACCGCAGGGAAAAAAGCCGATGGACGGCGCCGCCTGGCGCAACGGCTTGCGCAACGCCGAAGGCGAGAAGTTTTCGTAATTTTGGGCTTAAGTCCCGCAGGAAAGGAGCACGAGCAAATGAAGAACTCCCGGCATATCGCGGCTAAGGCTTTGCTGGATGTTCAGCGCAGGGCAGCTTGGTCAAACTTAAGCCTGAACGCTAATTTGCGCCGTAATGACCTTTCTCCGGCGGATATCGCTTTTGTGGGGGCTCTTTTTTACGGCGTTATTGAACGCCGCCTCACGTTGGACGCCTGTATTTCTGCTCATTCCGCGCAGCCGATTAAAAAACTTTCCCCACAAGTACTTTGCGCTTTGCGGATTGGGATTTATCAGATTCTTTACATGGATACCCCCGACCATGCCGCCGTGGCCGAAAGCGTCGAGCTGGTGCGCGACCTGAAAATGCCCCACGCGGCCGGTTTTGTCAATGGTGTGCTGCGCTCATTTTTGCGCGCCGATAAAACGATTCCATTGCCCGGCGAGCCGGTATCCGCCCGGCTGAGCGTCGAGTATTCCTGCCCTGAGCCTTTGGTCAGGCTACTGCTGGACAGCGCCGGGGAAGAAGCCGCCCGCCGTTTTCTTTCCGACAGTTTGGGACGGCCGCCTGTGTCGGTACGGGTCAACACCCTGCGCACCGACAAGCCCCGCCTGGCTGCCATGCTGGAGCAGGAGGGAGTGAGGGCAGTTTCCCATCCGCAACTGCCGGACTGCCTTCTTCTGGAATCTACAGGGGCGATAGCGAAGCTTAGTTCCTACCGGCAGGGGCTGTTTCATGTGCAGGATGTATCCTCCCAGCTTTGCGTTATGGCATTGGGGTTAAAGCCCGGTATGCGGGCTCTGGATGCCTGCGCCGCGCCGGGAGGCAAAGCCTTTACCGCTGCGCAGCTTTTGGGGGGAAAGGGCGAAGTCGTTGCCTGTGACGTCCATGAGCAGCGGGTAGGGTTGATTTCAAAGCGGGCGGAGCAGATGGGGCTTTTAAACATAAGTACTCTTTGCCGGGATATGACCGCCTATCAAAATGATCTGGGTCTTTTTGACGCCGTGCTTTGCGATGTTCCCTGCTCGGGGTATGGGGTGATCCGCCGCAAGCCCGAAATTAAATATAAACCTCTTGATGAGTTTGCAAATATTTCCAACATGCAGTATAATATACTGGAAAATTCCTCACAATACTGTAAGGAGGGAGGGATTTTGCTTTACTCCACCTGTACATTTAATCCGGCGGAAAACGCGGAAGTCACCGATCGCTTCATCCAAAATCACCCGGAGTTTCCCCCCCATCCCTTGGGCGGCCTGTTAGGCGAGGGCAGCAGCCGCACCCTCCTTGGAGAATTTGGCGGGGACGGCTTCTATCTCGCGGCTTTCCGGAAGGGAAAAAGTGTATGAGCAACCCAAAAACCGATCTGCTCGGACTTCTTCCGCAAGAACTGAAAATATTCCTTTCCGAGATGGGCGAGCCTTCCTACCGGGCGGAGCAGATTTTTAGCTGGCTTCATCAAAAAAGGGCTCGCTCTTTTGATGAAATGACCAACCTGCCCGGCAGTTTGCGAGCAAAACTTAATGAAATTTGTGAGATCCGCAGCGTAAATCTGCAAAAAAGACTTGTATCATCCATAGACGGTACGGTAAAATACTTATATGGCCTGTGGGATGGCGAAATGGTGGAGGGTGTGCTTCTGCGACACCATCACGGAAACAGCCTGTGCATTTCCTCACAGGTGGGCTGCCGGATCGGGTGCAGCTTCTGCGCCTCCACTTTGGGCGGGCTTTCCCGCAACTTATCCCCGGGTGAACTGCTCGGGCAGGTATACGCTGCCGCCGATGACATACATCCCGAAAAACTCGGCTCAATCGTAATGATGGGCGTAGGGGAACCCTTGGACAACCTCGACAATGTTTGCCGCTTTCTGGAGCTTCTCTCCCACCCCAAGGGCTTTGGCATGAGTCTGCGGCATCTTTCCCTTTCCACCTGCGGGTTGACAGACGGCATATATAAGCTGGCCGAAAAAAGGTATCCGCTTACCCTGAGCGTTTCTCTGCACGCTGCCGACGATGCCCTGCGAAACGAACTAATGCCCATTAACCGCAAGCATGATATTTCCGCTCTGCTGAAAGCCTGCCGGGATTACTTTGCCGCTACCGGCAGACGAGTGAGCTTTGAATACGCGCTTATCCGAGGCAAAAACGACAGCCCAGGCGACGCCGCAAAACTGGCCGCTCTGTTAAAGGGCATGAACTGCCATGTCAACCTGATCCCCCTGAACAATGTGGATGAACGTGCGCTTTCACGCTCCGACTCAAAAACGGTTGGGGCTTTCCATAACGAACTCAAACGTCTTGGCATTTCCGCCACTGTAAGACGGGAACTGGGCGCCGATATCAGCGCCGCCTGCGGGCAGCTCCGGCGTAGCCCACTGGAAGCAGAGCCAAATTATAAATCCACCGGAGGCACATTATAAACAAGCATAAGCAGTTTGCCGGGCTTTACCCCAGCAAACCGCGGTGGGGTAGCCGGATGGAGCAACCGCAGACGCAACGCCATCATTTATGACGGTTGGAGCGACACAGCCGTTAGCGAACCCCACAAACGTTTGAGAAAACCTTTTAAAAGTTTTTGAAGATTCTAAAGAAACTTTTTTCAAAAAGTTTCTTTAGCGGAGGGCAGGGACGTTAATTGATCACAATATACGGCGGCACGGATATCGGACTGGTGCGAAAAACCAATCAGGACAGCTTCACTTACAAAGTGATGGGCGAGCTTTTGGCTTATGCTGTTCTTTGCGACGGCATGGGGGGGCCGGGCAGCGGCCATGTGGCCTCCGAGACGGCCACGCGCTTTGTATCTCAAACCCTTGACCATGACCTGAAGCCGGGAATGAGCGAAGCGTCCCTGAAAAATGTCATGATATCCGCGGTGGCGGGCGCCAACGCTCTGGTCTATGACGCCGCGCGCCAAAACCCGAATTTGGCCGGTATGGGTACCACTATGATTATTGCCGTTGTTTCGGGGGATATGGCTTTTATTTCCTATGTTGGGGACAGCAGAGTATATTACTTTAACGGTTGCGAATGCCATCAGCTGACAAAAGATCACACTGTCGTGCAGATGCTTCTGGATATCGGAGAAATCTCCCTAGAAGAAGCCGCCGAGCATCCTAAACGGCACTTTATTACCAGAGCCGTGGGTGTTTCTTCTACTGTCGGCGCGGATTTTGCGGCGCATCCGTTTAATCCCGGAGATATGCTCTTTTTGTGCAGCGACGGCTTTTACAACTATGTTGGCTGTGAAAATATGGCCGAGCCCGCGCTTGGCTCTCACTTGCAAAAAAGCGGGCAAGACGAAAGCGTGGACAATTTACTGCAATTGGCCAAAGATGTAGGCGGCGGCGGAGATAACATAACCGCCGTTGTGATTCGCCGCGGTGCGGAGCAACCTTGCCATGCGGAGAAGCCGGAGGTGGATGCGTAATATGGAGCAACACGCCGATAAATATTTAGGTAAAAAAATGGAAGGCCGCTATGAAATCCAGGAACTTATAGGAATGGGCGGCATGGCCAATGTTTACAAAGCCTTTGACGTTATAGAACGCCGCACTGTTTCCGTCAAGATCCTGAGGGACGAGTTCCTTGGCAACGCCGAATTTTTGCGCAGGTTCAAAAATGAGAGCAAGGCTATTGCCGTCCTCTCCCATTCCAACATTGTGCAGGTGTACGATGTTTCATTTACAAACCGAGTCCAATCCATTGTTATGGAGTACATCGACGGTATCACCCTCAAAGACTATATCGAGCGCCAGAAAACGCTCCGTTGGGAAGAAGCCGTACACTTCACACTGCAAGTCCTGCGCGCGCTTTCTCACGCTCACGAAAAAGGTATTGTCCACCGCGACATCAAGCCTCACAACATTATGCTTTTGCAAAACGGCACAATAAAAGTCACCGACTTCGGTATTGCCCGTTTTGCCCGCAGCGAGGTAAAAACCATCACCGACCGCGCGATCGGCAGCGTTCATTACATCAGCCCCGAACAGGCCATGGGCGACAACACCGATCAGAAAACCGACATATACTCCGTTGGCGTCCTCCTTTTTGAAATGCTTACCGGCAGAGTCCCCTTTGAAGCCGACAGCGCCGTTTCGGTAGCGATCAAGCATATCCAGTCAAAAGCGGTGCGCCCCACCCAGATTAACCCGGATATACCAACGGGGCTTGAGGAAATCATCCTAAAGGCGATGGAAAAAAACGCCTCCCGCCGCTATCAGAGCGCTCAGGCCATGATCGACGATATCGAAAAGTTTAAGCAGGATCCTTCCATTCACTTTCAGTATAAGTACCTACAAAGCGACAATGAACAGGCTGAGCGGAAAAAATACCGCCACGCCATCAATCAGACCAGAGAGGAAAAACCATTGCGAAATCAGCAGAGACGAAAAAAACGGGTGCCGTATCTTCCGATTCTTGCGGGCGTTACCTTTGCGTTTGTTTTGGCGTCCCTTGGTTTTATCGGCCTTATGATCTCGCTTAACAACCCTTTCGCTCAGGTAGACGAGGTGCGCGTGCCCGAACTGGTCGGTTTGCGTTTCGATACCGCTGTAAGCCAGTACGCCGGCCTCAATGTGGAAATCGTACAGGAAGCCCTTTTGTATAACGACGAGTTCGCCCGGGGCGTCGTATTTTATCAGGACCCCAGACCCGGGAGAACCATCCGCGAAGGCAGCCGTATTCTTGTGAGAGTAAGCGACGGCCCGCAGATCACCATTCTGGAGAACTATGCTAACCGTCCTGCCGATCAAGTCACAAGGATGCTCGATTCTCTCGGGCTGCGTTACGAGATCATACAAGGATACAGTAATGTTGTCCCTTTGGGGCAAGTTAAATTCACGAATCCTTCCGTGGGCGCAGAGGTGCGTTCGGGGCAGACAGTATACGTTCATGTAAGCTTGGGCCCCGACGTCGTGTGGAGAAATGTGCCCGACGTAACAGGCATGGATATTGACCGGGCCCGGCAAATGCTTGAACTCTTTAACCTGCGCGTAGGCAACGTGACCGAACAGCAAAGCGACGAGCCCGCCGGCACCGTAATCGCTCAGGATCCCGCAGATGGTTCCATACACGCCGAGGGCACTGCGGTTAATCTCGTTGTCAGCAGAGGGGGCGATTTCAGGCGGGTTGCCATCAGCGTGGAGCTGCCAAACATCAATGATTATGCCACCTTGCAGGCGTTCCAGGACGGCTTGCTGGTTCAGGAAGAAGTTCTCAACCCCGCACAGGTCGGCACCTGGCGTCCTTTCTTCACCGGAACCAATGAAGTAGTCTTTATCGAGATCCGCATCGACGGAGTACGCCACAGGCAGTATGAGCTGGACTTTTTTCCCGACCCGCCTACATTCCATGAGGTGGGCGGCTGGTGAGGCAGCTTTCTGACATGACCGGGCGCATTGTTAAGGCTACCGGCGGATTCTACTATGTAGATATCCCTGCCTCATCCGGACTGGAGCGGGTGGAATGCCGTGGGCGCGGGCTGTTCCGTAATCAGGGAGTAACCCCTCTTGTCGGGGATATCGCGGTAATAACGCGCTCCGCCGATGACGGCTCCGGGAGCGTGGTCGAGCTGCTGCCGCGCTCAAATAGTCTGGTGCGGCCTCCTTTGGCTAACCTTGACCGGATGGTACTCGTACTCTCGGTGGCCGATCCCCCGACCAACCTTTTGATCGCCGACACCTATTTGGCAATCTTGGCTCACCGGGAGATCGCTGCGCTCGTTGCAATCACCAAATCCGATCTGGCTTCACCCGACTTGCTGGCGTCGATTTATGAAAACGCCGGGTATCCCGTTTATGTTGTTTCCCACGAATCCGGATTTGACGCCCTTAAATCATCACTTTCCACCGGTGTTTCCGCTTTTTGCGGCAACACCGGCGTAGGGAAATCATCCCTGCTCAACCGCATTCATCCCCAGCTTGGCCTCGCCACCGGAGAAACCAGCAAAAAACTAGGGCGCGGCAAAAACACCACCCGCCATGTCGAGCTTCTTCCTCTGCCCGGCGGCGGGCAGGTTGCCGATACCCCGGGATTTTCTTCCCTCGAAATGCTGCAAATGGGGTATATCCCAAAAGAAGAACTGGAACTTTGCTTCATCGAGTTTGCCCCATTTCTGGGGGGATGCCGCTTTAACGACTGCTCTCACACGGCGGAAGCCGGCTGCGCGGTAAAACACGCTGTGGACGAGGGAAAAATCGGCCGGACGCGCCACGAAAGCTACCGTGCTATGTATGCCCAGGCAAAGGAAATAAAGGAATGGGAACACAAATAGCCCCTTACCGTTGCGCCGTTTTGGGCGCGGGTGAGATACTTGACTACAGCCGAGTTGCGAGCCTTATCGCGCCCGGCGCTTTTATCGTTTGCGCTGATGGCGGGTTTGAACACTGCGGCGCGCTCAATCTACGCCCCGGACTTATCGTAGGGGATTTCGACTCTATTGCCGCCCCTGCCCCCCCGGATATTCCGCGGATCGCGCTTCCCACCGACAAAGACTACACAGATTCCTTTTACGCTGCCAGCCACGCTATCGAACAGGGGCACTCCCGCCTGCTTCTTGCCGGTATGCTCGGCGGACGGCTGGATCATTCGCTGGCTAATCTCCAACTTTTGGCCCGACTGGCCGGGCAGGGAATCAGTGCGGTTCTGACCGACGGCGTTACCGATGCTTATGCTTTGGCAGGGGCGGGAGAACTTATTGTTCCCCACCGGGAAAACTGTTATTTTTCCGTGTTCGTGCTTGAGAGCTGTGATGGCGTGACCATCACGGGAGGCAAGTTCTCTATAGAGAACTACACCCTGCGCGGCGATGATCCCCGCGCGGTCAGCAATGAGTTCGCCTGCGGGGATGTGCGCGTGCGGCAAAAGTCGGGGATACTGGTTGTTATTAGCCAGCCAATTACGTGATTGTAAAAGTTTTGAGAGGTTCTTAATGAAAAAAAAGATGCTCGCCATTGGCGCAATGTGCGCACTTCTCCTTGTGTTTAGCATGGGATTTTTTATGCTCCGGGAAGAAGACGCCCTGCCCGCGCAAGAGGGGCCAAGGGAACTTCAACACCTGTTTCAATACGAACAGCCGCCGCTGTCCATCCTTTTGGAGGGAGAGGGCCGCGATCCGTTTACCCTCGTAAGGCTGGAACTTGACCCGCAGAGGAATATCGTAACCGACTCCACTATAGCGGGAAAGGAGCACCTTCCTCTTGACACCGCGCGGATAAACGGAGTGCTGAGCGCTTCCAGGAATTTGGCTTTCCTTGAGGTGGTGCATGAAAGCGCGCCGGATTACTCCGCTTTTGGGCTGGATCCGCCCCGGGGCCGGGTAACTCTTGATTTTGGAGAATCGGGTATCAGAACTATTCTGATCGGAGATGTGGCGCCCGGAAACATTGGGGTTTATGTCCGGCTGGAAAATGACCCCGCGATCTATCTTTGCCCGGTGTATACCGTGGACAACTTTTTGCTTTCCTATCTGGATTATCTGAACATGAGCGTTACGCCCTTGACCGGCTGGCCTATGGAATTTTACTCGATGACGCTGGGCGGGCGGGTTCGCGAAAGTTCAGGAGAAATCGTGATCGTTGCCGGCAATGATGGCGATTTCCATATGGAATTGCCAGTCCGGCATGAACTTGATCCCCTGACCGCGCCCGGCGTGCTTTACTCGGTCTTTGGAATCAACGCCGCCGGTATTGCGGCTGTGCAGCCGTCTACCGATGATTTGGCGTCCCTTGGCTTCGACGATCCATGGTCGGTTGTAACCGTTGTGGTAAACGATCAGGAAAGCTTTACCATTTACGCTTCCGAGCCGGACGCAGGCGGTATGATTTTTCTCTACCGGGAAAGAATCCAACTTCTTTATATTGCCGTCACGCACGACATGCATTGGCTGGATGCACAATTCCACGAGCTTATGCTTCCGTTTGCCACTTCACCCTCCCTTGAAGAACTTGAGGGGATAAATGTTTCATTTATTGAGGGCTGGGACTCGCATATCGTTTCATTCAACTTTGAACTCGATGATGAGGGCAACATTTCCGCGTTTCAAGCGGATCGGCTTCTGGATTTAGATAACTTCAGGCGGTTCTTCACTACCCTGACCTCTGCCACGCTCGAATATCTGGAAGATCAATCCCGCCAGCCTGAGAGCCCCGTTATGAGCTTTCTTTACCGCTATCGTTCCGGGCAGGAGCGCACCGTATCGTTTTATACCTCCGATATCCCGCTGAGGCATTTTATCCGCGTAGATGAGGGCAGGCTGTTCCTTACCCCGTCTTTTTATATTGACCGGGTGATCGGGGATATCTGGAAAGTAATTGCCGACGAACACGTTGATGCTCTATAAATAAGCACAAGCAGTTTGCCGGGCCTTACCCCGGCAAACCGCGGGTGGGTAGCCGGATGGTGCAGCCACCATCTTGACGCATACACATATGACGGCTGGAGCAACGTAGCTGTTTACAAGTTACACAAACGCAACGAGAAACCCATTCAAAAGTTTCTTAAGCGGGGGAGCAAGTACCCCAAGAGTTGCAAGACACGGCGTAATCCGCTATAATAAGAACCGGAAAATATAAACGTGAAAAGGAAGGCCGCATGGAACACGAAGAACTGCTAAACCTGCTGGACCGCGCCATAACAGGGCGAAATGTGCTGAGCATAGAAAGGCCGGATATGGTTGAAACCGAGCTGCTGTGCATCCCGATAGCGCGCTCGGATGAGCTTTTGCTGATACATGTATTCTACGATTTTTATCCTGACGGCTACCGGATCGTGCGCATTGAAGATATCTACGACGTTATCCGGGACGCCAGCGAGGAATTTTTTGAGCGGATTATCGGTGCGGAGGGCGTTTATGTCCTGTTGCAGCCGCCCATGAGCATTGACCTGACAAGCTGGAGAACCGCGCTGACGTCGCTGCGCGGGCGGTATGATTACTGCATAATCGAATGCGACGAGCAGGAGGATTTCCTGATCGGCAAGATAATGGAGTTGGGGGAATGGGACTTCAGCTTTTGGTATTTCGACGCTACCGGCAAATGGGACGATGAAATGGATATAGTGGATTACGACGACCTGAC
>Ga0123355_10006698_pt1 | contig 17130 bp, 9 predicted proteins | sample TergutEmb28metaG_3_FD_89872 | JGI IMG/M metagenome (GOLD analysis project Ga0123355, IMG submission 89872) | Embiratermes neotenicus P1 segment gut microbial communities from Petit-Saut dam, French Guiana - Emb289 P1 | ecosystem: Host-associated > Arthropoda: Insects > Digestive system > Gut ...
CACAATGCACCAGCCAGAATTTTTTTGTAAATACTACCGCTATGAATGTTACTGCTTCAACAATAAGCCGAACCCCATTACCACAGGGTTCGGCTCGTGAAACAGGACCATTGTTTACAGACCATTTGGGTTGGATTAGAAACCCTAACGTGCTTTTGTCTGGTATGCGTAGTTTTTTTAATGAAACAGGTGTAAGACCACATTTGTACATTACAGATAATATCAATGGCAACATTAATCCAAATTTGCAACAATTACGTGCTTTTGCAGAACAACGTTATCGTGATTTATTTGATGACCAAGCACATGTGTTGCTGGTGTTTTTTGAAAATGAAAGGTTTGCCGACTTGTATGCAATGTATGTAATAGTAGGGGCTCAAGCGCAATCAGTGATGGATTATGAGGCACAAAATATATTAATGGATATGGTACAAAGATATTACTATACAAATTTGAGTGAAGATGATATGTTTAGCCGTGCCTTTGAAGGTGCTGGTCAACGTATAATGGAAATAACGCGTTCTCCATGGATTCCTGTTTTGATGATAGTAGGCATTATAATAGTTCTGATAGTATTATTCCTGTGGTGGAGAAAGAGGCAAGAACAGAAAAGAATCGAAGCAGAACAATTAGAACGTATTCTTAACCAGCCTTTAGAAACATTTAACACAACCCCCAGTGGTGAAACAGCTAACCGTTTGGCAGAAAGATATACAGATGACAAATAATATCGAAATTAACCTCTCTTTATTCAGAGTTGTTGACATAGTTTAAATATAATATAATATTTATGGAAACCTAAAAAAATGGAGGAAAGAAAATTATGGGAGTTTTATCACGCTTTGCAGATATAGTATCTGCTAACATTAATGCTCTTCTGGATAGAGCAGAAAATCCAGAAAAAATGGTTGACCAATATTTACGTAAAATGAGTACAGATTTGGCGGCTGTTAAAAAAGAAACTGCTGGGGTAATGGCAGAAGAAAGCCGTACTCGCAGGCTTGTAGAAGAGAATGAAAAAGAAATAGCTAAATTTAACGATTTAGCAAAAAGAGCTTTAGTTGCAGGCAATGAAGAAGATGCTCGCGTATTTCTAACCAAAAAGCATGAACTAGAAGACGTAGGTGCTGGATTACAAACAGCGGCTGCAGCAGCACATGAAAATGCTTTAAAAATGCGCCAAATGCATGACAAATTAGTTAAAGATATTAATGCACTTAATGCACGTCGTCAAACAATCAAGGCAAAAGCCTCTGTTGCAAAGACTCAAGAGAGAATTAATAATCTAGGAGGTTCTACTGCTGTGGCACAGGGTGCAATGGGTGCATTTGATCGGATGGAAGACAAAATCAATCGCCAATTAGACGCGGCACAAGCGCGTGCCGACCTAGATGCCGCTCCAATAGACGCGGCACTTGCCCTTGAGGAAAAATATAAGGGAGTAAACGTTGATTCATCTGTAAATGATGAATTAGCGGCATTAAAAGCACAGTTGGGATTGAATTAAGTGGCAAAAAATATACGAAGAAAACATTTTCGGCAACGGAAAGCGCGTTACTTTGGTAAATTCGTAGGTAATGCGCGGGGGTTTGGATTCGTAGTTCGTGAGTATGGGGTGGATATTTTTATTCCGCCCCAATTCACATTTGGTGCATTACATGGAGATGAAGTTGCTTGCGAAATAATTACATCGTACAATAATGATATACGTGAAGTTGAAAGTGATGAAGGAAAAGAAGTAGGTAAAATAGTTGAGATTACCAAGCGCACACCAATGGTGGGAGTATTTCGTTCTAAAGGAAAAGGCGGTGTTGTGCGCCCACTGGAAAGAAAAATTCCTCATGCGTTTGTTGTACCTCCAAAAACAGTTTCACGTTTTGGGCTTGTGGATGGGCATAGGGTTATTTTTTCGGTGAAGCAATACTCTTTTTATGATTTTGATGAAATGGATATTCCATGCTTTATAACAGAGGTAATTGGGCATGTAAATGACCCTGGTGTTGATGTATTATCATTATTGTATCAGGCAGATGTACCTTATGAATTTGAGCTGGAAACAATGGAAGAAGCAATTGCGTTACCTGTAGAAGTTCATGAAAAAGATACCAAAAGGCGTTTAGATTTACGTAACGAGGTAACATTTACAATAGATGGTGATGATACAAAAGATATTGATGATGCAATATCTTTTCACGTAAATGATCAGGGAAATTATATATTGGGAGTGCATATTGCAGATGTTACCCATTATGTGCTTGAAGATTCAGAGTTAGATAAATCTGCACTTGAGCGTGGGACAAGCATTTATCTTGCAGATAGAGTAATCCCTATGCTTCCGCATAAATTATCAAGTGGAATATGTTCGCTATTTCCAAATGTAGATAGATTAACATTAAGTTGCATTATGACAATTGACACTAAGGGGCATGTAATTTCATACAAAATCACACCGAGTGTTATTCGTAGCAAACGCAAATGGACTTATAAAGAAGTCCAGATTATGTTAGATGGTGGGGGAAATGATTTTTACTGGGCAGAAGTTTTTCTAAAAATGGATTCCCTTCGTGATATTCTTTGGAAAAAACGTATGGAACGAGGAGCATTGGATTTTAATATTCCAGAATCAAAAATCAGAGTAGATGATTTGGGTATGCCACTATCTATTGAATCTTATCCACGAACGAAATCAACGGGAATTATTGAAGAATTTATGATATTGTGCAATGAAACCATTGCCGAACATTTTATGAAAGAGCAAGTGCCTTTTGTATATCGTACTCATGAGTTTCCAACAGCAGAAAAACTATTTGCGCTCAACGCAATCACTCAACCATTGGGGTTTTCCGCACCACAAAACATTAACAGTCCAATGGCTTTGCAACGTTTACTTGAGAAAACAATAGATACACCATCGTCTTATGCAGTTGCTATGGCTGTTTTGCACAGTCTCCCACAGGCAAAATATACGCCCAATAATCCTTATCATTTTGGACTTGCTTCTGAAAATTATTGTCATTTCACCTCACCTATAAGGCGTTATGCTGATTTGCAAATTCATAGAATTATTAAAGCTGTTCATTATGGTAATGATATAAACCATTTTAAAGAATATATTTCGGCAGTATGTGTACATTGTTCACGTGCAGAACGTATTGCTGAAACTCTAGAGAGAGATGTTGCCCAACTCAAAAAGGTACAATATATGGCGGCATACAAAGGAGAAAATTTTGCAGGTATTGTTTCTGGTGTAACAAGCTGGGGTGTGTATGTATTATTGGAAAACACAGTTGATGGATTGATTCCCACAGCCAGTTTGCAAGGTTATATTTACGATAAAGAGTCTGGTTACTATATTATGACACATGGGAAAAAACAGAAAAAAATCCTTCGTAATGGCACCCCTGTAAAAGTGAAATTAATCCATGCAGATGAAGAAGAGAGAAGAATTACATTTTCACTATTATAGTATTTTCTGGGGTTTCACCCCAAACCCCGAGAAACTTTGATAGGAAATGTGCGAATGCGCATTTCCAAAAGAAGGAATGTAAAAGGACAATATTCCCTTACAGGGTGAAGGGATAGCGTCCCTTCTGGGGTGTGTGGTGAAACCTCACGGTTTTAAGTTATGTTTTGGGAGGGATTATTTAATGAAAGTAGTATCTGTAATTAACTATAAAGGGGGCGTAGGAAAGACAACAATAACCGCAAACTTAGCGGCTGAATTAGCCGAGAAAGGTAAAAGGGTTTTAGCTATTGACCTTGACCCCCAAACAAATTTGACATTCTCATTTGTTAGCACAACGGAATGGGGCGAATTCTATGAACAAGATAAAACAATAAAGTACTGGTTTGATTCTATTATTGATGGAATGTCGCCAGTCCCCTCATTTTGTGATTTAGTGGTCAATAAATTAAAAATAGATATAATTTGTTCTCATTTAGGCTTAATTAACATAGATTTAGAATTAGCAGCGGGTTTATCGGCTGGAACAGAAAGACAACAACGTAAGAACTTTACTAGAACATTTTCATACATTAAAAATGAACTTGAAAAACATAAAAATCGCTATGATATTGTGTTGTTTGATTGCCCGCCAAATTTTAGCGTTGTAACAAAGAATGCACTAATAGCAAGTGACTATTATCTAATTCCCACAAAATTGGATTATTTATCAACTTTGGGAATTGACACATTAATCGCTCATGTTAAGGAATTAACGCGATCATATAATAGGCAATTAGACGAAGAAGCTATACCTGCTTCCCCTGAACTTCTTGGTATTGTAGCAAATATGGCACAATACTATAATGGTGTGCCAATAGGCGAACAAAAAACTTACGTGAATAAATTAACAGAAAAATTGAAACTGCCTGTATTTAAAACAATGATTCGTGATAATAAATCAGCACATGCCTCTGCACCAAAAGATGGAATTCCAATAGTTAGGAGAACTTCGTCCAAAGTTGATATAACTGGGGTGAAAAAAGAACTACAAGATTTAACAATGGAGTTTATTTTAAAAATAGGCATATAGGAATGGTGACAATTATGATGAAGGACTTTTTCTATTTATCAAAACTAATGCATGATACAATGTATGAAGCATTGGAAATTTTTACAGAAGAGCAAATTCAAAAATTATTAAATAAACGTGGGCGCATCAAAATTATTTATGAAGACACAGAGCAACAAATGCCTGAAAAAATTCCTTCTAAACTGGGGTCAAAACAAGAACTTACTACAAAACCAAAAGCAAAGCAAAAACTCACTACAGAAACAAAATCTAAATCAGAGACAACTAAAAGAAACGCATCAAAATCTCTTCCAGTGGATACTGATTTTGATGCAAATGAAATTATTAACAAATTAGGTGCTTTTAACTCAGAAAATGATGCACAAAAATACCTAGATGGCTTAAAATTAAAAAAACCTCAACTCCAAGCACTTTTGGAATATTGCAAGCTATCTTTACCCAAAAGTACCAACATGACAGACATGAAAAAGCATCTAATTGATTTTGAAGTGAGTACTAGATTACGCTCTAATGTGATTCGGAATACCAATGTAGGGTTATGATTATATAGAAAATGCGCCTGATATCTCAATAATAAATGGGATAACAGGCGCATTTTAACATTACTCTTTATCTTTTAATGCTTCAAGTTCTTTCTTCCTTGCAGTAATTACTTTTTGTTGAATATCAGAAGGAGCTTCATCATAGCGTTCAAAAGCCATAGTAAAACTTCCACGCCCTTGGGTCATAGAGCGTAAATCGGTAGAATACTTTTGCATTTCTGCATGTGGGGCTTCTGCTGTAATAGCATTTTTCTTACCCACGGTTTCTGTGCCTAAAACACGCCCGCGACGTTTATTCATATCGCCCATAATCGCACCTGTGTAATCATCAGGGATGGTAACAACAACTTTCATAATAGGTTCAAGAATCACAGGTTTTGCTTCCATGAAACCTTTTCTGAATGCCAACGTTGCCGCCATTTTAAACGCCAATTCGGAAGAGTCTACAGCATGATAACTTCCATCTTCAAGAATTGCCTTTAATCCTACAACAGGATATGCCGCAACTGGTCCAGCTTTTACACATTCTTGAATACCTTTTTCAACAGCTGGGAAATACTGCTTTGGAACAGAACCACCCACTACAGTTTGCTCGAATACATAAGCCTTTTCTAAATCGTCACTTGGTTCAAAGGTCATCCAAACATCGCCAAATTGCCCGCTTCCGCCAGATTGTTTTTTGAATTTGCCCTGTACTCTTGCTTTTCCTTTAATCTTTTCCCGATATGGAATTAGAGGTGGATTTAATTCAATTTCCAATTTGTAACGTGCTTTTATACGATTAACCAATACATCCAGTTGGGCATCACCAACACCTGATATAACAGTTTGTTTCGTTTCTTTGTTAATGTGAAATTTTAATGTTCTATCTTCAGATAGCAATTTTTGGAATGCAGAAGAAACTTTATCTTCTTCACCTTTGCCTTTTGATGTAACAGCCATTGATAATAAAGAGGCTGGAAATTCAATTTCAGGCATTTTATATGGATTGGATTTAATAGCTAAAGTGTGTTGGGTGTTTGTATCGGATAACTTTGCAAACGCCCCAATATCACCAGTACGAATTTCTGAAATATCAATTTGGTCTTTCCCACGCAAGATAATCAATTGGCTAGATTTTTCAGGGGCTTCTTTATTGGAATTAAACAAAGGAGTATCTTTTTTAGCTGTTCCAGAATACACACGGAATAAACTAAGCCTTCCAACAAATGGGTCTGAAATGGTTTTAAACACAAACGCACACAAAGAACCTTGGTCATTACATGGAATAGTAATACTTTCAGTACCTTTTGTGACAGTAACTTCTTTGCACAATTCTGCGGTAGGTGGAAGATGTGTAACGATTGTATCAAGCAACGCACCTACACCTATCATTTTTGTAGCCACACCACACAATACAGGACAAATATCACCATTGGCAATACCATCTCTTAAACCTTTGGCATATTCTTCATCTGTAAGAGTTTCGCCACCTAAGTATTTTTCAATCAGAGATTCGCAAGTTTCTGCAATTACTTCCAACAATGAGGCATGATGCTCTTCATATACGTCTTTCATATCTTCAGGAATTTCACATGGATTGCTTCCAGCACCATCAAATTTATATGCTTCACCTGTTAGAGTGTCAATATATCCCGCAATTTTGCCCCCTTCTTTAAAGGGTAGTTGCAGTGCCATTACGCTGGAGGCAAATTTTGATTTCATATCATCCAGAACACGGAAATAATCTGCATTTTCATCATCCATACCCGTAATGTATATAAAGCGGGGAAGTTTGTTATCGTCTGCTTTTTCCCATGCAAGCTCTGTCCCAACTTCAATACCAGATTTTGCATTTGCAACAATCAAAGCCGCATCTGCAACATACAATGCTTCACGCACTGCCCCAACGAAGTCAAAGTAACCAGGAGTGTCAATAAAGTTAATTTTGCTGTTTTTCCACTCAATGGGAATCAGTGACGCACTTACTGAACTTTTACGCCTTATTTCCTCTGCATCATAATCAGAAGCGGTATTTCCGTCTTCCACGCGCCCCATTCGACTGGTGACTTTGGTTGCATGTAATGCAGCTTCCATTAAGGTTGTTTTGCCGCTCCCACTATGCCCAAGAATTGCAATGTTTCTAATCTCATTTGCCGAATAAACCTTCATTTTTTTCCTCCCGTTTGTGAATTATGTACTATACATTATAATGTCAATTGACGACTTTGACAACAAGGAAATTATTTTTATACAAATAGTATTCAATGTTCCACACATCACTTGCAATCTTTGTATAATTGATGTAGACTTAACCACCATAAATAAATCTTAGGGGGCTATATGAATAGTAAATATGACAAAGAACCATGTCTATTACATGGAGGTGACTATAATCCTGACCAATGGTTAAAAGAACCAAACAAACTGGCTGATGACATAAATTTCATGAAACAAGTGAAAGCAAATGCTTTTAGTGTGGGAATGTTTTCATGGTCATCACTTGAACCTACAGAAGGCAATTTTCAATTTGAATGGCTTGACAAAATTATGGATGATATAGCTTCCATAGGTGGTTATGTTCTTTTGGCAACACCATCTGGCGCAAGACCTGCATGGATGTCTAAAAAATATCCACAAGTATTGCGAGTGAATAAACATCATCAAAATATGCTACATGGTGGTAGGCATAATCATTGTTATTCATCTCCAATATATCGCCAAAAAGTGCATATTATTAATCGCAAATTAGCAGAACGCTACAAAGATCACCCCGCACTTTTAATATGGCATATATCTAATGAATATTCAGGGCAATGTTTTTGTAATTATTGCCAGATTGCTTTTCGTGATTGGTTAAAAGAAAAATATAAAACAATTGAAGCCCTCAATAGTGCATACTGGGCAACCTTTTGGAGTCACACGTACAATGATTTTTCTCAAGTAGAACCACCTTCACCTCTTGGGGAAGAGGGCTTACACGCTTTAAATCTAGACTGGAATCATTTTGTAACCCATCAAACTATAGATTTTTATAAACATGAGATTGCACCATTACGCGAAATTACACCAAATATTCCAATTACGACAAACTTCATGGGTGAAATTCCAGAAGCGCACCCCTTTGCGGGGCTGGATTATGCAAAATTTGCAAAGGAAGTTGACATCATTTCTTGGGACGCATATCCTCCTTGGCACAAAGATTATGAAACGACGGCATTTTTGGCTTCAAAGTTAGCATTTTTAAATGACTATTTTTACGCATTAAAAGACAAACCATTTTTGATTTTAGAATCTACACCAAGTCAAGTTAATTGGCACCCAATTAACAAATCAAAAAGACCAGGTATGCATATGCTATCATCTGTGGCATGTTTGGCGCATGGTGCGGATTCTATCATGTATTTCCAATGGCGCAAGTCACGTGGTTCTACTGAAAAATTTCATGGTGCAGTTGTAGATCATGATAATTCTCCAAACAATAGAGTTTTCAAAGATGTGCAAGCTGTTGGCGAAATGCTTGAAAAAGTTAAGGAAATTAAAGGAACAGCTAAAATAGCCAACATTGCAATTATGTTTGACATGGAAAACTTTTGGGCATTAGGTGATGCACAGAGTTATAATAGGAAAGATAAAAAGTATGCAGAAACAGTTCATGCCCATTATAGGGTTTTTTGGGATTCTAATATCCCTGTTGATGTTGTAACCAAAGATAAAGATTTATCTAAATACGCTATGGTTGTTATTCCAATGATGTATATGATGGATGAGAAATTAATAAACTCTATAAAATCCTTTGTAGAAAATGGTGGAACAGTAATTTCCACCTATTTAACAGGCATTGTTAATGAAACAGACCTTGTTTATGAAGGGGCTTTTCATCCAACATTACGTGAGATATTTGGAATAAACATTACAGAAACGGATACTTTATATCCCTCTGACAGAAACTATATCAAACTTAAAGAAGAAGAATTTGAGGAAGACCTCAGCGAATTTGATGAGTATGGAGTTCTTGACTATTGCGCTCTTATAGAACCTTGTGGTGCAGACATTCTTGGCACATACGCAAAGGATTTTTATGCCAACACCCCTGCATTTACCTGTAACAAATATGGTAAGGGAAAATCATATTTTATTGGTGCAAGAATGAATCATGAAGATTTAATTTTTTTCTACTTGAATTGTATTTCTGAAATTAGGGGAAACAATGTTACTCACCCTCTTAAGTCTATAATAACGCCTTATGGTGTTTCAGTACAGTTTAGGGTTGGTAATGGTTACAATTATGTTTTTGTGATGAACTATACAGAACAAGAACAATCAATAAATCTGAATCTTTCTTTGGTTGATGTAATCACAGGGGAAGAAAGCATGGGCGAATATGTTATGAAACCCTATGGGGTTCGTATATTAAAGTATAAGTTGTAAAAATCAGGAGGAATTTTAATGAAAAAGTATTTATTTATATCGGTTTTAGCAGTTGCTTTACTTGGTCTTGCCGCGTGTAGTAATAACGAAGCTACACCTACGGGTACAAGTGGTACACAAGCCACAGGCACAACCCCTATAACCTTGCGGGTAGGTGAGTCGTTGGATGTTGAGAATTTTATTCTTGAAGCAGGAAGACATTTTACTGCTATTCATCCACATATTACAGTTGAGTTTGTAAATGTAGAAGTTGGCCAGGCTAACACCCAAATGGGTTTAGATGGTCCTGCTGGTGTTGGACCAGATTTATTTGTTGCTCCTCATGACCAATTGGGTGCGTTGGTTGCAGGTGGGCTTATTCTTCCTGTAGCTAACCCTAGTCTAATTTCAGAACGTGTTTTATCGTCTACAGTTGTTGCGGCTACTATGAATGGTGTTTTACAAGGTTATCCATTGTCTGACGAAACTTATGCATTATTCTATAATCGTGCATTTATTGCTTCTGCTGATGTGCCACGCACATTTGACGACTTAATTAGTTTTGCACATGAATTTAATGCCGCAAACCCTGGTCGTCATGCGTTTATGTTTGATGTGGGTAATGCGTATTACAACATTTTCTTTGTCAGTACCCCAACAAATCGTTTATTTGGACCAGAAGGAACAGACCCTAACACGCCAAATTTAAATACTCCTACTGCTGTAGCTGGTATGGAATTTTTCCGTAGCTTGCGCGCAATTTTAGATGTTCCTGCTGGTGATATGAATACTGCTTTTGCAGATGCCGCTTTTGAATCTGGTAATTCTGCAATGCATATTACTGGTCCTTGGAATATACCTTCTTTTGTTGAGGCTGGTCTGGATTTTGGTGTTACAACTATTCCTTCTTTGCCAGGGCAAACAACTCCTCCGCCGTCCTTCTCTGGAGCGCGTTTGATGTTCGTTTCTTCTTTTAGTGACCATACAGCGGAAGCTCATATGTTTGCAGAATTCTTAACAACTACTGAAATGCAACAATTAAGATATGATATAACTCAAGCCCTTCCTTCTATTCCTCTTGAAACTGGCAATCCACACCACAATGGAATTCTTGCACAACTTGAATATGCTATCCCAATGCCTTCTATTGCACAAATGCAACAGTTTTGGGCTGCTATGCCTGCGGCAACTGCTAATATTTGGGATGGTGCCGATATTCAAGAACAATTAGATATGGTTGATTTGACTATTAGACAAGGCTAGAAAAATAGTAAATAAGAATGTTGAAACAAAAAGCGACTCCGTCGCTCTCCGTAGGAAACGGAAGCGCGATTCATTCGCGCTGTAGTGGCGGGGGTTGGGGGCAGCGCCCCCATTGAGCGACGCGGAAATTGTGAGAGCAATTTCCTAGCAAATAAAAAAGCCTTAACCCTCTATAAGTAAGGGTTGAGGCTTTTTTTATTTTACTCCCACAATGACCATATAAGACGTAGTTTCATCTAACCCTAGCCCTAAAAATTCCGTGGCATCACTATGGTCAATAATTTGTAGAGATAAATTTAACCCGTCAATGTACATAAGAAAAATGATTAATGAGGCTGGAGAATCTAAATAAAAGTCACAGAGTGTGTGAATCTTATGGAAATTCCGCTGTTCTATTGCGTTTTTTGTAACCACATCCCGCACCCTTGCCTCTGGCATAGTTAAGAAATGCGAAAAATCTATAGAACAAAGTAATAGTATATTTTTATTCGATTCTGCTATCCAGTTATTAATCCAATGGAAAAGTTGTTTAGTTCTTTCAATGGATAAAGTGCGATTTAACAAAAGTGGTGCAACTTGTACATTCGGTAAATAGTAATAGATAAATGGAATTAAAATTGAGGCGGAATGGTCAAACTCAAGGTAATGGTGACTTACAGTGGTGTTTATGTTGTTTTCTGCTAGAAGAGCATTAATAAAATCTTGGTTTGTGAAAACCCCATTACCTATGTCCCAATGTCTATATGATGTAACCACATCTGCCAAAACAGCTTCATGGTTGGGTGCAAGGATTATAACCATATCATAAAAATCTGGTGGTAAAAGTTCAAAAAAACCGCTGATCATAGTTGAAGCGGTTATATGATGAGGAACTATACCAGCCATAATCACCCCGTCAACTTCATATTGACGGGGGCGGTTAATGGCAAAAATAAACTCTTCATGATTAATGTGCAAAATCGCATGTTTGGGTTCATAGATGGGTATTTTGACTGATTCAGTTTCTATCAATTCCAATTCATTTGCATAGATGGGTGTCTCCACAGCTTCGCTTAATATGATATATTCCGTACTACATCCTGTTACCCCAACAAGTATTAAAATTAGACAAGCACCAAAAATTTTCTTCATTGTGTAGTACCCCAAATTAAGTTATCTCCTAAACGTCTGTTGGTTATAAAAGCAGTACCAACTTCCATATTCGCCTCAAACAACATCATGGCATAATACGATATAGTACGATGTGTTTGCCCCGCGGGCATATGAAAATGAATTTCCATATGCTGACGTTCTATATTTTGTACAGATTGCCATTCTGCCCTATGTGGCAATTGAACAGGCACAAACCGTTTGTTACTTGGCAACCTGTCATGAATGGTAAATGTGCTTCCTATTGGATTACTTGGTAGAATAATATCAAACTCAATTCTATACAAATGATCAACACGGGTAATACTTTTTGTGATATTTATAATATTTCCACTAGAATCCCAATTGGATGTATCGTAAGCATAGAAGTTTATGGCAACATCTGTGACTCCACTTAATGGGCGCAAGTTTAACATTTCGTATTCTTCCGCAGTCATACGCATAATAACCCTGTCAAAGTTCCCAAGACGCACTGTATGAGTAGTACCAAATCTAAAATATTCAACCTCTGAAACAGTCCCACCCAATACACCACCAGAACCAATCATACTTCTGACAAAATTAATGCGCTCTGGTACATCACTTACATATGAATTAGGCTCTCTATTATACAAGAAGTCCCATGCGGCTTGTGGGTTTAAAGTAGTGTTGATAAACAACAAAAGTGCATCTATAGTTTCTGTTTGAGAAGGTGTTAGGGAATACATTCTTGTTATTCTAGAGTTGGTCATCAAATTATATGCCCCTGTATAATCACCCGCAGCAATAAGAGCGGCTACAAGATATAATTTACTCATTTTACCATCAAATCCACCAAAGATATAAATGTCTTGGTACGAGTAGTTGATATCTATTTCTCTCTGAATGCGAAGTAATACTGGTTCTCCAACTGCTGCCAATGCCAATAATCCTGCATAATATTGTGTTTGAGTAACATCATTTCTTGTCATTTGATTATTCACATATCGGACAATTTGGCTAGGCTCTACAAATTCAGGCAAAGAAGCGGCAAATCGTGCTGTATAAAAGAAATCTACAGACGAATAGGTTAATTGAGGAATTCCCCCACCAGGCATATGAACACGAGATCGAACATCTGCTGCAAAGTCACAATCATCTGGTGAAAAGAAATGCCTAGCAAATGCCTCTGCCGCCATATAATCAGTACGGTGAGATGCTCTGTTCCTAGCTGTATTTAAAATATTCATCAATGGGTGGATGTTTGCATTTGTTAAAGTCACTTCCACAGGAAAAGAAAGCATGTTAAACTCTCGAATATAAATAACGTAATCATACCCTGAAATTAGAGTCTCTTCCACAGGAGGAAAAGGGAACATATTAAACTCTTGAATTGCATAATCACCTGGTGAAATTTGTTGCATGGTGCGTACAGGGAAAATCATACCCGTTTCAGTCACCGTAAATGGCTTTTCCACAGCATCCCTGTAATCTCCAGCAGTTGCAGTAACACGCATAGTATAAGAGCCGATCCCTAGTTTTCCTGCATTAAATGTTGTATTGCCAATAGCTGTTTGAGTATCGGAATAAATAACCGTTCCGTTTTGTAGTATTTCAAAAGTGAAGACTGTATTCATGCGATGTTGCCCGTCTGCGCTAAATGTTCTTACTGCGGCGGCGATATCATCACCTACGATATATTCATTAGTTAGCATCAAATCTATATAAAATGGCAATGTTGAAATAATATTTTCTCTGGAGTCACCTACATAACCATCTTGAGTAATGCCAAGTGCCGTCACACGCCAAGATGTAGTTTGGTCAGGCAAAGTAAATGTAAGTGTTGCCATTCCATTTTCATCTGTTTGTACAGTTTCAAAGACGGGATTATCAACAAAAACTTGGCGGAAACGTCCTTCCATTCCGCCATCACCGCCCCCTCCACCTTCTGCACCTGACCCACTCGCACCAAAATTATGCTGTGTGTGTGAGGCAAAAACCGAACGCGGAACCCAACCGAGCCATGCACTTTGATAGAATCTCCGCAAGAAATCAGGCGTATGTGGGCGCAAAATACTGGTTTCATCCACCACACTAATTTGTACTTGTGCTGGAACGGGGCTATTGGCTGTGTTCAAAGTTTGTAAAGTTATTGTTACTTCATCACCTGGTCTATAATTGCTTTGGTCAAAATCAAGGTTAATAGATAATTCCCTGTGTGTGTAATCAAATCGAACAGTTATAGGGTGATTGACAGGGAAGATGTATTGCCCATCAAAATATGCTCCAAAAATTTGTGCCTCACTAATACATGCCTCTGTAAAAGTTATTGGGACACCTTGTGGGCTGCCTGTTACCACAGAAACTATTGTATCACGTGCCAAAATTGCTATCATTCGACCTTCTGTTAAGGGTCTATTTGCATTAAAACTTGAGTCCCACATCCACATGTTTTCCCAAGTGTCAAAGTCTTGCTCTAACACAGAGACAAGTGCAGTTTCTCCTACATTTAGACGATTTGTTCCTGAATTGCTTTCAAGATTAAGGCTAAAAAACCTCATTGTAGATTGGTCACGTACAGTAGGATTCCACCATGGGTCAACGAAATTTGCAGATACTACTGTTCTGCGCCCCCGTGTATCATAATAACTAATTTCTATACTGTATCGAATCAAAGGGTCTGAAGATACAGGTATGTTATGAATTTGTGCAACTCCGTTTGTGGTGCGTCCTTCAATTGTCCTATACAATTCATTGCTGTGGGTATGATTATACAGTGTTACCATACGTCTGTTAATTCTGTCATAATGTTGGCTTCTTATTGTGCGCGTGGTGACATGGCGTGTAATTTCAATAGTAAAATCTACATCCACTGGCGCGCCACGGAAACTATCAGTGCTGGGTATAGACCAACCCCACCAATCGCCCCAATTATCATGAGGGGGTATTAAATCATCTATGTTGGCGTTATTGATTTGCTCAATTAAAATTTGGTTTGTAGTAATTCTCATTGAACTATCGCTGATAAATTCATGCTCCAACATAATATCACTTGGCACAAGAATGTAGGGCATAGCAATCCATTGTGCCGATTGGTTATCACTGGCTGTAGAAAAACCAAAGCTATTCCACATTGGTAACCAACCTGTCGTCCAACCAAGTGATACAGGGATATAACCCATTGCAATTCCATATTCGTCTGTAACAATACTAATCATATTGTCACCATGTCCATGAGTTAGCGTTAATCCTTCAACGGGAAAGCCTGTATAAGTGCTTACAGTAATCTCTACTTCTGCCATATCTCCAGCCAAGTAAGCAAGCCTGTTGATACTAGCCTCCAACACATAACCTAAATTTGTATAATCAAAAATCCTTACCCAAGTAGACATAAGATGTTCGCCATTTACTGTAACCCTAATATCCCCATTATTACTACGCATATTAGTTATTGGCACAGTTACAGCAAAACTATCAAATGAATCCAAAGTTATGGGTATTTCTATCAAATTGTCTATATGCAATATAATAACATCATCAGGTAGAAAAGAATGCCCATAACGAGGACGAATTACACCATATACATTTATTGTGTCACTTGTGCGATAATTAGGGCGGTCTGTGTACATATAGGAAAGAAACCTATTATTGGCAAGTAATCGCCTTGAGGCAAAGGTTGGCTGTGTGTAAACAAATGGCATATAATTGTCGTATTCAATTGTTATTGTTACACGGCTATCTGGTGGTACTTCTACAATTGCCACACCATCAGAATCTGTTGTAACAACTCTACCACCAACATCTATTATTGCGCCGCTTGCTGGTAAGCCTGTATATGCGTCATGTATCCAAAAAACAATAGTTTCTAACAATGACATAGAATATACAGAAATTGCATTTACCTGTATAAATTTATAGACTACATATTCTGTGTTATGTTGCAGTGGAGTAATTCGTAATACGTAATATCCCTCTGGTAGGGTTTTATCCAAAAACAAGTAATCAAATCGTGTCCATTGGTCAATTTCAATTGTTACTAATTCAACATCCATTGTTTCAACAAGATTTGTTGCAGTATCTGCGTGAGGAATAAATGTTATAAAATTTTGTGGTGTTTCTAAATCGAAAATTTCTACTCTAAACTCATCAAAAACTCTGTCATCATTGCGATTTATGTTTAAAGCGACAAATACTTCATCCCATGGCAAAAATGTTTCATGTGTGGGACTGGCCACAGAAAAAGCGGGTCTTGTGCTAACATCCCCCCAACGAGTGGTAAATGAAAATGAAAAATCATCCTCTATTACTTTACCACTAATACATACAAGCCCACTAACAATTGTTACTGTGTATGTTGTGTTAAATGCTAATGCATTGGGAGAAAAGATATATGAGTTATCAAAATTTAAAAAGCTACCCGTCACGGGCGGATAAATACTAAAAGCATTTTCAAAATCAGATAAAGAGCGTAATTGCTGGCTAAATACTATTTCAATTGCTGCGTAACTAGGAACATTGTGCGCATTGTGTCTTGGAGAGGTTTCTGTTATACGAAAAATATCTGTTGTTTGAAATGCAAAAGAAAGAGCCTGCCTATCAGGAGGGTTGTATACTATGTTATAGATTTGATTGTGAGTAAGCTCTTCATTTAAATGTAAAATAAAACTATTTTCTGGTTGTGGTTCTAGTATAAAACTTTTTCCCCCTGCAACTGTTAAATAAGAATGTAAGTCTGTTTCTGTTAGATTACGTCCCAACTCCAACGGAGTAATCAAAAAAGCGGTGTCTGGTGCAATACCCAAAGGTGTATCATTTAAGGCTGTTATTGTCATCTCGCCCAAAGCTGTGGGCAGTATATGGATTGCTTGGGATTCTTCTAAATCGCCTACTCCTCCTGATTCCCCTAATCCTTCATCATCCCTAACAATATTTGGAATACCTATTGCCTCTAGCATTGCCACATTTGCAGTTGTTCCATCAGGTGGTATCTCATCCCTTGATGTTAAATAGATAACAAGAATTGCTGTTATTGAGGCAATAACCAAAAATGCAACAATAACATAAATTTTGTTCCTCATTATTTTCTCTCTCATTTTATCCTCCCTCTCAGAGTTTGTTTAGATTATATCCTAAAAACATTGTATTTGTATATAAAGTAGACTATAATTCCACTAAAAAAGCGACTCCGTCGCTTTCCGAAGGAAACGAAAGCGCGATTCATTCGTGCTGTAGTGGCGGGGGCTTGGGGGCAGTGCCCCCATTGAGCGACGGAAATTGCGAGAGCAATTTCCTAG
>Ga0123355_10006699_pt1 | contig 17129 bp, 7 predicted proteins | sample TergutEmb28metaG_3_FD_89872 | JGI IMG/M metagenome (GOLD analysis project Ga0123355, IMG submission 89872) | Embiratermes neotenicus P1 segment gut microbial communities from Petit-Saut dam, French Guiana - Emb289 P1 | ecosystem: Host-associated > Arthropoda: Insects > Digestive system > Gut ...
CTGTATTTGTTGCCGGTCGCACCAAAAATTTTTCCGCGCGTTCCCAAACTAGAAACCCCCCCCCCCCCCCCAATCTTTGCAACGGCTAGGATCATCGCCCGTTTCATCTCAGCATTATCCTGAGAACTGGAATCTTGTGGACAGATAGCGGGACAGCCAGACAGGGTTCAGTCTATCGAGATGCCTCCACCATTATACTGGAACACAGGGCGGTAGAAAGTTACGCAGAAAGAATGCCTGCGTCGCAAGTGATTCGAAGTTGCTAGTGGCCAGTTATTGTTACGGACCGTGTCTGAGTCCTGCAGAAACAAAATCCCCAGTTTTCTGTGTCTTTCCGTGATGATTCTGGCGTATCTGAGCCGGGATATTGAGAGCTCGAGTGCGGGCCATCCCAGCTCCACACCAGACAGCTCTAAGAGCCATACTTGGTTTTGTTTATTCAGACGTTCTCTACAAAGTGAGAAATCATTTATATTGCTTTACAGCTTTTTCACTTATAAACATTTCTTCTGTTGCAGGAACAGGTCTTCGAAATTCTTGGCGTATTAATGTAGTGTAACTTAATGAACGAAGTAGTTACGTTACGTAATCTGTTTAGTTCCGTAGCACACTTCCAGTGAAAGTTTTTGGGCAATTAGGATTTTCGAATATATTGACGCATAATTGTCCAGTTTGCATCACCTTGTCCGTGTATTCCATAAAACTTCCTGCAGGTTTCAGTAAAGTCGTGTGCGAGACTCCCACTGGATAATCGGGTAATTTTAGTTTCTAGCCATATTAGTTCATTATAGTGCCTTACTTGCACTGAGACCATGAATTGAATTCTCGTATAGCTTAACATGTTTCGTTGAAATTTAGTGTGCGAGAATTTTAGTAACTTGCATTTCGTTACTCCCGTTTTTAAATGTTCTCTGTAAACTTCAAATAACTCCGTTGTAAAAATTTTTGCGCTGCTTATGCGGTCTTATTTTATTATGTTTTGGGCAGTTCTCTACATGCCGGCGCTGCGTATGATCTTGGTGCGTGGGTAGCGTGGACACACCTGATGCAATCTGCAGAGGGGCAGTGAAGGAGGACAAGATAAAATTCTCCTGAGCAGCCAGCAGAATGGCTCGTTGCACATTTACCTACGACTTCTATACCTGCGTTTAATCTATCACATCATGCCGTTTGTTGTATAATTCAACTTTGAAGGCAGAGAATCAGAAGATTGCTCCAGAGCAGTTTATTGTTGTGCAATAGCTTCCTGCGGTGTTACGAGTACCTCGCCGAAGTAGGGCAATCGAGTTATGTCACCACATTTTGTCGAACGAAATTTTATAATGGTACTTTTTTTTTTTGCGCGCGCGCTCGCGTTTGCAGCGAAGAATTGCAAAATCGTGCCCCCTCAGCTTCGCCGTCCGTCCGCCTGCCTACGTATGCAACAACGCGACCACGTAACGTAGAAGTATGAAGCATGTATTGGAGAGTTTTATTAAAATTTAACACGTTGCAATTTTGCATAAAATCGGTCAGCCACAACGGATGCTTTGCAACAAGACCTACATCGTTTCGGGGCGCAATTCGTTCAATACTGTCCGGAGCAGACTCAAGTTTCGGGCAGGAGTTCTAGAGTAGAGTGAGTCGCATATCTTGTGCCTAGAACTCTGTGGTAGCCTAAGTCTTGCGGTTTTCGGGGTAAATAGACAGTGAATACCCCAGAATTGTTCCGCTATGTGTACCGGAATTTCCCGAAATTGTGTAGAAACTGTTCAGCTGTGATCACTAGTGTTCCGAATATTCCTAAGGTTGACTGCATTTCGCTGTAATCGTTAATAGTTGTACGAAACTAGTTCCCATTTAAATTTGTAGGTGTAAACATGGGCCTGTGTATTAATATCATTTGATAGCACTGATGTTCATTAAATTTTACTCTTTCTTATCGAGGCAAATTAAAGGGTGCCACAAGTGCAGTTTCGAACTTTTTTGTGCGTTTGAAGATTTAAGTGTTCCGGGCCCCGTGGATAGCTACCGACGTTTATAAGGAACGTAGTTCTTTTATCTGGAGGGCTTGGAGGTCAAAGGTGTAGACTGGCAAACAGTTTCCGACGTCTGTCAGTAGTGTGTCCTTGTATCTTCTGGGTCATGCACTACGATGTGTCGAAATGTCGTAACTCTTTGTTCTTTGGCGTCTCTTAACATCCTAGAAGGCTTGAATCCTCAGCAGGACCTTTGTGAGAACCTCACATCTCGCATTTATCTATATCCGTTTTATAAACATTAGTGGACTGCTTGGCGTCGCGAAATGGCGACTTCAAGTATGTCGATGGGAGGGACGGTGCCCACTCCGTCTTTAGTCTCACAGATAAATCTAACCTTTGTTTCTTTGTACACCGGTCTGTTTGTTTTGTGAGATACTGTTACGAAGTCGATACCACTTCGAAGTCTTCGACAGACAGACACGACAGACTGTGTAGCCTACATAATTAATCTAACGTATTGTTAAAACGTGATGTCAAGATGAATTTTGTACTTTATGAGTTGTCTTTCGACTACTTGTTTTGATGGTACTTGGATCACATCCTGAATTCGCTACTATGACCTTCATTTACAGGGTTTTTAGTGATTTCCTCTTAAGAAAATACCCAAGAAGCGTTACATTCTCAAAATGGATAACATTAAGCACTGTTCCGACTTATTTGATCTTGGCGAGTAACGTATTGTGATTCCCACAGCGTATTCACCATTCATGTTATTCACTCCTACAGCACACCATATGAAGAGCTACACACGTATCTTGCAAAAGGTAGAAGCGTGGGTTACACGCTTCAGCTACTTCTGATTAAGCTACGTATAACGGTTGTAATCATTGTAAATAAAATGTGCCATACAACCGATGTTAAGATCGACAATTCTTTTTCGTGACGTATCATTCTATATGTCAGTGGGAAATATCCCAATACTTGTGGTCTTTTTAAAAAAGCTGTTTGTGCTGCTGATAATGATAATAAAGTTTTTATGTAATGTCGCTGTCAATTTCTAAGACAAAATGTGCACACATTCTGGGCTTCAGGTAAACCGGGCGACAAAGGTTTGTATGATGGCGCCTAATATTTGTTCGTCCTCACTGTGGACCTTTCTTCATCGTAACCTTCTGACGCCTACTGTTTCTACGTGGTTCCTAAATATTTTGAAAGTTTTTGTACCTCTGGCTTCGACTATATTTAAGTCGACGATAGATGAATGATGGAGTGTACATCATTGGTGGATGACAGTGACGTGGAAAGTCGGAAGTACTCTGGTTAAAACCTGTACCAATGCCACTGGGTGCACCACAAGTCCCACTTGGTCCGACCTCATGCTCCTCTCGTGCCGTCGCGATGAGAGACCAGCAGCTAACCGCGTGGGAAATGGCACGGCGTAATGATAGGCTACGGCCTGCTGATCACTGGCTTCATTTCTTAGAGACCCTACCAAGACCGTTAGATTTAATCCTGCTTTTCAGTCTGTACGTTTCATATATGAATTTGTATGTGCTTATGTCATTTGAAATGTGATTGACTGGACAAAGCTCGAACATGATACTGTGGGGCAGTAGGGCCTATCTTCTGTTACGATTTGCGTCAACCAATCTCAGTTATTGGAATGCACTGTACTCTTCTTTTTCTAAGTTCTGTGTGAGGGAGTTTAAACATGATTGCTGTTGACATGAACCTGTAGTTCCCATCATCATGTAATTCCGTTTGAAGACTAGACGCGATTCAGCAGGTTTTATGAATTCTTATTAAGGAAATAGACCGAACACGTGAAAGAAATTTAAACTGTCATTAAAAGTTTATAATTATTTGTTGCAGGTATTTCCTACACGCTTGAGAAAGTGAACGGTGAATTCCCATTTTTCGATAAAGATACTACAAGTGAGGCGGTGAGTACATTCAGGCTCCTTATAAACCCGTAACATTACACTTTCAGTTGTAAACTTGTTCGTCTTATTTTTGCATCTCTCAGCTTTAATGTAGTTCTATTATTACAAAGTCTGTTGTTACTAGAATCAGCCTCTTCTTGGTTGTTGTCTCACGTACAATAATTATAGTATTACTGATACAGACGTTATGCCGCACATATGGTGCAGCATGGGCATCATAAGCTTTGCTGAGCATTTATTGTGATTTCTTCTCCTCCTCCTCCTCCTGGTACTACAACTCTGCGTGGGTTTTGGTCTTCTGCACCATTTCATTCCAGGTGTTTCTGTCTTTGACGATTTTGCGCCAGTTTCTCAGTTCTAATTTGTTTCAACTATGTGTTACTTCGCCTGTCCATCTATTCTGTGGCCCTCCTTTGATTCCTACTCCTGTAGAGTTCCAGTCGGTGTTTATTGTGACGTAGTAACATGATGATAAAGTGCTTCAAGGCTTTTACTCGCCATCAGATGTAATTATGGTTATCAAATCAAGCAGGATAAGTTTGGCGCGGCGTGTGGCATACATCTAAGAATCTAGCTGCTTACAGAATTTTGGTTGGGAAACCCGGAGGAAGGAGACCGTGTTACAGACCCGTGTATGGATGGGAAGATGGATGTTAGAGAAATAAGGCGAGGGATTGTGGACTGGATCCATGTGGCTGAGGTAGGGTAAAATGACAGGCATTTTTAGACACCGTGAAGAGGGTCGGATTCCGTAAAATGCAGGGATTTCTTGACTAAATGACGTAGCCTACTGTTCGATTCTGGGAGAGGACAATACCATAGAGCCTTCGCTAGTAGTATTACACTTTAGGTTTAGTGTGTTGTGTTCTTTACTCAGTGAAACTCCTTTGTGCGCTACTCTCACCTTTACCATAATCCAGCCGAGCCTCCATTAACTAAGTTGATGTAAGAAACTCCCCACCCCCACCCCCCATGCTTCTTGCTATCCCATGGATGCGACGTACTCGAGCAGCCATACAAAATTGAGGGGAATGTGATGTACATCTTCGTAAGAAGAAGATCAGCGACCATGTTAGCTCAATCTAATTCCGTGGTTTAGTCCTTCTTTAATTAATAAATGCGTTGTTAATAGTATCCTGTTGTCGTTTAAACCTCAAGGTTTCTTATCGGTATTATAAAGACCATCCTTCAACCCCTTTCATAGCTTACGTTGATTCAGATAACACGCGACAACTTTTTTTCTCGGTGGTGATCTGTTTACTTGTTGATAAGAACATACGCTACATGTTGCAACTGAACTGCATTAAATGTGCAGCTAATCATATGTAGATATTTTCTTACTATTTACACTGGGGTCTCGAAAATGACTACTTCCATGGGGTTTTCCAACAAAACCTGCGTAAACATTTCCATGTTGGCGTTGTAATTTGAATTAGAGGCAGTTTTCTTCAGAACTTAAAGGAGAAGATTGACCTAATGGACTTGAGTGATGTAACTTCAGTTTAACAGGAACAGCTGAAATTCTCTTGATGGTAAGGAAGGTTAATGTGAAGTAGTTCTTGTTCACGCCAGAAAGGTGTACAGGGGGAACAGGGGTATAACTCCACTGACTCTTGATCTCAGCACTGGGTAGTTGTTAGTGCTCAACTTGAAGCCTCGTCTAGTTTGTACCTCGGGAAAGAACCTCAATACCCGTTGAATGGCGGGTTGGATGGCCATCAGAGCCGGTCTGGACATTCTGGAGAAGACTAAAATTAAAATTCCCTTCCAGGAATGGAATCCCCGTTAGTCCAGTCCCTAGCCTGGTCACGCAATCCGGACTCTGTTCTGTTGGCGGTATTCAAAAACGTGTTTTAGCAGTTCAGTCATAAAACTTTTGAACGATGGTGTGCGCACCAGCACAAGGCTCGCTAATTTTGTTTCTCTCATCTGTTGTTTTAATTTACGTCCGTTCTTCTTGAACCGATACGCTTTCTCTGCGTGTTTATTTTCTTACTGATTAGTCAGTTGCTTGTTCGTGTTTGTTCCATTTTGTAAAATTCCTCTCAGTAACATGTCTGTACTCGTATTTATGTGTTTTGAAACCAATTATTTTTCCACGCATACATTTCGCAGTTTATGCTAAGAGTATAAATGTGTAACTGTTGTATTTTTAGGCGCTTTCGCATTCGTGCATAGTGCCTATCAGAACCTCACTGTCCTTCCGTCCGTCCGTTCGTCCGTGTGTACGCATGTAATTGTAGGACCGTTGAACAGATGTTTATAAAATTTGATATCACGCAGTTTTTTTTTTCGAGAAGTTGTCGGATTTTTTCAGTTTTGGTTGAAACGTGACAAACATAACGAACACTATATATGAAGACTCATATGAAGTTCTACCCGCATCTGCATTGCACATGGGACTGACCACCTGTTATCCCACGAAAAAAAAAAAAGTCCTGATTGCATTTAGGCGCATGTCTGTTTCATTCTTTTAACGTAGCGCTCTGTTACAAGTGAAATGCGACTTCGAAGCTTTGCTGTTAAGTTTTGTGCACCATAGGCCTGTAGCAACAATGCTGTATTTGAGAGCGATCGATCGTTATTGATAGAGAATCTTGAGGTCCGAGTTGTTCAAAAACTGGAAAGACACATAAAGTTAAAGACACTCGCACTTCTCACTTTTTTATGTGAAGTCACCCAAAGCAGAGGTGGAAAACCAATGGCACCGGCGCCAAGTGTCACACCAACCGAGGCATCAGCTGGCAACAGTATTACGGGTTTAGTCTGAGTCACTTGATAATTCAACAGGATGATTATCTAAGGAAAGTCAGTTAGCAAGAAACACAACGTTATATTACCCTGACGATTTCTTTGAACCGTGAAGTACATGAGTCCAAATTACGAAGCCATCTCACAAACGAAATTAGCGCAGTTTCTGGGGCTCTCAGGTCCCACACGCAAGCCAATAATTCAACATCTGTCTATCTAAACATAGAAGGCGGTACTGCGGCAATGACTGCGGCTGGCAACACTTTTTTATTGGCAAAAACTTACGTCAATCTGGCACCGGGCAGGGAGAAGGTTTGTCACCCATGGTTTATGGGAAATAACTCAACGAACTTGTTAGAATTGTTACGCAGTGCGTATCTTTGCTAATTTGTTACCTCTGATCTTGTTATTAAAATAAGACTGACTTATTCGTTCGTCTGGAATATGACGTTGCGTATCCCGACGTTTCAAGGGTGGCTTAGTGTCCTTATCTTGGAGATCGGAATCCTCGACTACCCCGCTGCCAATATCTCGTAAGTCCAACAGGGCTAGTAGATTCTAGATTTGTCTCAGTTTTATCCACTGCAGTCTCCGCCATCTGTTGTCACGAAACTCCTGTGCTCCGTAGAGTCCGGGTGAGTTTGTCATTCTTTCGTGACTGTTGTATTTTGTACCTTCCCGAATTCGTTTCCTATGTAGTCTCTTTACCACACGTCTCTGTGGATTTATTTGTATTCTTGTTTATTTCATTTATATTTCAAGCACGTAGTGAAATGAAAGCAGACAAGAAGATATTTTCGGCAACATGAAGTTAAAGGCGATAATATTATCTTTGGCACGTGTATTTATTTATATACATTTTGTCAGACGAAGCAGCGCAGAAATGTTCGTACCGTACTTAATTATTCGAACTTTATTCGCAGTTGTAATGAATATATGGGCCCATCACTAAACTTATAGATTTTATAGGAATACTGAAATATTTGTGAACGCATCTTTATAGTTCCATCGACTCCCCCCCCCAGAAGTTTTGTATCCATATGTACGTCGTATTCACAGTTAGTCACATGTCAGTTGCGGCTTCGCAGACCCGTATCTTTAGATCTCCAAATACCGCCCATTCAAGGTAACATATCAACGTTGTAACGTTCCATCACTCCGGTACATTTAAGTTGCAGACGATTTTTGTGCTGGAAGGAGCTATTTCCGCTTTTTATTAGGTTGCATGTAGGTATAAAACAAGAACAACAGCATTACGGCTGGACTTGCGGATACTGAATGCATTCCAATTTTTACCTGTTTAGTTAATTCAGGAAAATTAGAGGTTAAAATGAGTCTCTCTCTCTTTGTTTACCCTTGAAGATGTTGGTATGGTGGCTGACATGATGCTGCCAGACTGCATGGCATGACGTCGCAGAATGCAGCACTCTTGCACTAGTCTCATGAAGGTCCATTTTGAACAATTTAATTCGTGTCCTTTTGTAATTATCGTTAGAGGCCTGCCTATTACAACAGATCAAGGGGCCATATCAAGCTTGACTTTGCACAGCCGTCATTTCGTTCATTAATCATCTGTACGAATTGTTGGAAGTAGAGGAATCAGATACGCCACGCACTTAGATAAAACGGACAGTCCAGGAAATGCATTTGGTTTCATTTTGAACGTAATTGGTATGTACATGACTAGGTTAAGAATGTTCTAGAATCTCCTGTATCGGCTGATCGCATTACTTTCAGCCGTTAAAGGCGCGCTGATTTCCGTTCTGCCGAACATTGTACACAGTACAAGGGACTGGACCTGCGCAAGTGTAGAATTTGTAAGTCTGAATCATAATGACAGGTGACAGATGAGCGTACTTTTGTATTGCAGTTTATGTTAGCGGTTCTCACAGTTTATGCATAAGATAATTCTTTTCAGCCATCTGTGGTTCGTACAAAGAAACCATCACCCAGTGGGTTCCAGTGAGGAAGATTCTTTCATTTCGCAACACGTGATTTGAGTCTTCATTAAGATTTTTAAATGTAAATGTCAGTATGTTATGAATCCTGTGCACGTCAGATTTTCTGTTTTATATTCACTGCTTTAGACGGTTGTCGAAGTAGGTGGTGGCTATATTATCTTGTTTTGATGATAATAGAAACTGCAGCTTATGTTTGACAAGATGGGAGGCGGCTTTCTCTTTTCTGCTCCCGGTTTCTGCCAGTTGGTGTAAAGACGTTGCCTGCTTGATAGCTTTTCTGTGCCCTCCTATTCAATTATACATGCTACGGCAGCTGTAGTGAGCTGACCTCATACCACAGAAGGTAGCCATAGTTTCACGGCTGTAAAGGTTTTAACCCCTGAACTCACTGTATGTACAGACGTGGCATCTTCTAACCCCCATCAGCTCCCGTACTCCTTACCGCTAATGTCCGAAGATACGATCCGACCAGCCCATTTCATTAGCAGCGAACAATTCGTGACTGGAATTGTAATATATATAGTACAGACACTTCACTTTATACATGAATACTCTTCTGATACCGATTTGTTGTTTTCAACTTTGTGGCGATTTTCATTGTGTAGTCATCTAACTTTTTCCGTATGTTGGGGGTGAATTGATCGTCAAGACGAAAGAAAAGTTTGGAGAAAATTAAATATTCAACCAAATAATTCGGATCTCTAGAATCTCTGTACTCAGTTTTATTGCCGTTTAATTACATCATATAGAACACAGAATAATCGGGGATTGCAAAGTGGAACGAATCGCTTTCGTATACATTTGCTTGTGTGTAGTACCTAGGAAATGATAAGTGCTGTGATTGTTTTGTGCTTACGACATTGGAAGATGACCGAAGGGTTACTGCCTTGCAAATAAAGACAATGAAATCTACACAATATCTGTACCATGTTCATTTGCATGTAATCGTAATTTCATTTGAAATGGTGGAAATCCACTTCGTATTACTTGTTACTAGAGAACTAGAGAACTATTTGATATTTGTAAACTTTTTTTTTAACATTATACGTTTCTAATGGTTAAACCTAAAGGACAACAATGCAGGAAAATAATCGCTCCGAGCACAGTTGTGGATTTTAAGTTTCCCCACCCCACCAAAACCCTGTATACACCTCTCCTCTCGCCCATACTTGCTATATGCACCCCCTCCCCTCCCCATCTCGTTCTTCTTGATGTGATCATTCGGCTTATGTTGGGTGAATACAGATCATTAAGCTCTTCCTTATGTAATTTTCTACACTCCCATCTTATCTTGTCCCTCTTAGGCCCAAATGTTCTCTTCAACGCCCTATTCTCAGACACTTCACACGAGGTTAGCTGTAAGATCTGCGAGGAAAGAAACATCTAGCAGTCACCGAAGGTAAATGACCACTGTCCTGCAGGAAAATTCACTACTGCAGCAAAAAGCTCTGTGAACCTGAACAAACCTTTTATTTTAGTCAGCTAATGGGCCTTAGTGTATAAGATGAAGTCTCCGTAATGTGCATCAGGTTCGCATAGTAAGTGTTTTAAGAGCCAATGCTTAAGACGCCTAACAAGGATCCAGTGTACTGTTGTTTGCACAACACTCATTACATATTGAAAATAGATCACTTTGTACACAGTGTTGGCCGTTGAATGACACAGTGATAATTAAAAGTCCGGGCAAGCAGGAACATGTTTACAAAGCTCTGTTAAGCCACCGTTTTCCAATAGTCACGCTTGGAACACCGTCATTGGTTATTGACATCATTTTATAAATGGGAACATGCATTTCCAGAAGGCTAGCTTAAGAGATTCACCGTTGCCCTCCTTAATAATGCGATAATTGAATACCTTCCGCATAAATGCAGGGAACTGGGGGAGATCGCATATATCAGTTGCCCTATCTAGCTAAAGGCTAAAAACCTACAGATCTCAAGATTTTATGTCAGTTCTTCACTGTCATCTAGCATACATCCTACTCTTCTAGTGACAGTATTTGAAGTTAACTAGATTTTCCCATTTGCATTGCACATTGAGTTTCTCAGTTTATCTATGTGCACTGAGAGAAAAGTGTTAAGAAGAAGCCCTTCTGGTTTTAGCCGTTGGCTTAACTCGGTGCTTCCCAACTCTTCTTCCGTGAAAGAACCCGTAAATATTATTTTTCTTTTCCCCAAGGAACCCCCAAAAGTCTGCAGGCCGGAAAAGCCATGACAGCTCTCCGAGTTGACATTTGTTTTCTGTCTAACAGTAATTCGACGAAAGAGACACGCATCTTGCATTTACCTGACGCTTTGAAAGCGAGCATTGCTCCAGTAGGGTACTAAGGTATAATATTTGATGAGCTTGATCGTTAGCACAGTTTGTATGGTGGACTAACTGCATGTGGCTCAGCAAAGGGTATAGTTGTGAGCTGTTGTTGAACAGGGTAATGAATTTTGTAATTCCATAAAATACGAGGAATTTCTTGACAGATGAAACTACTGTCACATGTTAAAGATGATCCAATCCATGGCATTAGTTGTATTTGTGATATACCTGCCAGAAACTTGATGCTTAAGACATTTCTGAAGGGTTTTGACGGTGGTACGTTACACATGGGATTATCCTGTCGCTCATCCAGTATTCTACAAAAGAACACAGTATTTGGGCAACTGGATTACTTTCTTTCCTCAGTTGAACATGTGGGGAGGCTTGTGCGTAGTTAAACCAGACAGAAAAAGGCTGTACCAGTGTGTGACAGTGCCCCCCCCCCAACGGTATCAGTTAGGTACCTCCATACCGTACCATTTGAGGGTGGAAACATCTCTGCTTCTCGAAACGTTGCGTTTTTCGGAATCCTTGACGTTTGTCACAGTCCGGAAGTCATAGTGCATTTGGTGTATTAGACTATCGTTCCTTTCCATTGTATAATAGGCTTATTTTTATAAATGTGACGGGCAGCGAATTACCTTCAGGTTGCCTTCATTTGGTTTCCATCATCTGTTAAGCATAATGAAAACCTTCTTTAAATGTCGCTTATTCTATATCGATGCTACCACGCTCACAGGTACGAGTTACTTGAATGTTTCAGTGGGTGTAGTTACTTTTATATACATGTGGGTGTAAAAGACCCACGAAACGATGACATGGCTAAGAGAGAGAGAGAGGTTGGGGGAGGGGGGGGGATAGCTAGAAGCTGTGGCGTAATAAAAAACCACTTTTTAGTTTCCATTTTGTACTTCGAGAGCTACAGAGCGGATGGACTTGGAATAGATGCTCGGAGTAAGGGGAAACGCAAAGTAATGTAATGAATACAGATCACCTCAAAAACCCATCACTACAACCGACTACTGTTAAATAAAAGCAGAGAGCGAAAAGAAAGAAGAGAGGCAAAGTAGGCTGCAAAATAAGAGAAGCTAAAAGTATGTTGCTTATGAGTATGTAATGTGCACACTGTCATTACGTGATGGTTATTAATAGGTCTCTTTTTTTTTAACGAATCAACGTGCTGCGTTTATCTATACATTAAGTCAGACACAAACTATCTCGCGGGTCTTGGCGTGATAACCGGTTCTCTCACATTAGCTATAAGTTATGTCATCAGGGACAAGCCAGGGACAATGACGAACGACTTCTCAAACGCTCCGGACGCTTAATCTGCAGGTAACCGTAAATAATCCGATTTCATAAATCAGCGTCTCCTAGAGGCCTAGTACTATTTGTATCAGCATTTTCGTTTACCTCAAGTTGCTGCCTAGTGCTCGACCGGATTCTTCCGACACGCACACATTTTATCACATAGCAGTTTCCATTCATTAGGTAACTTAATGGACAGAAATATCGGTACGGCGTAATGTAAATCGTCATATAGAGTAAACTGCTTTATGGATATTCTTCTCCATAAAAATATTATCGGGTGGCTGTATGGAAACCACGACAGAACGCTTCAAATTAAGGATTTAGGCCTGTGGTAACGAGTGTAATTTCACTTCACAAGTTTCACCATTCGCCGTTTTCGTAATACTGGCGCTAGAAAATTAAGAATATAAAGATATCACTGATGCCACGTTGTGTAGACTTTCATAAAGTTCAGTATATTCGCCCAACGATTGTTGCTGTGGATACACAGGCATGACGTTACCAAAATCTGTGTTATCTTGCAGTGTAAGTAAAGAGTGTTGAAACATACGGTGTAGTGCTTCGTTGGACTTCCGGATCCAAATCGTGCATGTTTGCCTACCTTGCCGTGAGTCGTGTTATACCGATTCTAAATCTTGCCTGATATGAAGGCTGGTACACAGCTTTTTTTTTTTCTGTGCTTCAGCAGATTTTTCCCCGAGATCATTCCTAGCCTGAAGTGTGGCATGAACGTTGGTCCGAGTCTCAGCGGTGGCGGGTTTATCATTATATTAATGTTCAAAAAATAAACGAAACGAACAAGTACTTACATGAAGTTTTAATTGCTGGATTTACAGCGAGTTTTCAGAATTACCATCTTCATCCTCAGTAGAGTCGAGCGTGTAGCTCATATCGGTTAATTAGAATGTCCTTTAATTCGAGTTGCAGCATTAAAATGCTACGGGACAGTGCGTCTCCTGTGTACACTCCATAGGAGTTACTTACAAAGTAAAAAAATTCTTATGTGCAGATCACGTCCGTCCGTCTGTCTCGCCATGACCCAATATCAGCGACCAAACCGTTTTTTTGAAACTGAGACATCCCCGTTGCGTTGAAATACTAAAATTATTATATAAATGTACATGATATAGTCGTACACAACTTTGTATTTATTAGATTATATAGATTATAATTCAGCTACATGTTTCGGCCTAATTACAAGGCCATCTTCAGGCTGGTCCTTCAGTAGGTGTAGAGTACAATTGAATATGCTTTCAATCTATGATTGAATTATAACCTATACAATCTAATAAATATAAAGCTGTGTACGACTGTGTCATATACATTTGTATTATAATTTTGACCAAACCGTTTGTCGGTTTTCATGAGAAGGGATTTCGCCTACAGGAATTTTCAATTTCGTGGGTGAGATTCAGAATAACAGATCTTCATAGAATTATGCTGGAGCAGTTGCGATTATCATGAAAATCCGTACAGTGAAGGCGACACATTGCTTAAGGAGATCAATGAAATATTGAAATATTGCCCGTTTTATACATTTTTATCTGACTTGTAATAAAAATCGACACAGGGAATAACATAAAATTTGGAGCTTAAATGAATGCCTCGAGATACATTCCACATGTGTAGTGCAATATGGATGAAATTTGGGACAAGAGATATGCACATGAAGTGTTGAGCAGTTGTGAGTTTCATGAAACTCGGCGGAGGAAATGTCACACTTTTCTTATGGGCGTGAATGAAATCACGTAAACGCATGTACCTTCATGCCTGAATGGACCGTTGAAAGTTAAGAACACAATGATTAAGGCTGTGTTCTACGTTACGGGACACACCGTCTGGAGTCTTGTTGCTGTACACCGGATCTTACAGGTGCCCCGTGGTTATAAGTGCAGTGGGCTGAGGTCTGGTGGTCTAGACGGACAGTGTTGTAGACCACCACGACCGATCCTTCGACCGGGGTAGCGACACGCTACTCACACGCATACACACGCGCGCGTTTGTTTGTGGGTTTTATGGCGTGTTACGTAGGTAGGTAGTTAAAATAGTATACATGTGAAAGTTCTGAAACAGTTTTTTTTTCCGCTGCTGTAATGGGAATTAATTTGGCACACTGTTTGTTAAAATCTTTAATTCATTAACAGTAGGTTTGTTCAAAATTTCACGACGTGGGGGCTTGATAGTACGTGTACGGCTGGTCGTTCCGAAGCCTGCGCCACGTAAAAAGTTGTGGCTGTGTTTCTAGTTCACAAATCCATCGTGTATCTGTACGATCCACTTTAATGTTACCGTGTCATCTGCTGGTGTAATTCTCGTAATTGTGACTCTTCTCTTTAGGTTTTCCGACTAAAACTCTGTGTGTATTTCTTATATCTCCATTCATGCTGCGTGCCCCATTCTCCTTGAATTGGTCACCATAATATTTGGTAGAATCGTATTTTTTTGCTTCACCGATCTCACAATGAAGTATTCTTCTCAGTACACTGCCTTCAAACGTACTTAATCTACGTTCTTCACTTGTTTAATGTGATACACGAAATTTTACATTCATACGGTTATATTAGACTACTTGTCTTACTCGCAAGCAGCAGAAGTTACCGAACGGGCAGGGCGCTAGAAATGATTGTGTCAGCTCTGTAGGAAAAGTGGTATCATACGTAGAATTGCAAAGTGTCGGCACTTTATTACAGTCAAACACATCAGACAAAGTTACTGTACGAGTATAAACCATTGTTTATTTAAATGCCTTAAACTAATCTGAAGCAATGCAAAGTTGATGAATGTGTTGTTAAATGTGGTAACAGATTGACATGCAACAACTGGAGTTTATGTGTCATGAATGTTTAAGGGCTCAGAAATATTTTGTTATTACGAGTTCCCAAGTAAAGATTAGTGAGATGTTCAAAAATTGTTCAAGTAGACACAGCTGAACTGCATAGACAATTGTGACACTTCTCGTTCCACCATGTAACAGGAAATGTACTTCGAAAGAACGAACGTTTCTTCACATGTATTTACGAGAAAAGTTGTAAAAATACGTAGATGATCCATACATATAATGCAGTTTGGTTATAAAGTGTGTGCCTCACAAAGTTAAAAGTAAATGCGATTGTAGTATTTTGTGTTGTTGCTGCTGATGCTGCTGTTCGTGTTGTTGCTGTTATTGTTGTTGTTGATAATGATGATAGTGGTGGTGGTGACTATAATGATGATTATTCTAGCATTTTATTAGAGTGCTGTTTGAATTAATTTTCTAAGCATCTCTTTTCCGATGTCTTCAGCGAGGGCACCTAGCAGCTGTTGTGATTTTCTGCCCGATTGAAGACGGATGCCGAAAATTTGGACTTCGCAAGTTGAGTTGAACCCAGCAGTCGTCGTAATGTGTCTTTGAGCAAGCCATGCAGACTTAATTGTGTCGTAAATATGCAACCGTCCTAGCAAAAGCACAGAGAGGAGGAATTATTAGGCTGTGTTTTATTATTCAAGGATCGGCGATTAAAACAGCTATAAAAGCTTTGTTGGAAAAATATACAACATACAAACTGAAAAAAAAGTGGAAAAGGGGCATTAATGTTCTCCATAAACAATGCTAACCCCATTCATGTTTTTGATTTGTCGAGGAAAACAAAAAGGAAAGAGTTTGATGGTATCCCTCCATCGCCCCTCGTCCATCCTCCAAAAATACACACAGGATAGAGTTTCAAAATAAAAAAAAGGCGCTATGATATACAATGGCACGCTGTGGCCCCTACGGTACATATTCTCAGCATATTCTGTCATAGTATAAAAGGCGCATTTTGGCAGGGGTTATAAATCTTAGTCTTCTAAACTGAGAGACCAACACATAGACGGAGAGCGAAGAGGGGATGGGTAAATTGTGAAAAAGAAAATGGAATAAAAAAAATAAAGGTACAAGGAAAGGAGATGCAGATGTAAAGATAATTGAGGGACCGAAATGTAACCAGTGCGGAGAAAGTAGAGTAGAAGATGCGAAGAAACGCAATGCATTTTGTGGTGTGTTTCTTGATGGGGAGTAGGAATATTGTTGCCAAGTAAATATAAAGACGGTTACCAATTTTATGTATTTTAAATACTGGTACATCGAAAAATGAGGTTTCTCCGTCCCAGTGCTTCATCGTTTAGAATGGATTCCTAATTTGAAACCTGCGTGCACTAGTACAAATAGGAGCTGGACACAGTGTGAGTCTTCATGTTCGAAACTCGGATGTTGTCGAGTAGAAGGTATGCATACAGCCTTTTGGAGACAGGGGACAAGGTAGACCAGGGCCGGACAACGGGCTGAAGCGCCGTAGAATGAGAAAGTACATACATAGACTTTGGTATTACACGAGAAATACGTGAGATGATATGGTCGGTAGCCCACGTGGGTAATTACTGTCAGAGGGCATGGCAACTCAGTGTCTGAAAGATGGCCTTGATTGTCAGACTACAACGTACATACTGTCACTTGTAGCGTGATGTTTTCAACGGGCCTTTCCCAACAGTAAGCGTATACTTGTATCTGAAATTCACTTTTATTATCTGTCGTAAATTTAAGCCTGTATAATTCTTTATTCGTTATAAATGTTGGCCATGTTGACAGTACATTTCAAGTGACGTTTGTACATATTGAGCATGTTTTAAACGAACCGTTGCGGAGCAAATGGATTACGTGCAATATGAGCTTCATATAAAATAGTTGTATTTGACCGATACGAACCGCAGTACTTTTGCCTGCTATCTGGACTACATGTTATCAGTATCAGTTAATTCGTCTCAGAAATGATAGACATTCATTCGGTGCAGAATCTTTTGTCTCCCAGATTTTTTTTGGGGGGGGGGGGAGGGGGGGTGCGCGCAACAGTCCCCATTGGGCCGGGGCCTCCGCATTC